>WSSedB1CaDRAFT_10000311_pt1 | contig 21981 bp, 17 predicted proteins | sample WetSurSB1Cattail_FD_9460 | JGI IMG/M metagenome (IMG submission 9460)
ACCGCAGGCGTAGCAGGGCTACGCTGAGGATTTTGTGATTGAAGGGGCGGCAAAGATGACCTGAAGATGAGATGTAAAACGGTATATTGGTTAGTTCTAACTCCCGAAGGATGTTGAACAATGCTCGTGTGATCGGGGATCTGCGAATTCCTCCACAGAACAGACTGGAGAAGCTTTTCCGTGATCGCGAAGGACAATGGAGTATCAGGATTAACGACCAGTGGAGGATTTGCTTTACATGGGACGAGAGCGTAGCTTCTCACGTCGAAATATGCGATTACCATTGAGGTGACGAATGAATAAACTACCAAGCATCCATCCGGGAGAAGTCCTTAAGGAAGAATTCCTGACCCCTTTGGGAATCAGTCAATACCGACTCGCTAAAGAGATTGGTGTTCCTGAATCGCGGATATCCGCCATCTGCCAGGGTAAGCGGGCTGTTGTTGCCGATACTGCAATTCGTTTGGCCAGATTTTTTGGAACAACAGCCGGTTTCTGGCTCGGCCTGCAGTCTGACTACGATACGGAAGAAGCGGAACGCAGATCGGCAGGGGATCTGGAAAAAATCAATCCATGGAAAAAAGCCGCCTGATCACCGTTATCAATGCAAGGTTACAAGGATAAAAAATGATTTTGGGAGTAGTTTATTAAACTTGCAGGAATTGATATCGGATCGCGAAGTATCGAGCTTGTTCTCATGGATGCTGAAACGCATGAGGTTGTTGATCGCTTTCAAGCCGAGACCTCCATTGACCTTGCCGCGCAATTGCGATTAATAAAAGAGAACTATTGCTGGGATACGCTTATCTCAACCGGTTATGGCCGCCATTTGTCGCAAAAAGTATTGGGTGGCGAGACAGTCACCGAAATCAAGGCCTATACGACCTCTGCGCATCACTTTCACGGAGATATTGAAACGGTGATCGATCTCGGCGGGCAGGATACAAAAGCACTGTTGATCAATCGTCATACCGGGCGGCTTCTGAAATTCGAGATGAATGACAAGTGCTCTGCCGGTACGGGCAAGTTTTTTGAAATGATGGCGGCAACGTTGGGCCTTGGTTTGAATGAACTTGTTGCGGCGGCACTTAAAGGCAATAGTTCATTGGAGATCAACAGTACCTGCACGGTATTTGCCGAATCGGAAGTGATCTCGCTTTTGACCACCGGTATATCCGTTGAGGACATTGCCAGAGCTATCCACGAGTCACTCCTGAAAAAGCTGGTCTCGCTTCTGTCTAAAATGATGACGGCTGATTCATCGTCGATTCTCTTTGTCGGTGGTGGCGCCAAAAACAGCGCGCTTGTGGCATTCCTTTCCGATGCAATTGATAAAAAGGTCATCGTTCCCGAATATCCCGACTTCTTCGGAGCCTATGGTGCAGCGCTCTTGTCGAAAAAAACACTCAACCAAAATATGGAGATGAAATGAGTCAACTGACGCCGCTATTTATGGATGAATTTGCCGGTTTTCCCTTGAAACGCGCCCTTGGGCAGGTTGTAAAAAGACGCGAGAATGGCGCCAGGGTTGTCGGCGCTTACTGCTCCTATGCGCCGGTGGAATTGATCTGGGCCATGGGTGGCGTCCCCGCCATTCTGTGCGCCTTTTCCAACACCCCGATAGCTAAGGCAGAAGAGACGCTTCCCGCAAACCTCTGCCCTTTGATTAAATCAAGCTTCGGATTTATCGAACTGAAAACCTGTCCCTTCTTTGAACTGACTGATGCCGTTGTGGGCGAGACCACCTGCGATGGCAAAAAGAAGATGTTTGAACTCATTGAAAAACATCGTCCTCTGTATGTCATGGACCTTCCCCAGTGTCCGGCAAATGAAGGAGCAGTCGAGTATTGGAAACATTCCGTAACCGGATTCAAAAAATTCCTGGAAGCGGAATTCAATACGACAATTACCGATAACTCCCTTGAAGAGAGCATTCAGGCGAGCAATGCGAAAAACAGTCTTGTGGAAGAGATATTTGCGTTTGGCAGCCATAAGCCATCGGTTATTACCTGGCAAGAGATGTATGACGTGGCAACCTATGCCATGGTTTCGCATGGCGGTGAAACGATCGCCAAATTGCGGGAAATTATTGCCACACTTACGGAACGCCGTGAAAAAGGAATTTTCACTTCAACGGAGCATGCCAAGCGTGTTTTGATCACCGGTTGTCCGGTTGGTGGCGATGTTTTAAAAGTGCTCAAGCTTGTTGATGAGGAGGGAGCGACGATTGTCGGTCTTGACAGCTGTACAGGACTCAAACCCTTTGTCGGCAGGATTCAGGAGGGGAGCGGCGATCCTCTGCTTGCCATTGCAAAACGCTACCTGGAAATCCCCTGTGCGTGCATGACACCCAACACCGGACGAACGGATGCACTCAAAAAGCAGGTTACACTGCTCAAGCCTGATCTTGTTATCGATCTCGTATTGCAATCGTGCCATACTTATAATATCGAAGCAGTGAAAGTGGAATCTTTTGTCCGAAATGGTCTTGGAACGAATTATCTAAAAGTCGTGACGGACTTTTCCGCTCAGGATCTGGGGCAACTGAAAACAAGAATCGGCGCTGCTTTGGAGATGGATTAGATTTTTTGTAAGAATTCACAACTTGAGTTTTCAAGTTTCTTGAGTTCTTCCTTAAATACCGCAAACGAAGCATGTCTTGGAGTATATCAGGTTGTAATAGTTTGTAACCTTTTCAGTTCATTCGTAATTTCAGTGGAATAGAAAAAATAAATGATTGGCACGACTCATGCTCACCTTTTTAGACAAGAAGTACCCAAGCTATTATCAATAGGAGTCACAAATGAAAAAACAATTATTACTCGCAGTTCTTTTTACCGGCGCCATGACTGTTTCGGCGCATGCTGGTGTCAACGTCGACATCAATCTTGGCATACCGGTTCCGCTTCCACCGACTGTTGTTGTCCAAACACCTCCCGAGTTCATTTACTCTCCGTCACTTGGTTTCTACGTATCAGTGGGAGCACCCTACGACATTGTTTACCTTGGCAGCGATTATTACCTCTACCGTGATGGGTATTACTACAGGTCCCGCAGCTATAATGGCCCGTGGGTAGGTGTTGAAGGCCGCCGGTTGCCGCCGGGGCTCCGCAGGCACAGGTACGAGGAAATTCGTCGTTATCGCGACGGCGAATATCGTAGGTTCAATCACGACCGCGCCCATTACAATGGCCGCTGGTATAAACCCGGAGGGGCAAGGGGTGAAGGCCATGGCGGAGAACATCGTGGTAATCCGGGCCACGGTGGAGAACATCGAGGTAACGAAGGCCACGGAGGAGAACATCGAGGTAATGAAGGCCATGGTGGTGGGCATCATGGCGGTGACGGCCATGGTGGTGAAGGTCGGCGTTAAGAACGCCTGGATTTTGCAGACTGCGACTACTGCTGTGGTTTCGGCTGCAAACTGATTTCTCGATTGGTGATAGCAAAAAGGAGTCTCTGCGCAAACCAGAGGCTCCTTTTGTTTTTTTATGTATGAATTCAACGCGGTATTAATGAAAATCTGATTTAGCCAGGGCCTTTGTGTTCCTCACACGTGAAGTAATCTCAAGACTGAAAAAATCTCAAAACAGTATTTCACAGGCATAAAGTAGCCTGTCACCGTTTCCTTCAGAAATATTCAGCCAGTCCGACCGTGATCCGTTCATAGGGGCGCAGTATCTCGGGAAGCGCCGTGAGTGGGGGAAAATCCTTGAAAAACCCTGGTGAAATGGGTATCAGGGGAGAAACGGGACGTTTTACCACAACTATTCCCCGGCCAGAGGGGAGGGTGATATCGAACGACGACTGCCGATTGCTTCCTTCCGGCAAAGTAACTGCCTAGAAATACTGGACATTTCCGGTGCTGAGCGAGCGCAGATAGCCAACGTCCGTTATCGTATCGTGTTGTCCCTGAATATACGGGAGGCCGCGACGACGTGCCGCGGCATGCTGAAAGCGCCGTTTATAGGGAAAGGAACAATAGTTGACCGGCAGGTCGATTCCCTGTTCAATCCCATGGCGTATCAGGCGCAATGCGGTTAGTTCCGATTCCAGCACCGTCACCTTTTCGCCATGAACAAAGGTGTAGGCCCTGCTTGCCAAATGCCGCAAATTATGGGGCGTCAAGCGCATTTGATGCAAGTTCAGATGCTGAACACCCTCAGCGGCCATTTCCACCAATTTCTCCCGCATCAACTCCTCCTCTTCCGGCACAGCTGGAATCTCCACGGTTATGGTTGGAATGACACCAACCGCCAGTCGAAGCTTGGTGAGATCATATCTGGTCGCGCCGATATCGAAACGTATCTCAGCGAGACCGGCATCGGCCAGGGCGCAGGCAATGCCCCTGGTGAGTAGTGTGCCGTTGGTGTACATCCAGATATGGACGGCATCTCCGCAGCGGCGGCGGACAGCGGCAATATAGGCGAGGCTCCGGTCCAGGGTCAGGAGTGGTTCGCCTCCGCTGATGCTGACTCCCGTAAAGCCGAACAGGGCCACATACTCGGCATAATCTTCGGGCGTTTCAAAGGGAATGCCATTTGACAACGGTCCGTCGGTCTCGTCCTGGGAAGCCGGACAATAAAAGCAGGAGGCATTGCAGCGGCCGTTGATGAACAGGCATGACCAAGCCCCATTGGCGCAGGTCCGGCAGCCGGGGGAAAGCCTGCGACTGTCAACCTTGGTGTCGCAGCAATCAAACTCCGCATTGTCCCGCAGCCAGGCCAGCAACTCACTTCTTTCGGCATGGGCTGTTGAAGCCTGGTCAAGCGTTGAAAAACCCAAAAAATCGTAATCGCGGCCATATTCCTGGCGATTGGCGGCAATTAACGCGTTGTTCCGTTCATCTTTGGTCATCAGTTCCCCTTTTGTGGTGTCAATGTATTCTACACGCTTTGCCCTGGATGAACAGGACAATAGGCGGTGGAGAATTGCTCCTTGTTTGCACGGGTTGTACGGCGGTTGCATCCGACCTTGTACAGGAACGCACGATCCTTTATACTCCACCAAAATTACAATCAATTCTGCTGGAGACCTGAACATGAAACTTGACCTGAACGCACTGCGCAATCTGCTCAGTAAACGAAAAGATGAAATTGAAAAGAGCGTTGCCGGGACCGGCTATCTGGCAAAAACGGTTATTGGTGTCGGCACCTTTTTGCTGGATAACGAGGGGGACATCGATCTGCTGTCCGCCAAACAGAGGGTCACGTTTGAAAGATTTCTTCTGCCGTTGCTTGAGACGCCTCCCCGGTAACCTGCATGTTTTAGAATTTAGAATCAAATTCACGAAAAGACCGGCTCCATGACCCACTTTCCAGATTCTGTAAAACAATGGTCCTTCAGCTACCAGCTCCCCCGGAGACGTGCTGAAGTAGTCCCGCATTTCCCCGTAGCGCGGGTGATTCCCTGTCTGCTGTCGCTTTTTCTAGCCCTGCCGCTCTGTCTGGCAGGCTGTTCGGATAATGACAAAAAGGCGTTGCCTCCCGCTTCACATGCCGCAACAGAGCAACAGAATGCCTCGAATCCGGCAATGCAGCTTGTTTCAAGCAGTAGAATCCCGCAACCGCTTCCGAATCGCTCGGCTGTAGCGGCGGTTACGGCTCCCAAGGTCAAATACCTGGCGGGTGAGAGTCCCGAATTTGCGCGTCAGAAAGGGTGGCCGGTGAAGTACCCGGAACCTCTACCCGGCTCTATCCTGCCGATGAAACGCATTGTTGCCTATTATGGCAATCCGCTTTCCAAGCGAATGGGGGCGTTGGGTGAGTACCCCAAGGATGTCATGCTGCGTGGGCTGAAGCGTGAGGCGAGCCGCTGGGAGGCTGCCGATCCGTCGCATCCTGTGCAGCCTGCCCTGCATCTGATCGCCGTGGTGGCGCAAGGGAGTCCGGGCAAAGCGGGGAAGTACCGGATGATCATGCCCGACGCCGTCGTGAACCAGGTCTACGGTTGGGCCAAGGAGGCGAATGCGCTCCTGTTTATCGACATCCAGACCGGGCACGACAACATCCGCACGATTCTGCCGCGCTTTGAATCGCTCCTGAAGAACCCGGATGTGCATGTGGGCATCGATCCGGAATTCAATCTGATCAAGAGCGGCGCCAAGCCCGGCAAACAAATCGGCACTTACGATGCGTCGGACGTTAATTATGTTTCCGGCTATCTGGCGGAGTTGGTAAAGAAACACAAGCTCCCCCCCAAGGTGCTGGTTGTGCACAGGTTTACGCGCAATGGACTTACAAACTCCCGCAAAATCACCCTCAGCCCAGAGGTGCAGACTGTCATCAACATGGACGGCTGGGGGGCGCCCTGGCTGAAGCGTGACTCCTACAAGGCTTACGTGGTGAGCGAGCCGGTCCAGTTCACCGGATTCAAGCTTTTTTATCACAACGACACCAAGAAGGGCGATCCGCTGCTGACGCCCAAGGATCTGCTCAAACTGAACCCTCAGCCGCTTTACATTCAGTATCAGTAAAATCGATCTGTCTTAGATTATGAATTCACTTCGGATCTTCCTTATTGGATTTCTTCTGCTCTCCTCGGTCTGCGACGTGGCGCTGGCTTGCTATGCCTTGCGCCGCAGCAATCTGCCGGGGGCAACGGCATTTGCCGCCCTCATGGCGGCGGTCGGCTGCTACTCTTTCGGCTATGCGGGCGAGTTGGCCAGCATTACCCTGGAAGCCATGCTGGCCTGGAGCCGCGTCCAGTACATGGGGATTGTTCTGATTGCCCCTCTGTGGATCATAATCACACTACACTATTCCGGCCGGGGACGCTGGCTTACGGCGCCGCTTACGGCTGGACTGTTCGTAATTCCGTGTGTCATTCTGATATTTAGGACTACCCCCGGGTTTTCCCGCTTTATCTATCGCCTTACCTGGATTACAACGTCCGCGCCCTTCCCAATGCTTTCTTTTTCGCCTGGTCCCTGGTACTGGGTCTGCGTCGGCTACACGAATCTTGCCCTGCTGACCGGCACGTTTTTCATCGGAGTCAAACCCCGGCACAGCTCTCTTGTGTATCGTCGTCAGGATCTGGTCATGTTGCTGGGGTCTCTTTTCCCATGGCTTGCTTTCCTGATGTACCTCATGGGGTTGAATCCGTGGGCGATTGATCTTGTTCCCATCGCCCTGTCGCTGGCTGGACCTCTCTATGCCTGGGGCATCCTTTCGTTCAGACTTTTTGATTTGGCTCCGGTCGCGCGGGAAACGCTTTTCGAACGTATGCGCGAACCAGTTCTTGTTTTCGATTACCAGGACCGGTTCGTGGACTGTAATCGCGCGGCGGAGGTTTTCGCGCTGGAAGGCCGCATCGGTTTGCCGATTGAGGAGGCATTGGATCATTTGCCGGGATTGACCGCTATCGTGGTGTGCTCGGATGACGTGGATGAGGGGTTGCTTTGGCAGGACCGCCGTGCCGGGTGCTTCTGGCAGATCAGCGTAAGCCGCATCAACCAGGGTGAAGACATGGGCTGGGGGCGCCTGGTGGTTCTGCGGGATGTGACCGGGCTTAAGCAGGTGGAGAAGGCATTGCGCCGTAGCGAGGAACAGTATCGCTTTGTTACGGAAAATGTGTCCGATACGATCTGGCAATTGGACAGCGAGATGCGTTTTGTTTTCGTCAACATTCCGGCGGGAGTTGGCGCGAACATACATGGCTATTCCCGTGAGGACTTGATCGGAACAACTTTGTTTTCTCTCTTAACACCGGAAGGGATTGAAAAAGTTACAAAGAGATACGCCGAAAGCATGGAAAAGGAGGCACGGGGGGAGCGAAGCGGCGTTTCACGCTACGAACTCCGGATGCGCTGCAAGGATGGCCGGTATATCTGGGTTGAAACCGATGTTACGCCGTATCGCGACGAAAACGGCGCAATCATCGGATATGTTGGGATGACGCGCGACGTCTCCCGGCGGCGTGAAGCAGAGGATGCGATCCGCAAACTCTCCACCATTGTGGAACAGAGCCCGGTTTCCATTATCATCATCGATCGCGAGGGGATCATCGAGTATGTGAATCCCTCATTCCTTGCTCAGACCGGCTATACGCCCGAAGAGGTTCTCGGCAAAAATCCACGCATGCTTAGCGGCAGTGGTCAAACGGAGGAATTTTTCGCCGAGTTGCGGAGATGCATCCAGGAAGGTAGCGTGTGGCGCGGAGAACTTCATAGCCGAAAGAAAAGCGGCGCCCTGTTTTGGGAATCCGTGTCAATTTCGCCCATTCGTAACGAGCGGGACGAGATTACCCACTTCGCGGCCATCATGGAAGATATATCCGAAAAGAAAGGGCTCATTGAGCAGTTGCGCCAGTTGGCGCACCACGATGCATTGACCGGACTTCCCAACAGGACTCTCTTTTCCGACCGGCTCAATCAAGCCCTGGCTCTGGCCGCCCGCGACAGATATCACGTGGGCCTCTTGTATTTGGATCTGGACGGCTTCAAAGAAATCAACGACATCCATGGTCATGAGGCTGGTGACGATGTTCTCAGGATCGTGGCGGATCGACTGACCTCATGCTTGCGGATGTCGGATACCGTGGCGCGCATGGGCGGCGATGAATTTACAATTATCCTGGCAACCTTGTCGCAGCGTAAGGACGCGGCCCAGGTCGCCGAGCATATCCTTGACGTCCTGAGCCGTCCGTTTACATTACCTGATGGCAGTTCCACGCGGCTTGGGGTAAGTATCGGTATCAGTGCTTTTCCGGATGATGCCGATAATGCCGAAAATCTCTTGAACTGTGCCGATGCCGCCATGTACAGGGCAAAGCGAAACGGCAAGAACACCTATTGTTGTTATGGCCCTTTTTCTCACAGCACCAATGGTGACCCATTTTGAAATGGAGAGGTTTGCATTAATCCGAAGTGACAGATCTGAAACAACTTGATATCTTGGAAACCCGATCTTGCTGTAGCTTGTCGAGTTGAAACCATGGGTTTTTCCGCATGGGATGGCAATATCAGGATTGCATGCATGATCGTTTGAAAATGAGGTGCTCTATGCAGACTATTGAACGGGCAACAAAGAGATCTTCATGTAAACCATCCGGATTCAGCTCCTGCCTTTCCTCCAACGATGCAATAACACTCCTTGAATTTATTCACAGAAGTCTTTCGTGTAATGAAGAAATGGATTTTGTTAATCTGTTTGCTGGTTTGCAGGAGTTGGTTTCTTTTGATTTTGCAACCACCATGCTGGGCCATTGGAAAAACAACGAAATAGTAATGGTTCATGATGTCAATATAAGCTTTCCGGAAGAATGGTTGCACGAGTATATGTCGAAAAACTACCTTCAGGTGGACTCCGTTATACGTGACAACTTTACGACCTATGAGGTTCAACATTGGTCCCTCGGAAAAAAACGATTGCACCGGCGCAAAGACATAACATCACTCTGCATGGATTTCGGAATGAGGGAATGTTACACCCATGGCATAAGACCACAGGCGCCGGGAAATAACAGCAGCATGTTTTGCTTTTCAGGGTCCTCAATAATAAAGAGCAAACGAACCACGAACATACTTGAATTTGTCATTCCTCACCTGCATCTTGCCCTTTCACAGGTATTCAGTAAAAAGAATCTGGCCATAAAAAACGTCATTCTTTCCGTTCGGGAAAAGGAAGTCCTCGAATGGTTGAAGCATGGTAAAAGTTCCTGGGACATATCAGTTATTCTGGGTATCAGCAAAAGAACGGTCGATTTCCATGTATATAACATCTTACAAAAACTCGAGGCAACAAACAGACCGCAGGCAGTCGCTATTGCGATACGTCTTGGTCTGATTGATCTTGGCTGAACCATCGAAACACATATTCTTTAGAGCTTTTTCCATCTCATAATCTCGACAACTCTTGATACTCATTTCTTCCCCAATTGCCATCAGCTTCAGTGCATGCATAACGATCCCGCATGGTTAGAGGAACCTTGGCAATATTTACCTGTAACTAGTAACAGGTGACGAATTGGATGGCTTGTGGAATTATTCACGTTGAGTCATGGCAATATGTTTAAGCAGATGTTAATCATCCAAGGGAGGGAGACAATGAGGAGAAAGATCGTTTTGATGTCGCTTGATCTTAGGAGGAGACCAAGATGAAGATTACAGTTATTAATGGAAGTCCTAAAGGCAGAGAAAGCAATAGCAACATAATGGTCACCGCATTTTTAAAGGGTGCGCGTGAGGCAGGAGCGGAAACAGTAAATATTTTTCTGGCTGAAAAGGAAATCAAATATTGCAGGGGCTGTTTTTCCTGTTGGTTTGGAACCCCCGGACAATGCGTGATTAAAGATGATATGAATGAAGTACTATCCTTGGGAGAAGGCGCGGATATTCTTGTCTTGGCTACACCACTGCGATATGGGAACATCTCCGGTATGCTGAAGGTTTTTATCGAACGTATGCTGGTGTTTGCCAATCCATACATTTTTAAGGACCAGGCCGGGGAGACCCGACATCCTAAAAAAACTGAAGAAGCAGAGTCATCCCTTTATCGTTCCAAACTGGTGTTGATGGCTAACGGCGGGCTTTCACAAAGAACGCACTTCCAGGTCGTTTCTCTCTGGATCAAGAGATTGGCTCTCAACAACCTCACGGAAGTAATCGGGGAAATTTATACTCCACAGGGAGCCTTGCTGAATAATACGGCGGAACAGTTGCGCCCAGTTATCGATAGCTATCTGCAGCTTTTGGAAAGGGCCGGAAAAGAGATTGTCTCAGACAACAGGATTTCGGAGGAGACGGAAAATCTGCTGGAGCAAAACTTGATTCCTGAAGAAGTATATCTTCAACAATTTACCAGCACTGTTGATAGTTTGCTGAGTAATGTAAAACACCCCTATGTGAAGGGGTAGATAAGGAACACATAGGGACGTCTCCCGTGTTACCTGTACTTGGGAACGTCCCTATTTTACAACACCCGAGTACCTTTTCTCATTGTATACCGCATGCCGGTTCAGCCTTTCCCCAGTTCTTTCAGGTAGCCCTCCGCCTTGACGTATCCCTGGTTTGAGGCTTTCCTTAGCCACGTTTCCGCCTCGTCCCGGTCCTTCGTCACCCCGATTCCATGGGCGTACATAACCCCGATGCAGAGTTGCGCCTCGCCGCTTCCCTGGTCGGCAGCTTTTCGCAGCCAGCAAAAAGACTCTCTACGGTTTTTTGTTACTCCTGTTCCCTTGAGGTACATGTAAGCCAGGCTGAGCTGCGCTTTGACATACTGTTGTTCTGCTGCGAGCTGAAACCAGCGGGCTGCCTCACGGTGGTCTTTAGCCACCCCCAAACCCTTTGAATACATGAGTCCAAGATTGTAACGAGCCTGAACATAGCCCTGTTCCGCAGCCGGACGAAACCAGTAAAATGACGACCGGTAATCCTTTTTTACTCCATCTCCTTTCAGGTAGAGGAGTCCCAGATTGTATTGGGCGCCTGCATGCCCTTGTTCGGCGGCTTGGCGGAACCAGCGGCCGGCTTCGACTGAGTTGCGGGTTACTCCTTCTCCCTTGTAGTACATAACTCCGATGGCAAATTGTCCGGCGGGGCTGTTTTCGGTCCGGAACTTCCTGAGTGCATCTGAGTAGTTGCCCTGCCGATAAGCGTCCATGCCCGGATTTCCCGCGCACCCGGTAATCAGAACGATCAGCAGAAACAGACCTGCGGCAGCACGAATGTAAGCCTTCATGTAACGGAAGTTGTGCATATCAAAGCTCCCTCCTGCAGTTTTTTTATCCGTGACAGTATTAGCATGTTTTACAATTCATTTCCATGCACAAGGGAACCTTATGGGAAAAATGCCATTCCTGATCAGAATAAACAACAAGCTGGATTCCCGATACGACTACCTCCAGTAACTTGCCGCTCAAATCCGGGGTGTTACTCTTTAGTTGATTCACCGGGTTTGCGTTCCAGTTCTGCTATAACCTGGGCACCAAGCAGCAGTATTAACGCAACGACCTCTATGCTGAGAAGGGCCACCACCGTTATGGCGATGGAACCGTAAATGACATTTACTATTGATATGGCCGCGTAATACCAGATCAGCACACGGCGAGTTGTCTCCCACAAAACCGCAGCAGTTACCCCGCCGATGAGCGCGTGACGAAACCTGACCCGCACCACGGGCATCACCAGGTAGATAGAGGTAAACATCAGTACCTCGCCAACTATCCCAAGGATATACAGTGCCACCCTGGTAGCGCCTCCGAGATTTAAACTCCAGCCGAGCATTGTCAAATGCCTGCTTTCCAGTGTCTCGATTGCACCCACAATAAACGACACCAGCACTATTCCCAAACCCATAACAAAGATGTACACATAGGGGATAATTGCGGAGATGATAACGTTTCGATGTTGAATCCTGGTCTGCTGAAAAAAGATTACAGACATGGCATTTTCAAGTATGGAAAAAGCTGTGGAACTAAAAAACAGCATACCAATAAAGCCGATGATACCAACTATTTTTCGATGTTCCAGAAATGCCATCGCCTGTTCGGTCAATGTTGCCGCATAGCCGGGAATCACCATTTCCAGGTACGTTGACAAGGTGTGAATCAACTGATGCTCTTCTACAATATTGGTCAGCACAATCAAGGCAAGGATCGACAGGGGCACAATTGACAGCAGGGTATAATAGGCAACAGCTCCGGACAGCAAGAATCCCTTGTTGCGTATGAAACCACGAACCACCCGCAGCAGGAAGCTGAAAAGACGACCCAACATCCGATGTATATTTTGTCGTTTGTTCATGATTGGATAAGAAAGTGTACCAAAATATCTGAACCATCTGCTCTTGTCCCGGTATTTTTATAGAATATTGAGTGCCTCCCGTACTTTGACGGCCAGATCCTTGATGGAAAATGGTTTTTGGATGAAGTTAACGTCATTGTCCAACACTCCCCGGTGGGCGATCACATCGGCTGTAAAACCGGACATGAAAAGCTTGCGCATGTTCGGGTAAAGGGACTGCAATTGTTCCGCCAGATCCCGCCCGTTCATTCCTGGCATGACTACATCGGTAATGAGAAGCTGTATCTCGTTCGAGTGTTTCTCGGCCAGCCCGATGGCCTCGCCAGGCGTGCCAGCGGCCAGCACCCGATACCCTAATTTTTCAAGCATCATTTTGCCCATCTTCAGGATCGCAGGCTCGTCCTCCACCAACAACACAGCCTCACCCAGGCTCCGGGGAAATTCCGCCTCCTCTTCCTGCGGGGTGGCGGCTGTTTGGTCCATGTGCCGGGATAGGTATATTTTAACGGTTGTGCCATGTCCCGGTTCGCTGTAAACGTTGATGAATCCATTATTCTGTTTGACAATGCCATACACCGTAGATAACCCCAGACCGGTTCCTTGGCCCACCCCCTTGCTCGTGAAAAACGGTTCGAAAATATGGTCGAGAATTTCCTTCTCCATGCCGCAGCCATTGTCACTGATTGCAAGCAGTACGTACTCTCCCGCCGAAAACCCGGCATGGCCGGCGCAGTAGAAATTGTCAAAGATAGCTTTTCCCGTTTCGATCGTGATTTTGCCAACGCCGGCAATGGCATCCCTGGCGTTGACGCAAAGGTTGGCCAGGATTTGATCAATTTGAACGGAATCCATCTTAACCGGCCACAGATCCCTTTCTGGCAACCACGCCAGATCGATATCCTCGCCGATGAGTCGTCGGAGCATCTTGAGCATGCTCTCCACGTTCTGGTTCAGGTCAAGCACCACAGGGGTGAATGTCTGTTTGCGGGCAAAGGCCAGTAATTGCCGGGTTATGTCCGTTGAACGCTGTGCGGCTTTAAGGATTTCCGTAAGGTAGGAATGCATCGGTTGGGTCGGATCCACCTTGTTCAGGCCCAGCTCCGTATAACCGATAATCACGGTGAGCATATTGTTGTAATCATGTGCCACTCCGCCTGCCAGCAGGCCCACCGCTTCCATCTTCTGGGCTTGCTGAAACTGGGCCGCCAGTCGGATATCTTCGGTGATGTCACGTTGTACAGCCACATAGTTGACGATCCCGTCCGAAACGTCGCGAACCGGCGAAATCGTTGTTTCCTCGGTGTTAAGAGTCCCGTCCTTACGCTTGTTGACAATACGGCCAGTCCAGGTTTTTCCACCTGAGATAGTATCCCAGAGATTACGGTAAAAGAGTTCGTCCTGTTTGCCGCTTTTGAGGATACGCGGATTTTGGCCAATGACATCCTCTCTGCTGTAGCCCGTCGTCCGCTCGAAGGCCGGATTGACGAACTGGATGTTCCCTTGGGTATCAGTCACGACGACGGCTTCTCCGGCCTGCTCTATGGCCGCCATCAACCGTTTGTTCTTGGCCTCGGCATGCTTTCGCTCGGTGATGTCACGGATGTTGCACTGGATCACCTTGCTATGGTCCACCAGGTAAACATTGCTGACAAACTCCACGGATATGGGGTGCCCATCAAGGGTTTCAAGCGGTAAATCTTCGTAACGGATGTATTCGTTATCTTGCAGAGCCTTGAAAGCGCCCTTGGAAGCGGCAATGTCCTTGAATACACCGAGTTCCCAGATGTATTGCCCGTATAATGCGTCGTAGGAATATCCGAGTAATCGCAAGAGGAAAGGATTTACATCAACCACCTTACCCGTAAGGGCATCGAGAATCAGGATTCCGTCCTTGGCTGATTCAAAGAGACGCCGGTAGCGCTTCTCGGAATCTTGCAGTGCTTCAGCGGCCTGCTTTTTTTCTTGTAACTTTTTTTCCAGCAGGGCAATTCGGCTGTTCAGCTTGGTGTTGGCGAGGCGAAACTGGTTTTCGATATGTGTGTCTGACATGGTTACTACCTCGAAACATGATTACTTTTTTGTTCGCTCTCCGATTGTTTTTTCAACGATACAGAGACAAAAAAGGCGCACTGTCAATGCGCCTTTTTTTGTGATTTTTTTCGTTACTTCTGGTTGTCGTCGATTTCGGAAGTTTTGCTTGCTCCGCCCTGGGTCATTTCGAATTTTACCTGGTCAATAGCGGTTAAGACCGGTTTGATGGATTTTTTCACACTGTCTCCATCCATTACAGCTTTCTGGGCGATTGTGCTAATGGCTGCGATTCCCTGCGGCGTAAGGTCATTTGATAGGTATTTTTGTACTTCCCTGATGTCTGTCAAATAGGATTTGAGAGCGCCCGTTACTCCTATGCTGGCTGCAGGTATCTTTGCGTAGACGGCTCTCATCTCAATACGACGCCGTTCACTGAGCTCACGGATATCCTGGTTTGTGTACGAACTTTCCCACTCCATAAAATAATCATTGCCCCGTGTTTTCATATTGTTTGTGTGCGTATCCAACCTTTTGCCCAGTTTCTCCATCTTCACGACGTTATCCGTATAGACGTCGTTGGCCTTCTTTACATCGGTTTGGGTCGGTTTAATAAGATCCTCCAGAGATGCTCTGGTGACATCGATCTGACTGGAGGTCTCTCTGTAATCCCCTTCCACCGTCTGCATCGAGTTGGTAGTTTTTGTGGCTCGGTCCATGCCGGTGGTTGCGCAGCCGCTCAGGCAGGTAAGTACTCCGAGTAAAACCGTGGTGAAAAAAACTGTGGGTTGAAATCTGAGCGTCATGTTGTTCTCCTTTTTTGTAGGTGCTTCTTGTTTGCCCGGTCAGTGACCGCATATGTGGAGCCCTCTGTCTCCGTTTTTAAAAGTAAATCGCAACTAACATGCCAGAAACGGCCTGCGAATACTGGGAGTGCAACGCACTGATTGTATAAGGAAAAACAAAAGGGGAAGGGTGGCGTGAAGAGAAAACCGTCAACAGGATCCGTCATATAGTGCGTAACTGCCATAAATGACAGATGACGTTTGCGGTTCTTCACGTACCTTTTACGATCTCTTTCTTGTATTCACCGTACAATCAGTGTGTTGCGCTATCTGTTTCTGGAAATATTTTCTGGCACGTTAGTTGTAACTTAGCCTCTGAATAGTAAATCTTGCAGCAAATACAAAGGAGAAAACATCATGTTAACAAAGCATCGCATTGTTAACATGTTTTTGTTAATTCGGCGCAGAGCGTTGCAATGGCAGGAGAAGTTGCGGGGCATGTTTGTGGTGTTGTATCAGTGAAAAACGATCTGGTTGTAAAGTAGAGAAGTAATCTTTGATGAAGGAAAACCCGTTCCGGCGGGTTTTTGGATTCTATCGGATGTTTAAGCCGTAGATACAACAAAGAAGCCCACTGCGATTCAGGTGGGCTTCTTTGTTGCTTCAAAACGTCTGTGTTGATTGAAACATCGTCTATTTAAAACGGGCCTCGACTACTTTCCAGTCAATGTTTTTGAAAAACGCATCAATATAATCAGCCCGTTTCAGGCCGTAATCAACCATGAAGGCATGTTCAAAGACATCCATGACCAGTATCGGCATGCAGCCTGCCGGATGGGAGACGTCGTGCTCGTTGATCCAGAAATTGATAAGCCTGCCATTGGCTGAATCCTGGTAGAGAACGGCCCAGCCGATGCCGCGCATTGCCCCCGTAGCCCGGAAATCCTTTTCCCATGCGTCAATGCTGCCGAAGCTTTCGGCCAGTTTCTTTCCCAGTCTGCCATCCACATTGAGGGATGCCTTGCCCCCCAGGCTGTCAAAATAGTACTCATGGAGGCGCATGCCGTTGAATTCCCAGCCGAGCCGCCGCTTCAGTTCGGCAAACTCCGGATTGGAGGCCTTTCCCTCTTTCAGCATCAAATCAAGGATAGCGAGCATCTTGTTGGTATTGGTCACGTATCCCTGATAGAGGGTGAAGTGGTTTGTCAGCAACGTCTCGCTGAAACCGACTGTTCCGATAAGCCTTATATAGTCTTTTGCCGCGTACGCCATGACGTTTCTCCTTTCTCACGATCCGCTCAGTGCTCAGAAAGCACATCGCAACTAATATGCCAGAGAAGATCTGTTGGTGCTGCAAGTGTAACGGTTTGATTCTACGATAAAAACTGATGGAAAGGGGGAGTAGTGAAGGAAAAACCGTCAACGCAATCCGTCATATGTAACAAAACTGCCATAAATGACGGACGTGATGAGGGTAAAGATCTTTATTGCCGTCGTATTCCATATTTGCGCATCCGGGCGCGAAGCGTGCTGGGGTTGAGGTCAAGCAGCACCGCCGCCCCGTTTTTCCCCTCGATTCGCCAACCGGTTTTCTGGAGAACCAGGAGGATATGGTCCTGTTCCAAATCGGCAAGGGCTTTGACATCCTGGTCTTCCGGTTCTTCCGCCTTCCGGAATGTATCAAATTGGTCCAAAACCTGTAGCGCGGTTCCCTGGCTGGTGATCACCGCCCGCTCGATGATACTTTCAAGCTCCCGCACGTTGCCGGGCCAGTAGTATTCCTGGAGGGCGTTCAGGGCGTCTAGTGACACGGTCTCTATCTTTTTGCCTATTTTCTTGTTGAATTTGGCGACAAAATGATTGACGAGCAGCGGGATGTCTTCCGGGCGCTGCCTGAGTGGCGGAACGGTGATGGGGAAAACATTGAGCCGGTAGAACAGGTCTTCCCGGAACCTGCCGCTTTTGACCTCTTCGTCCAGATTCCGGTTGCTTGCCGCGATGATCCGTACATTGACATTGATGGTGCGGGGGCTGCCCAGCCGTTCGAATTCGCCATCCTGAATGACCCGGAGCAGTTTGCACTGCAACTCCAACGGCATCTCGCCGATTTCATCGAGAAATATGGTGCCGCCGTCGGCCAGTTCGAAGCGCCCTATCTGCCGGGCATCAGCCCCGGTGAATGCGCCCCTTTCCCGGCCGAAGAGCTCGCTTTCGATCAGGTTCGCCGGCAGTGCCGTGCAGTTGACCGTTATCATCGGCCGGTCCTTGCGAGTACTTCTGCTGTGGATGGCGCGTGCTATCACTCCCTTTCCGGTGCCGGTTTCGCCAAGCAGAAGAACCGTCGTATCCTGGGGCGCCACCTGCTCGACCCGGAAGAATACATACGAGATGGCATTACTTTGTCCGATGATCTCGCCGAAGTTGTACTCCTGGGCAACCTCCTGTTGAAGGTAGATGTTCTCGGCCCGGAGACGGTCTTTCAGCTGTTTGATTTCCTCAAGCATATTCTGGAGTGACTCTTCCGCCTTCTTGCGTTCGTCTATTTCCTGCGTGAGCAGTGCATTCGCCCTGCTCAGCTCTTCAGTCCGTGCATGTACAATTAATTCCAGATTGTCATGTGTTTTTTTAAGCGACTCTTCCAGATGCTGGCGTACCGTGACGTCAACGATTGCGGTGAGGATACAATCTGTCTTGTTTGCGATTCTGACCGCTACGCTTTGAAGTTGGCCGTGGATCACTACGCCGTCGCTTCCCGTGAGCCCGATTTCGCATTTCAACGTGACCTGTCGATGCAAAACCAATTTGAGGTGATTGGAAAAAATCTCTCTCCCCTCCGCATCTGCAATAAGACCGGCAAAGGGTGTGTTGGCCAGTTGTTGCCGCTCGATTCCCAGCAAGTACGCACCGGTAAGATTTACATCCCGTATCAGTCCCTGCGCATCAAAGGTAAAATAGCCGACGGGTGCAAAATCATAGAGTTCGGCATACTTGTTCCGCGATACCTCAAGCTCTTCCCTGGCCTGGCGCAGCTCTTCGTTCTGCATCTCCAGCTCGATCTGGTGGACCTGCAGTTCATGGAGAAGTCGGCGCATATCGGGCTCTGTTCGGGGAATATTTATTTCAGCAGTTTTTAGTCCTAACTGCAATTCAGCACGGCGGAGGAGTTCAGCAGCTTTGGCTGATGTGCTTTCTTCCTTCTTCATGCGTGCCCTCACTTGATCAGTTTGGTTTTAGTTTACCAGTATTTCATGTCGGTACAATGTTGATGCTGATAAATGTTGGGTATAATTTCTGTTTTTTCGTGGGGGTAGGGTGGGGGAATTACAGATGGCTATCCCGGCCCTGTGTACATTAACACCCTGACGATTCGGCAGGTTGCAGGTACTTGAAGAGCCGGGATGGCTGGAACGGATGATCGCCACGGAATCTGACGGCACCAAACTCGCTTGTCACCCAGCAGACCAACCATTACGTGCGTTGTAGCTGAATATTAACGTTCGAATTTCGCCTAATGCCGGATCGCCGGGGATAAAAACCAGTAGTAGCTTGCAGTTATTCCACTATTTGTATGAACTTTAAATTCTATTGCACGAATGTATCAGCCGATAAACAGATTGTTGCTGCGGGCTCTGTTCGACAAAATGGTGGAATCTATCAGCTCACCGCAACAAACACATTTCCATGCATCAAATGAACGTACGAAATCATAGTACTTCTCAGATAACATGCGACCTCTGCACTTTGGACATTGCATAATAATCCTCCTCGTATTTCGTAGATGGCAATAATTTGCCGGTATTTTAAAGTATGTGCCATTAACTTCAGAAAGCGTGCCAACAGTCGAACATCTTGGGGGGATCAGAATACTTTGTATGAAATGCCTTGTTTATCAAAAGGTTATGATTGGTCAAATTGTCCGGAAAACTTGATTTGTTCAATGTTTATGGATAGTTGTACTTATATATAGCAACTTCCGCCATTATGTTGACGGTATGCAGTGGTTTAATTCGCTTCAATGGGGTGATTTCGGGAGGGAATCAAATTCTGTCGTGTTTGTACCAGTAATATCCAGAGGAATAATTCATGCGCAATCACCCGGAGGCTGGAATCGGAAGGAGAGCGCTATCCATGCTGTATTTGGTCTTTATTCGCCCAAAATGGCGTTAATTTCGATCCCTGACCGGAAGCGTTTCAATCACCCCTGGCTGAGGCGGACCAATACGTCATTGTGAAGCGGCGCCAACAGAATGACGCAACCGCCATATTGTTGACAGTGTGGTGGAATGGCTGGAATAATAAGCAATAATTGAATCCGGATCTTATGGTGAACTCATTGCGACATCAGGATCAGAACGAGTAATCAAACAACTCGTATGACATGAAGAAATGGTGTAAATATAATTCCTGCCCTTATTCTGGTAATCATGGGACGATCACTGATGACCAACTCTCCGAGAACCACCGCCCTCCAGCCCGATTCCTCCATTTCCCAAGCCATGCAGTTACTGGGCACATCGGACCTGTTGCTGGCGGTACATGACGCCAGCTTTCCCGGCATTGAAGAAGATACCGGGCGAGGCAGCCCCTACGGTGCAGGCGGCCTGGCTTTGGCCCGCTTCGCGCGCTCCATAGGCTTCACCGGCCTGCAACTGGGTCCCCAGGGGCAGACCTCATTGATTAATTCCTCGCCCTATGATGGCACCCTGTTCTCGCGCAATGTTCTCTCCCTGGACCTGAAAGACCTCGTCGATCAGGGGCTGCTCAGCCGGCGCACATGGGAGGCAATCCTGGCGGACAACCCGCACACGGAAGGCCGGCGAGTGCCCTATGCCCATACCTTCGACGCATACGGCAAGGCGCTGGACGAGGTGCACCACAACTTCGTCGCGGCACGTAAAGCCGGGGACGCAGCCGCTCTTTTTCTGGATAAAGAGATCAGGGATCTCTGGCAATCTGCTCGCTGGGTGCGGGATGACGCACTGTACGAGGCCTTGAGCATGGAGCATGGGCATCTTCCCTGGCGGCAATGGCCGCAGGCGGGGGAGTCAGTTCTCGACCGTGTTCTCTGCACACCTCCAAAGGGTTTGGAAGTTGCCTGCGCCATCCGTCGCGCGGCGCTGGAAACAAAATATGCCCTGGTTCTGGAACGCTATGCCCTGGGCCAGCAGCTTTTGCTACGTCAACATCTAGCCTTCCGGACCAGCATGCAGGTTCTGGGGCTCAGAATTTACGGCGATGTTCAGGTGGGATTCTCCCTGCGCGATTCCTGGAGCTTGCAGCACCTGCTGCTGCCGGACTATTTCATGGGGGCTCCGCCCAGTCGTACCAACATCGAAGGCCAGCCCTGGAGTTATCAGGTGCTGGACCCTGTGCAGTATCTGGACTCCGAAGGCAGGCCCGGCCCGGTGCTTGAACTAATCACCGAGCGAATGGGAAAAATGCTTTTCGAGTTCGATGGCCTGCGCCTTGATCATCCCCACGGACTGGTCTGCCCATGGGTCTACCGGTCCGATGATCCCGATCCTTACCATGCGGTACAGAATGGAGCGCGCCTATTCGCCTCTCCCGACCTGCCCGACCATCCGGAGCTCTCCCGTTATGCCATCATAAGCCCTGCCCAACTCAACCGGAACCGGCCTCGTTATGCCGACGATTGGATACGGGTTCTCACACCTGGACAAGAAGAGCATTACGCCTTGATCATGGATACCCTCATGGAACAGGTTCGTGCCCATGGCCGTCGCACGGAGGACATCCTGTTTGAGGTGCTGTCCACCGAACCGCTTCCACTCTGGCGGGTGCGCATGCGACACGGCCTGGGTCGCTTCCGGGTGACACAGAAGGCAGACCTGGACGATCCCGGTGATGTCTATCGAAGCGAAAATGCGCAGCCCCAGGACTGGGTCATGGTGGGCAACCACGATACACCGCCTATCTGGCATCTGGTAAAGGCTTGGCACGGGAAGGAGGAGGGGGTCAAACAGGCCGTCTATCTCGCCCGGCAACTGCGTCCGGATGATTCCGGCCACTTGACGTCAGTTTTGGCTGAAGACCCGCGCCGGCTGTTGCATGCCAAGGTGGCAAATCTTTTCCTGAGCCCTGCCCGGCACGTCATGATATTTTTTGCCGATCTTTTCGGACTGGAGGAAACCTACAATGCGCCCGGCACACAGACCGAAGACAACTGGACCCTGCGCGTGCCGCCGGACTTTGACCGCTATTACGAAGAGGGTAGGCGGAGGGGAGAGGTGCTTAACCTGCATGCGGTACTGGCCCTGGCGCTTCGGGCGCGTCCTGACATCTCCTGTCCGGAACTGATTTCCCGTCTGGAAATCGAAGCAGGCTGGAGGATTGATGCAGGGGACCTGTAGGGGCGCGGGCTTGCCCCGCCCTGGTGGAACCGGTAGACAAAAGCGGGCGGGGCAA
>WSSedB1CaDRAFT_10000312_pt1 | contig 21976 bp, 21 predicted proteins | sample WetSurSB1Cattail_FD_9460 | JGI IMG/M metagenome (IMG submission 9460)
TCCCGCCGAATTCAACAATCTCTATTTTCATAAAAAAGGAGCCCTGGCAGCCGCTCGTCAGGGTAATGAGATTAACCCTGAAATGCGCTCTTCCGGCACCCAGTTTTATATTGTAGAGGGAGTTAAATATACTGACGACGAGCTTAATCTTGCCGAACAACAAATAAACAGCAATATCAAGCAAAGTCGTTTTAACAACTTAATAAAGGAAACTGCTGATAGCATGAGGTTATCAGGAAAATCTGCGACTGATGCAGAGATCCAGGATATTGCCTCCATCAAAATGTTTCAATATCTCACAAACTATAAAAATTATAAAATCTCGGATGAACAGCGTAATGTCTACAAAACAATAGGAGGTACTCCAAGGCTTGACGGCACTTACACTGTATTTGGTGAAGTAGTTGAAGGATTAGATATTGTTGATAAGATAGCCGATGTACAAACAGGACCTAATGATAAGCCTGTTGATGACATTAAAATAATTAAGATGAAAATTATTAAGAACTGATTACATAATTAAAACGCGCTTGAATGTTAGAAAAAATTATAGCTCTTATTAAGGAGATTTCCGCTTTTTCAGTAAATAATTCCGAAGAACTTGAATTATTCCGTTTGAAATATTTGAGTAAAAAGGGTCTTATTTCTGAACTTTTTGAAGATTTTAAGAATGTGCCGGTTTCAGACAAAAAGGAAATAGGTCAAAATCTTAATCTCTTAAAACAGAATGCATTAGAAAAATATAATATACTTAAATCCAATCTTTCCAACAGCGAAGAGACGGATTCTGGTTTCGATTTTACAAGGCCTTCGCATTTATATTCTTTAGGTACAAGACATCCTATTTCAATTGTAAGAAACGAACTGATTGACATATTCACCCGTATTGGCTTTGTTGTGTCTGAAGGCCCTGAGATTGAAGATGACGATCATGTTTTTACAAAACTTAATTTTGCACCCGAGCATCCGGCAAGGGATATGCAGGATACTTTTTATATATCCCGGTTATCTACTGAAGACTCCAGTCCTGAGGATATTCTTTTACGTACCCATACATCTTCAGTTCAGGTAAGGGTAATGCAAGGCCAAAAACCTCCTATTCGCACTATTTCACCGGGAAGGGTTTTTCGTAATGAGGCTATATCTGCTCGGGCACATTGCATATTTCATCAGGTTGAAGGTCTTTATATAGATGAAAATGTATCATTCGCCGATCTGAGACAAACTCTGTTATTCTTTGCACGTGAGATGTTCGGAAAAGACACTGAAATACGTTTAAGACCTTCATATTTTCCATTTACCGAACCTTCTGCTGAAATGGATGTCAGCTGTAAGATCTGCGGAGGTAAAGGCTGTAATGTCTGTAAACACACAGGCTGGCTCGAAATACTAGGTTGCGGTATGGTACATCCAAATGTTCTGGAAGCATGTAATATTGACAGCAAAAAATATACAGGCTTTGCTTTTGGAATGGGTATTGAAAGAGCCGCTATGTTGAAATACGGGGTTAATGATCTGCGTCTTTATTTTGAAAATGATATCAGATTTTTGGATCAATTTAAGACTACTCTTTAGCTTTGTTGAACTTTTAAATAATACTAGTGTTAATGTTTTCAATAAAATCATATATAATAAATGAAACAGCAAGAAGTTCATGTCCCGCTTTGTGAAAGTTGCTCGCTTGAATCAGGATCTATTTTCAAATATCTGACGCCTGAAGAAGCTATAGCACTAAATTTTGAGAAGGATTTCAGGCAGTATAAGCGTGGAGATATTCTTTATCAGGAAGGTAACCGGATAAGCGGTTTTTACTGTATAAACAGTGGAATTATTAAAGTATTTAAAACAGGTTTTGACGGGAAAGAACAGATAATCAGGTTTGCCAAGAAAGGTGATATTATTGCATACCGGAGTGTTCTTAGCAATGAGCTGGCATGCACATCGGCAAAGGTTATCGAGGAGTGCCATGTATGCTTCATCCCATCAGAAATCCTTATATCCTTCATAAAAACCAATTCCGCATATGCTCTTGAGTTACTAAAACTTGCATGCCATGAGCTGGGAGAGGCCAACTCATTTATTACGGATATTGCTCAAAAGACTGTTAGAGAGCGTCTTGCAGAGGTTCTTCTTTTTCTTGTCAATGATTTTGGCATTGATAATGAGAATTTTCTCAATATCTCACTTACACGTGAAGAGCTTGCTAATATAGTGGGTACTGCAACGGAATCTGTAATAAGGCTATTATCGGAGTTTAAAACTGATAAACTTGTTGAGCTGAACGGGAGGAGGATCAAAATTTTGAATAGAAAAGGTCTGGAAAAGATCAGCAATGTGTTTAACTAGTACTCCTTTGGTCTTCGGGCACTTCTCCCTTTGGCGTTTTTAAACTAAAATAATCTTCCTGTAGAATCTCCACCGAATTGCTTTCCAAGATGTTTGTATGCATGTTCGGTGGCTTCACGCCCCCTTGGTGTCCGTTTCAGATAGCCCTCTTTGATAAGAAAAGGTTCATAAACCTCTTCAATAGTACCACTCTCTTCACCAACAGCGGTTGATATAGTATTTAAACCCACAGGTCCTCCGCTGAATTTATCAATAATAACAGACAGAATTCTGTTATCCATCTCATCAAGACCATGCTGATCAATATTCAGTGCTTTAAGACCGTACCTTGTAATTTCAATATCAATATCTCCCGAACCCTTAACCTGGGCAAAATCTCTGACTCTTCTCAGCAAAGCATTTGCGATCCTTGGAGTTCCTCTGCTTCGTCTGGCAATTTCCACAGCTGCTGCCTCATCAATTTTTACCTTCAATATGCTGGCCGATCTTTTAACAATTCCTGTAAGTATTTCATGATCATAATATTCGAGATGAAATTTGATTCCAAACCTTGCTCTTAAAGGGCTGGTCAAAAGCCCTGAACGTGTTGTGGCACCAATCAAAGTGAAACTATTAAGAGTTAACTGAACGCTCCGGGCACTTGGACCTTTATCGATCATTATATCGATCTGAAAATCTTCCATTGCTGAATAAAGATATTCTTCGACTACGGGACTGAGCCTGTGAATTTCATCAATAAAAAGAACGTCGCCTTCCTGAAGATTTGTAAGCAGCCCTGCCAGGTCTCCCGGTTTGTCAAGTACAGGACCCGATGTAACCCTTAGGTTGACTTGTAATTCATTTGCTATTATTGTGGCCAGAGTTGTTTTACCAAGTCCAGGGGGGCCATGTAAAAGTACATGATCGAGTGATTCTCCTCTTTGTTTTGCTGCAGTTACAAAAACCAGAAGGTTATCAATTACCTGTTTCTGTCCTTTGAAATCAGTAAAGCTTAACGGGCGTAATTGTTTCTCAAATTCCTTATCGTTTGATGTGATAATATCTTTTCTGATATTAATGTTCTCTTCCATAAAGCAAATTAGCTATTTAATGAGTTTTGTTTCAGCTCCCGGAAGCTTTATTTTCACACCATTAATACTTGTCTCAACATCATCTTTATAAGATATTACCAGAAAAACCGATCCGTTCTCGTCAAATTTTTTCCAGGCTTTTTGCCTGATGCCCATCTGGTAATATTGCTCCTCTTTTATTTTACCGTTATCATAATAAATAATCTGTTGCCCGTCGGGATTCCCCTGAACATAATTACCCTTAAATTTCAATTTTCCATTATCATAATATGATTTCCAGACTCCATCTCTTAATCCTGTTATATATTTTCCTTCTTCAGTCAGGTCGCCTAATTTATATTTCCATGATCCGTTTTTTTCTCCGTCAGAATACTGTCCCTGGGCAATGATTTCCCCGTCTTCAGCATACTCGGTAGAAGATCCGTCACGCTGTCCCTGAAAATATTCCTCCTCTTTCAGAAGCTTTCCGTCATCATAATACCAGTCCCATAAACCATCGGGTCGTCCGTTTTTATAAGAGCCTGTTTGTTCGACTTTTTCCAAAGTGTTATAGAATTTCCACTGGCCGGAGCGTTTATTGTCTGCAAACTGACCTTCAGCTTCAGTTTTTCCATCAGGATAAAGGTCTTTCCACTTCCCGTTACGGTTGCCCGCTTCGTCAACAATTCCTTCAGAAAGAAGTAAACCATTATCATTATAAATGTAAGCATTTGTAACCTTACCGTCTTTTCCGAATTCCCTGTGAACACCAACAGGAATTTTATTACGATACGGACCGCTATAGATTACTTTCCCATCGGCGTCGTGCTTTGTTACTATTTCAATATCAGGTTCATCCTCTACTTTGGATTTAACTATTGCTCCATTTTCATAAAGCATTGTAAGAACAAGTTTTCCACGGATATCATATTCTTTATAATAACCGTTCATGAGATCATCCTTAAATGTCCTTTCCGATTTAATTCCACCATTAGGATAGAAATCTTTCCATTCTCCCTGTTTTAAACCATTTTTATCAAACCTGTTTATCTTTTCTCTGCTGACAAGAAAATCATTATGATACTCAAGAAGAGTAATAATATTACCCTCTCTGTCGTATTCTTTAGACAATCCCTCTTTTTTACCTTTATTGTAGGCAAAGGTTTGTTGTATTTTTCCATCCGGAAAATAGAGATATGCCGTACCCTCTTTCCGGTCAGCTGCAAAAAGCTCTTTTGACCATATATAGGTTCCTCTTGACGGATCCTTTTTATACTTGTAATACCAACCATTCTTTTTTCCATCAAGATAATTTATCTTTTCCGTAGTGTCTCCGGCCTGATCATAAAACAGCCAGATGCTGTCAAGAAGAAAATTTGTCCTTTTTCCTTCTGACTTTTTTATTCCTGTAACATAATAGCTTTTCCAGAAACCATCAGGTTTTCCATTTTTAAGCAATCCCTCACTCGAGATCGCACCATTTGGATATTTAAATACCTGATATCCATCTTTTAAAGTTTCTTTTTCCTGCGAAAAACTGATTTTACAGATTAATATGAAAAACATCAAAATAATAATTCTTTTCATAATTTAAAGGCCAAGTTTTTCAGAAATTTCCATCATTCTTAATATAGGCTTTTGAGCTCTTATGAGTGTTTTATTATCAATGATAATCTCGGGTGTCTCGGTTTTAAGGCAATTTAGTATTTTTTCGATGGTAATAAGTTTCATAAAACTGCATTCGCTGCACCCGCAAGTAGAATCTACAGGTGGAACAGGTAGATAAGTCTTACCTGGATTTTCTTTTTTCATCTGATGAATTATGCCAACTTCTGTTGCTACAATATAACAATTTCCATTATCTTCTTTTGTATATTTTAATAACAAAGAGGTTGAACCAATAAAATCTGCAACCATTCTAACAGGCAGTTCACATTCGGGATGAACAATAATTTTTGCACCAGGATTTTCTTTTTTCAACTTTAAAAGTGCTTCTAAGGAAAACTCTTCATGAACATGACATGCACCATTCCAAACTATTATATCACGACCTGTTATGTTTAGTATATAATTTCCAAGATTACGATCGGGAGCAAAAATAATTTTTTCATCAAAAGGAAGCGATTCAACTATCTGAACAGCATTTGATGAGGTACATATTATATCAGACAAAGCTTTTATTTCTGCATTTGTATTTACATATGAAATTATTGTTCTTCCTGGATGATCTTTTATAAATATCTTAAAATCGTCAGCATTACAGGAATTTGCCAGTGAGCAGCCTGCATCCAGATCGGGAAGCAAAACTTTTTTTAATGGTGAAAGAATTTTAGCTGTTTCCGCCATAAATTTAACACCTGCAAAAAGAATAATATCAGCTGAATTTGAAGCCGCTTTCTGAGAGAGCGCAAGACTGTCTCCAACAAAATCAGCAATATTCTGTACATCCCCGGTCTGATAATAGTGAGCCAGGATGATTGCGTTTTTTTGAGCTTTCAGTCTTTTAATTTCAATAATATTCTGATCAGTGGAATTCATTTTTATATCGTAAATCACCTCACCTCAATCTGCCTGTAAACTTAAACAATAATACGATATCGAATTTCGCATTATTGTGCTTATAAACTTTCATTAACAATATTATATTCTTATATAGTTTAATTAAATTTATTTATGATGATGATAATATCCTGTTAATAGTGTTGATATAATATTCAGATTTTTATTGTATTTCTCATCGTTACCGGTGTACCAACATCTTTTCAACAATTCAAAAAGAGTACCATTTTTGAATATCAGTACATTAGAAAATTAATTAACAATTGTTAAGATATGGTTACTGATACTGCTATAATATTAAAAGTAAGGAATCAGGGGTTTATTAAAAGTTCATATTTTAAATTTTATTTATGATAACTTTTTTAAATAGGTCAAGACTGGCATGAAAAACACAATTTGGTTGATAAACTATGAAATTATAAATATTTATAGTGAGATATCTACAGGTTATTAACAAATAGTTTAAGAAAAAATTTTCTCTGCGTGGTTCCTGTTTCACCCACCATATCTAAACAATTAAAAGAATCAAATGTTACTAATTCTATAAAGTTTTTAAAGTGCAGGATATAGGGATATTTTTTTCTTTTATTTAAGCTTTTGTATTAATTTGCAGACAAATTTCAGAAAATAAATTAAAAGAAGGAAAGTTGAAAAACAAAAAAATTGCAATAACATCTGACCATGCCGGATATTACCTTAAAGAAAGGTTATTAAGTTATCTTATTAAGGAAAAATACGATGTAAAAGATTTAGGATGTTATACTGACGAATCTGTTGATTATCCCGATTACGGACATCCTCTTGCGAATGCTGTTGCAGCAGGTGATTTTGATTTTGGGATTTCTATTTGCGGTACAGGCAATGGTATAAACATGGTAGTCAATAAACATCCGGGAATAAGAGCTGCCCTATGCTGGAATGAAGAATTAAGTCGTTTGTCGCGGGCACATAATGATGCTAATATTCTTACTTTGCCAGGATGGTTTATTTCAGAATCTGAGGCATATCTTATTTCTAGGACTTTCCTCACTACCGTCTTTGAAGGAGGCCGGCACGCAAGGAGGGTAGATAAAATTTCACTTAAAATTTATTAAAATGCTTTCAAATTCCTGCAGATATGGAATCAGAGCTGTAATTTATCTTGCCAGCCAACCATTGTCGAACGGTAAAATCGGAATAAAAAAAATAAGTAATGATCTTGGCCTGCCGACTCCATTTCTTGCAAAAATACTTCAGCAGCTTGCAAAACAAAAGATTCTGAGTTCTACAAAAGGTCCTCACGGAGGATTTTCTATATTAAAAGATCCAAAAAAAATTACTTTGCTTGACATTGTAAATACAATTGACGGTTATGATACTTTTACAGGTTGTATCATGCATAATGGTTCCTGCGAAGGGGTCGAAAAAGAAGGGAAACATTGCCCTCTTCACCATGATTATGAAAGACCAAGAAAAGAACTTATTAAGCTTTTCAGCAACAGGACTATTCATGAACTTGTCATAAAATCTAAGAATCCGGAATTGATAACTATCTGATCAGCTCTTTTTTATGTGGTCTGATCAAGAGCCACAACAGAATGGAGATAAGAATACCCGAACCATCAGCTAGTGCATCAAAAAAACTACCAGTCCTGGTAACAGTCAGGGTCGCCTGGAGAATTTCCATTAAAATGCCATAAAAAAGAGGGATTATTCCCGTGAGGAATAGCTGACCCGTATTTAAAAGATTTTTCCTGTTTTCAAGAATAATTACAGACATCAATCCAAAATACATCATAAAATGAACTACCTTATCGATGTTTGGAATGTTAATTAGCGGGACTTTATCAAAAGTATGTGAACTGGCAAGGCTAAGATACAAAATGATCAGTGCTACCAGAATTGAGTATTTATTCTTCGTTATCATTATTATTATTTAGTACAAATCTACTAAATATCCGCAATGTCACAATGACAAAAGGGCAACCAGTGAGAAGGATGACAGCTTTTTCGTTTAAATATAAATTGCACCACGACAGACTTTATTATTTAGTATAGCCGGGGTAAGATGAAATAACATATCCTTTTAGTAACTTTGTGCCAGTCGGGTTGATTGCAGAATTCTTTTAGGACATGAAAATTTAGGGGATGGCAGGGATATATGTACATATTCCGTTTTGTAAGAAGCTCTGTTTTTACTGTGATTTTTATCACGTAATTACTACAGATAATAATTCTTCATTTATCGGGGCTCTGCTAAAAGAGGCTTCTATGAGAAAAGAATATCTTAAGGATGAAGCTATCACAACAATATATCTTGGAGGAGGCACACCTTCAGTATTTTCAGTTAAAGATATTAAAACAATTCTTAATCATATTTATAAAGAATTCAGTGTAGCAGCCGAATGTGAAGTTACAATTGAAATGAATCCCGACGATGTTCAGTCTGTTTACTTAGATGGACTAAAGAATTGTGGTATAAACAGGGTAAGTTTAGGTATTCAATCGTGGCGCGATTCAGATCTGAAAATGCTTAACAGACGGCACGATTCTGCCGTAGCAGTAAAAGCGCTTAAAGATACCCTGAATGCGGGATTCGAAAATGTGACCATTGATTTAATTTACGGTATTCCGGGGATGAGCCAAAAGGAATGGGAGTCAAATCTTGATTTTTCTTTTTCATTTGATATCAAGCACTTATCGGCTTATCACCTTACATTTGAACCAGGAACTGTTTTTGGTAAAATGTTAGAGAAAGGAACCATGTCAGAGATTGATGAAAATGATAGTGCAGCTCAATTTAATATCCTTATTCAGAAAGCGGAAGCTGCAGGTTTCATCCAATATGAGATTTCGAATTTCGGCAGACCGGGATATTTTTCAAAACATAATTCCAACTATTGGAAACAGGTTAATTACCTTGGTCTGGGCCCATCTGCCCACTCTTTTAATGGTTACTCACGTCAGTGGAATATCAGGGATCTGAAGAGGTATATAAAATATGTTAATGAAGGCAGCTCTTTTTTTGAAAGTGAAGACCTCGATGCCAGGAAACGTTTTAATGAGTATGTAATGACTTCACTGAGAACCATGTGGGGTATTGATCTTGAGTATGTTGAGAGGATTTTTGAAAAAGAAGGATATGATTATGTTGTAAATCTCTCGGGAAAATTCAAAAAATACGGGCTGATGAAAAGCGAAAAAAATTCCCTGGTTCTTACAAACCAGGGAAAGATGATATCTGACAATATTATTTCCGAATTTATGATGCCCGACGGCAACTAATTATCTCTTTGAAAGCATAAAATTTGTACGGCCAATGATATTATTATCAAGGTAAAGTTCTACGCTGTAATTACCGATGATAAAATCGCCTTTATTATCCATATAGATGCACACATCTATATCCTGATTCATGTAATCGACCTGTCTGTTAGCTGAATAAATTATTTTATTGCCATTATATTCAAAAAGATTATCGGGACTGCTGGTTACGACCAGAGAATCGGGCCTTATTACTCTCATATACACATCTTTCTGACCTGGTTTGGCCAGAGGATTCTCCCGTAATGTGAAACATATTCTGAGTTTATCGAGAGCATTGATCCTTGTCGTCTCTTTTCTCTTTTTATTCAGGGATACGGCGACAATATTTTTAGCCTGGATAACAGAGGCAATATCAACTTTATTGGTAAGTTCCTCTTTTGCTTTTGATAATTCGGTATTAGTGTTCCTGACTTCAGAGATCTGTTGTTTTATTTCTGTATTTTCTGAAGTAAGCATTTTATTTCGTGTATTCAGAGAATCAATTTGTACGATATAACTTTTCATTATTTCCCGCATAGTTGTTATCTCGTTCTTATATGATCTTATAAGTCTGACATTTGATGCATTAATTGATAATAGCTGAACAATCTTATTTTTCTGTCTCTCTACACCAGCCTTTAAAGAGTCATTATTGGTTTTCAGAGTATCAAATGAAACGACCATAAGTCTCAGCTCATTGGCCAGGGAGTCTTTTTCCTGTGTAAGAGCAGTTTCCATTTCGACCATTTTGCTTTTCTTGTTAAAATACATAACAATCAGCAAAATAAGTGCAACGCCCAGGATAATTGAAGTGACAATCATACCTGTTGGAGTGCTGTTTTTTGTTCCCGGTTGTGTGGGGATACTACTGTTTAAATCTGTCATTTATCTGGTTGTGTTTAATGGGTTCCTTACAAAATTACTAATATCCTCTTTCTTTTTCAAATATATAATATAAACACATGATATTGTTTTTTGTTATATTGTTAAACGATAATTAAATACGGGTTGAATTCCTTACTGATACCTGATTGTGTTAATTTTAAATCAGCTATAAGTTCAGGAACTTACACAACCTGGAAATTGTATAAAAGGTTAGTAATTTTCGATTCTCTCTCTTTGTGTTACTTTGTGCCATGCTTTGTGATCCTTTGTGGTTCAATGAATTATGATTAACCACAAAGGCGCAAAAAGGTTATCACAAAGATAACAAAGGACTTTTTAGACACCTCCGGAGAGACACAGGGAATTGCGGAGTTGGACAGAGTAAGAACCTCTGATGATTACTCTGTGGCTCTTTGCGCACACTCAATGAAAGTAAGTGTAACAAAAAGACTAGAGATTCGTTGCAGGCTTCAGGCCAAGAAGACTTTCGACATCAATATCTTTCAGTTTTTCTTTAGTTGCTTCATATCCAATATTGAATACTTCTTTTGCTTTTTCAGGATCGAGGATTTTAAAATTTCCAAGTTCAGGAGGAGCAATAAAAAGATCAAATTTCTTTGACTTTTCAAAGACCTCTTTCGACATACTAAGCATAAATGTTCTTTCAGCTATATTTATCAATCCGCTGATTTTTTCAAGATAACCTATCGGGTTTACAAAGGAACCGATAAGTATTTTGCATAAATGTTCAATTGGTTTCAGGGGAAGATTATCAAGAACACCTCCGTCGACATATGAGATATCATCTATTTTTACAGGCTGGAAAAGAACGGGAATACTTGCTGAGGCTATTACCGGATCATATAATTCACCTTCGGAAAAATATACTGGCTTACCATTGTTAAGGTCGGTTGCCGTGACATACAATGGTATTTTAAGATCTTTAAATTGTTTTGATTGTAAGTTCGCTTTTAATATTTTAATTATTCCGTTGATTTGGAGCAGACCCTCTCTGGGTAATGCCGGGCGCATAAAATCAAGCCGACCTCCTACATTCAACAAATTAAATATTTCTTCAGGAGTATGACCATCGGCGTAAAGAACACCAACTATGGCTCCTGCACTCGTTCCTGATATTACATCGGGAATGATTCCAACTTCATTCAAAGCCTGTATCACTCCAAGATGAGCAAATCCCCTTGCCCCCCCGCCACTTAAAACCAAACCGATACTATATTGCTTTTTTGACATATATGTAAATTTCAAACAACTATCTAATAAGAAGATCAAACAACAATTTAAAATTAAGAAAAGAAACGATACCCGCAATAACCAATAAGAGACTGATAAGAAACCTGCTATTGGCATATTTCCCCATAACCTTTTTTGAGGAAGTCAGGTAAATCTGTATTGCAATGGTAAAAGGGAGCTGGATACTTAGAAATACCTGGGACCAGATAAGGCCTTTAAACGGATCCCCAATAAAGAAGATCAGGATTAAGGCCCCTAGCAATGAAATTATTACGCCAATACGTGAATGACTATCTTTGACATTGTATGGTTCTCTATACATTCCTGAAACTATTGATCCTCCGGCCATTCCTGAAGTTATTGTTGATGCAACGCCGGCAAAAAGAAGAGCAACGGCAAAAACAACTGAAGAATTGGATCCAAGTAATGGTTCAAGAAGTTTTTTTGCCTGCTGAAGCTCATCAACTTTCTGGTGTCCCACAAAAAAAGTTGCTGCTGCAAGCAGTATCATTGCACTGTTTATTGCCCAGCCGATTACCATTGAAAAGAGGGTGTCTGCAAATTCAAAGCGAAGTTGCTTTTTAATAATTTTTTCATCCTGGAGATTCCATTGCCTGCTTTGGATGATTTCTGAATGAAGAAACAGGTTATGTGGCATAACTACTGCCCCCAGAACACTCATTATCAACAAAATTGAATTTGCAGGAATAGAAGGTTTAACCCACGAGATTCCTGCCTGTATCCAGTCTACCTTAACCAGGAACAATTCATATAAAAATGAGAGTCCTATAATTGAAACAAAACCGATAATCCATTTTTCAATTTTCTGATAAGAATTTGAGAGCAACATTATCATTACAAAGATGGTCACAAGGATGGCGCCAATTTTTACAGGAACATCAAAAAGCATGTTTAAAGCAATTGCGCCGCCAAGGATTTCAGCTAGTGACGTAGAAACCGAAGCCAGTACTGCAAAAGACAAAACAGACTTTGATGCCCATGGTTTCAGATATATTGTTGCAGCCTCCGAAAGACAAAGACCTGTTGCAATTCCCAGATGAGCAACGTTATGCTGAAGGACAATCAGCATAATAGTTGAAAGAGACACAACCCACAATAATGTATAACCAAATTCTGAACCGGTAGCAATATTTGCAGCCCAGTTGCCAGGATCAATGAAACCAACAGTTACCAGTAATCCAGGGCCAATATATTTGAAAATATCAAGAGCTCCGAAAACAGGTTTGTGATCTTTGCTTTTCAGGTCTCTGACAAAGCCAATAATGTTAAATATATTCTTAATCTTCAACATTATACATAAATTTCAATTCTATTTGACTAATCATTATTGAACATAATTAACGATAACAAATATACTCATTGATAGTGAAAATTTATTTATTTTGCCCAGTCAACTCAAATAATATCGGGAAAGATGCAAACCGGAGAAAATCAATAAATTTGTATCGAACTATCTTAATAACCAATTAATAAAAAATTATTTAATATGCAATTTTTACTTTTAGCTTATGATGGAACTGACCCTGATGCCTTACAACGCAGATTAAAAGTCAGGGAAGAGCATCTAAGGAAAATAGACATACTTAAAAAAACCGGGAAATTTCTCGTTGGTGGAGCTATTCTCGATGAGAACGGGAAAATGATTGGGTCAATGATTGTATATGATTTTCCTGATCGTTATGCACTTGAAGAATGGTTAAAGGAAGAGCCTTATCTCACAACCGGGGTTTGGGAAAAAATGGATATACAGCCCTTCCGTCTTGCAAAACATGAATAGTACGATGAGGCGGAAAAAAATTTCACTTTTTGTCGATAAGAGCATTCTGGTACTTCTTGCCGGACTGATGTGGTGTGGAGTAGGAGTATTGCTTATAAGTTATGCGGTAAGATGGTTATCAGTTTGTACCGGCAGACAACAGTTAATCTTCTATATTGCAGGGTTTCTTGCAGCAATGCCAATTCACCATTTTGGATTCCTGAAGATTGCTGACAAAAATCTGAGCAGAATCTTGCCTATAAAGGAAAAAAGAAGTCTCTTTTCTTTTATGACATGGAAAAGTTACATAATAGTTATTATTATGGTTTCTATGGGTATTGCACTGAGACATTCTTCAATACCAAAACCATATCTTTCAATTCTTTACAATGGAATTGGATTAGCATTGTTCCTTTCGGGCATAAGATATTTCAGATTTTTCTTAAAATTGATTTCTGAAAAAAGATCTTTGTCCTAGTGGCAGTCATTGTCCTGCTGTCTTCTTTTGATATTTTAGAATTGCATTGAAGACCTGTAAACGTACCGGATTTAAATTATAATACTCGCCGGTACTTAACAGACCTGTATTCTGGCGATTTATCAACAATATTTCAGATATATTATATTTCGGAATTACTGATATACTGGTACCCGTAAAGCCAGTATGGCCAAAAGTACCNTCGGGTCCGTTTTTCATGAAGGAATTGTCGGGGTCCATCATCCAGCCGAGCCCGTTATTAAATTTATCTTTAGTTAAGAAAAGTTGAACTGTCTTTTCAGAGATAAACTGCTTTGTTCCGTTTTTTCCTTTACTGATCAGCATATCAACCAGTTTCTGAAGATCATCCACGGTTGAAAACAGTCCTGCTGCTCCCGAAATTCCACCATTCGCATACCATGCATTACCATCATTTACTTCTCCCCTAAGTGTATATTTTCGCCATCCATTCCATTCTGTCGGGTCAAGATCTTTAATTTTATAACCCAGTGTTGAATCATAAACCATCCTCTTTTCATACGGATTGCCGTGAGAAGTGGCAGCTATTTTTTTTAAATTACCTGTTTTAAGGGGGTTAAATGTTGTGTTTGTCATTTGTAAAGGGAGAAAAATATTTTGCTTCATAAATTCCTCCAGTGGCAAACCCGATACCGTTTCAATTATTTCACCAAGTAAAACAAAACCCAGATCGGAATATCTTCGTTGTGCTCCCACAGGAAACATAAGAGGTAGTCCTTCAATTAGCCTGTAACTTTCTTTTTTATTGGAAGCACGATAATAAAGAGGGTACCATTCATATAACCCGGCAGTATGGGTAATAAGATGACGGATGGTAATATCCCGCTTTTCAGGTGTTTCAAAAGCCTTAATATACTTATAAACAGGGTCATCAATTTTAAGCTGGCCTCTGTCAACCAGTAACATGATGGATGTTGTGGTGCCAATAACTTTTGTAAGAGATGCAATATCAAAAAGATGACCGGTGGTCATTTTCTCTGGAGGATTTAAACGGTTATGGTTGTAATCATACTCTTGTGCATACCCGTAGGCGTGTTTGTATAATACCTGATTCCCTTTCTTAATCTCAATAACTGCCCCGGGAATTTTATCCTGATTAACCTGAGATTGAAGAATACTGTCAATTTCAGCTATAAGGTCTGCCCTGGCTGTTTTCTGGTTGTTACCCTGTCCAAAGACAACGGAATAAGATCCGAGAATTAATAATAAGGCCAGTGGCCTGTAAAGGAATCTATGTTTAAATGTGCTCATGGTTATAAGTCATTTTTATTTGATTATTTAACCTCCATTCTGTATCCAACGCGAGGGCCTATTGTTTTACGCAGCAGTAATTCGGTAAATCCCTCTTTCACAAAATTATCTAGTTCTCCGATCAGCCTGAATCCAAATTCATAATATAGTTTAATTGCGCCCTTGTTAAATGAGGATACACAGATAAAGACGTTTGGAGAGAATTTATGAATCCGCTCCTCGCAAAATGCAAGAAGTTTTTTCCCAAGGCCCTTTCCCCTGTGAGCTTCATCAATACAGATTGTCTGGATATATCCTGAAAACGTTCCGCAGGTCTGAAGGATCACAAAGCCAGCGATATCATTTCCGGTTTCAATTATATATATTTCTTTACAACTTCCGGTAAAAGCGCTGAGGCATTGTTCGTAATTCATTCCGAGAGTGATCCACGGATCTGTTACAGACATCATCCGGGCACAAAATGCATATTTATCCGAATCTGTGGTTATACTTATTAAAAATTCTTCTTTATTCTTCATTTGGAATTCATTTAAGGATATCGGGTCGCAATTTCTCCCTTATGATAATCAAAAACAAAATTGTCAGCAATGCATTTACGAAAATATTCATAAATCCGAAATCAAAATGAAAGGCATTAATAAAAAATCCATTAAGCACCCAGGTAATAAAAGCTGCAGAGACACATGCAAAAGGAACCCATTTCTCTCTGAATTTGATTTTTGAAAATAACCCTGTCAGGTATAGCCCCAAAAGAGGTCCGTAAGTATATCCGGCAATTTTGAATATTGTATTGATGATTGCTCCTTTGCTGTTCCAGAAAGCCATAACAATAAGAAACATAACGATGTTTACACCAAATAAAACACTGTTTTTAATTTTCTTTTTTAATTCCTGAGGGCGATTTTCAATATCCATAAAATCATAACTAAAGGCAGTTGTCAATGCGGCAATGCAGGAATCAATGCTTGCGAATGTAGAGGCAATTACACCAATCAAAAATGCTATTGCACCAATTTTGCCAAAATAGTTGAGAGTGAGCAGCGGGTACAGATCATCAGTATTTACAAATTTCCCGTTCAGACTGGCAAGTTTAATTCCATGACGTTCGGCATATAAATAAATAAGTACACCAAGTCCAAGGAACATTGTCTGAGCAAAAGCAATGAAAAAACTGAATGTCAGTACATTTTTTTTAGCGTCTCTGGCATTTTTTACAGTGAGCGTCTTTTGCATCATACTCTGATCAAGACCCACCAGAGCTACTGTAATGAGAAGACCTGAAATAAATTGTTTGAAGAAATTTGACCCTGAATGAAAATCCCAGTCAAACACTCTGGCGTACGGATGGTGAACAATAGTTTTTGCCATTTCAGTCATCGATAAACCCAGTGAATGTTTAATAGCGAGAATTGAGATTATAATTACCGTAATCAGGAATAATGATTGCAGAGCATCTGTCCACACAATAGTCTTAATGCCTGATTTGTTCGTATACAGCCATATCAGAATGAGAACAACAATAATGGTTACAAAATATGGAATATGCAAGGCATCGAAGAATGCATATTGTAAAATTTTTATTGAGAGAAGCAGACGAAGGGCTGCTCCGAAGGACTGTGATACCAGAAAAAAAAGTGAACCCGTTTTATAAGTAACATCTCCGAAACGGATATTCAGGTAAGTATAAATGGAGACCAGTTTAAGCCTGTAATAAATAGGAGTAAGAATAAAAGCAATGAAGAGATAGCCGACAATTGTTCCAAGGATAAACTGAAAATAATAGAGATTGTTATTGCCGACATTACCGGGAATAGAAACAAGCGACACTGCCGATATACCCGATCCAATCATTCCAAATGCCACCAGGAACCAGGGAGAGGCTTTGTCACCGTCAAAGAAAGTAGTATCGTGCACATGCCTGGAAGCAATATTCGATATCAACATCAGAATAGCAAAGTAAGCCAGGATTATAATAAACAAAAGTACAGGACTCATCAATCGGTTATTTTAAGTAAAGAAGTCAAACCTAATAAAAAAGCCCGGAAAAAAATACTACTTTATCAGCCAATGTTTTCCTGATAACCCATACTTTAAGAAACTTTTCAATTGTATATTTGTTACTGGTAATAATAAATATCGAAAAATGGCATTTACATTGGAACTTTGGCAAAAGGCAATTGACTTTAAACTTCCTGCTACAGATGGTAAGGAATACAGCCTTTCAGATTTTGAGAAGTTTAAATATCTTGTGATATTTTTTACATGTAACCATTGTCCGTATGTAATAGGATCAGACGAGATTACAAGATTAACAGTAGAAAAATACAGTAAAAAGGGAGTAGGTTTTGCAGCGATAAATTCAAACAGTGAAAATACTTATCCTGAAGACAGTTTTCCAAACATGGTTGAAAGGATGAAACAGTATAACTTTCCATGGGTATATCTTTATGATAAACCACAGAAGATTGCCGAAGCATATGGTGCTTTACGGACTCCTCATTTTTATGTATTTGATGAACAGAGAAAGCTGGTTTATACCGGAAGAGGTGTTGATAATCCAAGGAATGTATCAAAAATGACCGTTAATGATCTTGATTCAGCACTGGAAGAACTTACCAGCGGAAAACCTGTTTCCATCCCGGTAACAAATCCTATTGGCTGCAATATAAAATGGGAAGGCAAAGATGCCCATTGGATGCCACCAGATGCATGTGACCTGGTTTAACAGGCATTACTTATGGAGCCAGACGCTCGATAACCCAAAGTTCGTTTCTTTTTGTATATGTTAATCTGTCGTGAAGCCTGTATTCTCCTTCCAGCCAGAACTCGAACCATTCCGGAACAAGCCTTACTCCACCCCAGGAGTGTGGTTTTTCAACCTGCCTTTCAGAAAATTTATTTGTATAATAATTATAACGATTTTCAAGATGCTGGCGATCGGGGATAACTGAACTCTGTTCACTGGCCCAGGCCGATAGCTGGCTTTCCCTTGGCCTTGTCCTGAAATATGATTCTGAGTCTTTATCTGACAATTTTTCTGTTAACCCTTCAATCCTGACCTGCCGGCCGGATTCCGGCCAGTAAAAAAGCAATGCTGCACGCGGGTTAGATAATAACTGAGAACCTTTCCTGCTCAAATAATTGGTGTAAAAGATGAACCCTTTTTCATTAAATTCCTTTAAAAGGACTGTCCTGGCTGAGACGTGTCCGTTTGTAGATGCTGTGGCAAGTGTTACTGCTTCAGGGACTGAAATACCCGTAATCAGGCGTTCGCTATACCATATTTTGAACTGAATAAATGGGTCCGGATTGATTGTCTTTTCGGAAAAATCCTTTCTGTAGTTCATAGTGGCCAAACTAATAATTTGTTCAATTCAATATATTTTCGTCTCTTCGTCCCTGTGCTCTTCTCCCTGGAGAATAGCAGGTTTTCAGAGGGCATTTGGATTCATCATCAGAATATTTAAATAACAGTATTTTATACTCATTGTTTTGAAGAGAACAAAATATAAATTTATTATATATCTTAATCCCAAATAATTTAATCACTCATGATAAACAGGAAGAAATATTTCGCAACAGCAGCATTATTAGTTTTTGTAGTGCTTTTAAACCACGATGCCTTATCAGCAAAATCGCATTCAGATCTTTCCGGGGCAAGTATTATCCCTAAACCAGTATCAATCACTGCTACAGGCGATTACTTCGTATTAAAACCACAATGTGATATATATATTCAGGGCCAGTCGGAGGAATTGAAACAAATAGGTCAATACCTGGCCGACAAGCTCAAACAATCAACAGGCTTTGCCATTGATGTTATTACAACGGACAAAGCCCCGAAACACGGGAATATTTTTCTTAAGCTTGCAGATAACAGTGCCAATTCAAAACCGGAAGACGAAGGATATGAGCTTACAATTACCGGGGGAATGGTATTATTATCTGCGGTTAATCCGGCCGGATTTTTCCATGGAATACAGACATTAAGACAACTTTTACCCGCCAGGATTGAAATGGCATCAAAACAAGCGGGTCCATGGAAGATAGCTACAGGAACAATTAGCGATTATCCTGCATATGTTTACCGGGGTGCAATGCTGGACGTTTCACGACACTTTTTTAGTGTACAGGATGTGAAAAGATTTATAGAATTTCTGGCATGCTATAAAATGAATTTTTTACACCTGCATCTTTCTGATGATCAGGGATGGAGGATTGAGATAAAATCATGGCCTGACCTAGCGAAACATGGCGGAAGTACTCAGGTGGGAGGAGGACAGGGTGGCTATTATACACAGGAACAATATTCTGATATTGTGAACTATGCAAAGCAAAGATACATAACAATAGTGCCTGAAATAGACATGCCCGGTCATACAAATGCTGCTCTTGCTTCTTATCCTGAGCTCAACTGTTCAGGTAAAGCTACCGAATTGTATACGGGGACCAATGTGGGATTCAGTACTTTATGTACAAACCTGGATGTAACATACAAATTTATCGATGATGTAGTAAGAGAACTGGCCGCGATTACACCCGGGCCATATATTCACATCGGAGGGGATGAATCACATTCTACAAAAAGAGAAGATTATATTCCTTTCATTAACAAAGTGCAGGATATAGTAATTTCACATGGTAAAAAGATAATCGGGTGGGATGATATTGCAATTGCAAGCCTGAAACCAGGAGTTGTTGCACAACACTGGGCGAATGTCAAAAATGCAGTTAAGGCTGTTGATCAGGGAGCAAGGATACTTATGTCGCCTGCGAACAAAGCCTATCTCGATATGAAATATGACAAATCAACTACACTGGGATTACACTGGGCCGGTTATATTGAAGTTGACAGCGCCTATATCTGGGATCCTGCAACACTTATTCCTGGTGTCGGAAAAGAGAGTGTTTTAGGTATAGAGGCTGCATTATGGACAGAAACCATCACCAATATAAAGGATATAGAATATATGGTTTTTCCTCGTCTTCCAGGTTATGCTGAAATAGGATGGTCACCCTCTTCGGGAAGGAATTGGGACGAATATAAAATAAGACTTGGAAAACAGGAGGAACGTTTTAAGGCAATGGATATAAATTATTATCCTTCACAAAAAGTTCCATGGCAGGAAGCAAGGTAGAGGCATCAATACAACAATATTCCTTCTAAGAGCGTTTTAATCACAATTGATCTGAATTTTATTTATGGAAGACAAAATGTAATCCTAATGAGAAATGTCCTAAAAATTTCAGGAATTTTCCTGGCATTGATATTACTTTTTTCCTGTAAAAAGAAAGAAACATTATTTAATTCACCTGATGTAGTAACTGCAGACGTGAGTGAAATCTTATATGCGACCGCTATATCAGGCGGGACCGTCACTAATTACGGAGGCACCCAGGTATCTCAGCGGGGAGTGTGCTGGGGCAAAGATTCAAACCCGACAATCGAAAACAGCAGAACAATAGACGGATCGGGAAGTGGCGAATTTACTAGTTCAATAACGGGATTAGAGTTTGGCACATCTTACCATCTGCGGGCTTATGCTACAAATAGTGATGGGACGTCTTACGGAAGTGATAAAGCATTTACTACAAGGACATCGGGAACAACTTTCAATACCAGTTTGACGTATGGTACAGTTGCAGATATGGATGGAAACAGCTATAAAACTATTCAGATTGGCAGCCAGGTATGGATGGCTGAAAACTTAAAAACAACAAAGTTAAACGATGGCACAGCAATTCCTGTTGTAAGTAACACTGAGCAGTGGATGGATCTTCTAACTCCGGCTGCTTGCTGGTATGACAATAATGAGGCTCTTTATAAAAGTATTTATGGTGCTTACTATACCTGGTTTGCTGTCAGCACCGGGAAATTGTGTCCTGTCGGCTGGCATGTCCCATCAGACACTGAATGGCAGCTAATGGTAGATTATCTTGGCGGTGATGCCAGTGCCGGCTCGAAAATAAAAGAAGCTGCAACAAACAACTGGATTTTCTCTAATAAAGATGCAACGAATACCAGCGGGTTTACTGCTCTTCCAGCCGGCCTGCGTTCCACAATAGACGGGAGCTTCAGTGGTCAGGGCGATTACGGAGGCTGGTGGTCAGCTACCGAGCTCGATCCAAGTTCTCTAGGTGCTGCCTGGTGCAGGTGGATTCATGGGGATACCACGGTTGTTGCGCGTAATGAAATATACAAAAAAGACGGATTTTCAGTTCGCTGTATAAAAGATTAATGAGACCGGCATAAAAATTATCGCCGGCAACAAAAAGAAAGCGCATTCAGAGATATATTCTCCGTTTGCGCTTTTTAATATAAGAGCGGCATTATACTGCCATTAGAATAGAATGATTTTTACCACCATCTTCTGAATACACGTCCGAATCTTCTGTCGAAACTTACTGTATTGCCCGTAAGATCATTCTTTACTGTAACAAGTGTAAGATGAGGATGAGAAGGATCTGCCTCGAAAGTTATCTGGTAAGAATCAGTACCATCAACATAAGTAAGGATACCGCTTGAAATTATCAGGCTGCCTTTATATAATGTTACCATTAAAGGAGAAGTTATTGATTTCGAATATGCATCGCCCTTTTCATTAATACCGGTAACAGTCCCTGCGTATTCAATTGTGTCAGAAGAGGCAACATATCTGAAAAGAAAATGAATAAGATCGAGAGGCTTATAAATGACATTTCTGAAATGGTAAATTGCAGTACGTTGCCTGTTCACATTTCTTGTGAATTTAAGGGTATCTGTTTTACCGGTTGTGACAATGGCCCAGGCAGTGGCAGAAGTTATATTGTCGGTAACAGAAACCCTTATAGATTTAAGGCCGTTGAATTTTACTGAGGCATTTTGCCTGTTAACCACTCTGGTACCTTTTAGAATAGTCATAGTACTGTCGGTAGTTACAGAAAAATTATTGAATACATAAGCTCTTGAAACTAATCTTCTCTGGGCGGGAAAGGGAGTGGAAATTGTGACAATGATCTGTCCGTTTTTAATTATGTTCTCATTTGCGGAGCTATCCCGATAATTATAATATGTGA
>WSSedB1CaDRAFT_10000313_pt1 | contig 21962 bp, 21 predicted proteins | sample WetSurSB1Cattail_FD_9460 | JGI IMG/M metagenome (IMG submission 9460)
TTCAAGGAAATCACGGAGCTGGTGCTGCAGGTATCGACGCAGATTCGTGAGGTTTCGGCTGCCATGCAGCAAACTGCCGGTGGGAGCCAGCAAATTGTAGCATTGGTAAAAAAGATTGATCAGCACAGTAAGAAGGCGGTCGAGCAGGCACAGACCGTTTCCGCAGCAACTGAGGAGCAATCTGCGTCTATGCAGGAGATTGCAGCATCGAGTCAGAGCCTTACGGAATTGGCACAGGAGCTTCAGACGGCGATTGAGCATTTCAAGATATAGCAGAATGCTTATTTTACACTGGTGTTGCTCTCGGCTTTGTGTGGGAGTTCCTCTGTAAGCTATATAGAATAAATATAAAAAAACAGGTCGCGATTGCGGCCTGTTTTTTAAAATGATTGCGGCAGTGTATTTCCTTTACCATGTTTTTTCAGCGCAATCAGTACATTTAGCTTGTGCTGCCGGCTGAACCGTTCGATTTCTTCAGGAGCAGCATGTTCCTTGAGCAGTTGGATCAATGTGGCGTGCTCTGTGACGGAGTGCTTTGCGTGCCAGGGTATGAGCGTGAATATGACATTCCGTATCTGGGAAATATGTTCCCATGTGTTTTGCAGGGCTGCAATGAGGTGCCTGTTTTGGCATCGGCTTACGATATACCAATGGAAGGCATGATCGAGCGTACCTAATTCTTCTAATTGGAGATCTTCTATGGCACGCTGCATGTCATGGTTTATTTTTTCCAATTCGGATATATCCTGCGAGGAAAGATGCAGGGCAGCCTGTCTGTCCGCATAGCCTTCGAGTACGGCGGATATAGTCTGCAGATCTTCGTAATCTTTTTCGTCTACCATTTTGACGACAGCGCCGCTGTAGGGGATGACTTCGATAAGCTTTTCTGCCTGGAGCTGCTGCATAGCTTCCCGCACAGGAATACTGCTGATATTGAGGTCTTTTTTTATTTTATCGATGACCAGCCGATAGCCAGGCGAAAAAACCCCATTGCGTATATTATCACGCATATATGTATATGCCTGTTCTTTTTTATTTGGCGATCTTTTTTGCGCTTTTAATAATTTTTTCATGATAATATATTATATGCTCTGTTTTTCTATATTGTCAATGGAAACCGGCTGTTGACGGGCGATTCGGAGGTTTTACAGAGAAGAGGATTATCTGGAAGGAGACGTTTGCAATGCTTCTAAAGTATAGAAATGAAGATTTCATGCGTGTTGTTGTCTTATTGTATTTTTTTATGTAGGGCTGTGCCGGAAAAATATGACATAGTCCCAGTTATGAAGAGGACTGTGCGTTTTGTAGCATGAAAAGTTTGCGTCAATCTCGCAGAGAGATTTTCTCGGTATTTAGTATAAAAATTATAATGATTAAAATAATCAAAATATTTATTGACATAATATACAAAATCGTATATTATTTACTTATTAAATCGTATACGATTACGAGAGAGGTATTACATACTTTAAAAACGAAAGTGGGGGAGAGTCGGATGCGTGATCTTACTATGGCAAAAACAGAAAACCTATGTGAAACGCCTACAAGGCAGAGATATGTTATTGCGTTTGTTTTGTTGGTTGTTGTATCCATCGCTTATATTGACAGAGTCAATATATCCATTCTTGTTGCGGATAATGAATTTTTAAGTGAAATGGGGATCGTAGGTCAATCCGTGCAAAAAGGGCTGCTCATGACGTCCTTTTTGGTCGCTTATGGCATAAGCAACGTGATTTTAAGTCCTTTGGGTGATTGGCTGGGACCACGGAAGGCTATGACAGTGGCTGTTGTCTTATGGGCGTGCTCGCTTATGATGGGTGGGCTGGCAGCGACATTTTCTATACTGATTATTTCCCGTATTTTCCTGGGAAGTGGGGAAGGGCTGCATTTCCCCATGCAGAGCAAATACATCAAGAATTGGTTTCCTCCTATGGAACGCGGCAAAGCAAATTCTGTCTGGCAGGTCGGGATGGCAATTGCACCGGCGGTTGCGATGCCGCTCTTTACCTGGATTATCTATGCGGTGGGTTGGAGATCAAGTTTCTTTGTACTTACGGTTATTGGCATTATTCCATTGATTCTCATATGGTTCTTTACGACAGATACCCCGCAGCAAAGCAAGCGGATCAATGAGGCTGAATTGTCCTATATAGAAGAGGCCTTACAGAAAGAAAAAGAAGAAAATATTAAAAATGGACTCGAAAAAACAGGGCTTCTGGAGAATATAAAGTTATTTGCCGGGGATTACCGGTTTTGGCTGATTGTTGTATATTATATCGCGCATACATCGGTTATTTGGGGTTCGGCTACCTGGCTTCCAACGTATCTTAAAACAGCGCGTGGTTTTTCCTGGGCGGCTATGGGAGCGCTGGCCTCGCTGCCATGGATATTAGGTATATTTACCAAAGTGGCATCCGGTTTTCTTGCCGATAAATTCGGACGCAGAGCACCACTGCTTCTTTTGGCTATGGTGGGTGTATCTGTCGGTGTATCGGTGGCAGCACTCACAGATAATAATACGGTATCAGCTACGTTCCTCGCGCTGGGTGTAGGGTGTATCGGCTTTGGCGGCCCGGCCGCATGGACTTTGCTGCAGGATATAGTTCCGGGTAAAGGGATTTCTACGGCGGCGGGAGTGATGAACGGTGTAGGCAATGGTTGTTCGGCTTTAGCCCCGGTAGCGATTGGTTTCATCATACAGATGACAGGAAGCTATGGCAGTGGACTGTTTTACATTGTTGGCTGTTGCGTGGTAGGTGCAGTCTGCACCTTGATATTGACTTTAAAGAAATATTGATTTATTGAATACTATATTTTAGGAGGAATTGATATGAAAATTATAAGTGTTGATGTAATGCAGGTACCAAGCGGGAATGCGGGTTCTTCACGTGGAGACTGGAGCCCGGTGATTGTCCGTATTAATACGGATGAGGGAATCAGTGGTTTTGGCGAGGTCGGTCTTGCTTATGGCAAAGGCTGGCGGGCAGGACTGGGAATGGTGCAGGATTTTTCTGAGGTTATTATTGGGGAAGACCCGATGAACATTGAAAAAATATGGGAAACTATATTCCGCAAGACCTTTTGGGGTATGGGCGGCGGTACGATCGTAAGCGGTGCTATGAGTGGCATAGATATCGCTTTGTGGGATATAAAGGGAAAGGCATTAGGCGTTCCTGTATGGCAATTGTTAGGTGGCAAGACAAATGATAATCTTCGTGTCTATGCCAGCCAGCTGCAATTCAATTGGGGAGAAAAAATTGACAAGCAGGTGCTGATTACACCAGATGAATATGCGGAGGTAACCAAAAAAGCATTGGCGGATGGCTATGATGCCATCAAGGTAGACCCGATTATTTACAGCAACCAGCCGGACGGCAAGGGCGATTGGAAGACCACCGGGCCGCTGGAGCATAAGGTCATCAAGACGGTTTATGATCGTGTGGCGGCGATGCGTAAAGCCGGCGGCGATGATATGGATATCATCATTGAGATGCATTCAAACTCGGATACAATATCGGCAATCCAAATAGGCAAAGCCTTGGAAGATTTACGGATTTTCTATTATGAGGAGCCTTGTCATCCGCTCAATGCGACCAATATGCTGGAAGTCCATAAAAATGTGCAGATACCAATCGCTTCGGGCGAACGCATTTATACGCGCTGGGGCTATCGTCCGTTCCTGGAGAATCGGTCTATACAGGTTATTCAACCGGATCTCTGCTTATGCGGTGGTCTTACAGAAGCAAAGAAAATCTGCGATATGGCGAATACCTATGACTGTGCCGTACAGATCCATGTCTGCGGCAGCCCGATTTCCAAGGCAGCAGCGTTGCAGATCGAGGCTGTCATCCCGAACTTCCTTATCCATGAGCATCATCAAAGAGCACTCAATCCAGAGAGCCGCGCCACCTGTCTCTATGATTATCAGCCGGTGAACGGCAGATATCAGGTGCCGGATAAGCCGGGCATTGGACAGGAACTTACGCCGGAAACCATCAAAAAATGCAATATCGTTACGGTTTCAAAATCTAAAAAATATATGAGATAAATACATAAAGAGCAACCCCTCCAGTTTAATTGCTAACCATCGGTTCAGGTGGTTAGCAATTTTTTGTTGCCCCTGCATCTGTTATACTTTACAATGATTATGGATGGACACAGGAACGGACATTTTGTCTGGGGCGCAGCCTGTATCCTTATGACAGGTTACGTTACTATGGTATATAACTTACAGGAGGTGGTCTTATGACCTTGCAGCAGCTGCGTTATGTAATAACCGTAGCGGAGAAGGGAACAATCAGTGAGGCGGCGCATGCGTTGTTTATTTCCCAGCCGAGTCTTACGAATGCAATCAAGGAGCTGGAGCGGGAACTTCAGATAACAATTTTCCATAGGACGAACAAAGGGGTGCTCCTTTCCAACCAGGGTGATGAATTCCTGGGCTATGCGCGTCAGGTCTTGCAGCAGAGCAGTCTGCTGGAGGCACGGTATCGTCTGGGGCGGAAACGCAAGCAAAAATTCTCGGTTTCAGCGCAGCATTACTCTTTTGTCGTCAATGCCTTCGTGGATGTCATCAAGGAATATGGCAGGCAGAATTATGCTTTTGCCCTGCGTGAGACGCAGACCTATGAGATTATCGAGGATGTAGCACGCCTGCGCAGCGAGGTGGGAGTGCTGTATCTTTCTGAGGAAAACGAGGTTATTTTGCAGCGCATCATCCGGCGGAACGGATTGAAGTTCACGGAGCTTTTTGCGGCCAAGCCGCATGTGTTCATTGCGGCAGAGCATCCGCTGGCAGTCAAAAAACGGCTTACACTGGAGGAACTGGAGCCTTACCCATATCTTTGTTTTGAGCAGGGAAATCATAATTCTTTTTATTTTTCAGAAGAAATATTGAGTTCTCTGGAGCGTGAGCAGGAGATAAGAGTCCGGGACCGCGCCACGCTCTTTAACCTGCTGGTCGGGCTCAACGGGTATACGATAAGTACAGGGATTATCAGCCGTGAGCTCAATGGCGAGAATATCATTGCGCGGCCGCTGGCGGTAGACGCAACCATTCATGTAGGTGTCGTTACACAGCGGAATATCACAGTGAGTCCTTTGTGTACGGCTTATATCACAGCATTGAAGAAGTATATTTGATATAGCTTTAAACTATATCAAATGCAAAAAAATAAGTATTATACAATAACTAGAAAAATCGTTATACTGATTTTATCGAAAGCAACGCAGTGAAAAATTCATCACGGTTGCAGAGGAAAGGATTGTGATTTTTATGACAGTAAAGCAGAGAGCACCATTTCGCGCGGATATCGTGGGAAGTTTCCTGCGCCCCGAGTTCCTGAAGGAAGCGCGTCAGAAGTATCTTGCGGGCAGCATCAAGCGTGAGGAGCTGACGCAGATTGAGAATGAAGCGATTGATAAGCTGATTGAAAAGGAAAAGCAGCTGGGGCTGCTGGCTGTGACAGATGGTGAGTTCCGCAGGCGCTACTGGCATCTGGATTTTTTGGCTGAACTTGACGGTGTAAGGGAAGTTGCTGCCGAACATTGGTCGGTGGAGTTCAAGGGACATCAGCCCAAGGCAGCTACACTGGAAATTGCGGATAAAATCAATTTTACAGGCCATTCTTTTTTGGAGCATTTTGCTTATTTGCATAAGGCAGCACAGGGAACCTTGTGTAAGATGACAATCCCATCTCCATCGATGCTGCATCTCATCTGCTGTGTGCGGGCAGAAGAATATGCACCGATTCTGCGTTATGCCGACGAGGAAGACTTGTTCCGTGATATTGCGGCGGCCTATCGACAGGCTATCCACAAGTTTTATGCGCTTGGCTGCCGGTATTTGCAGCTGGACGATACCTCCTGGGGCGAGTTCTGCGATGTTTCGAAGCGCCAGGCCTATGAGGCCCGCGGCTTTGACCTTGCACATATTGCGGAGAAATATGTGGAGATGATAAACGCGGCGATTGAAGACCGGCCGGAGGATATGACCATTACCATGCATATCTGCCGGGGGAATTTTCGCTCTACCTGGTTCTCGTCGGGCGGATATGAGCCCATAGCGGAGACTTTATTTGGTACCTGTAAAGTCGACGGCTTTTTCCTCGAATATGATTCGGACCGTGCAGGCGATTTTCGTCCGTTGCGCTATATACAGGAGCAAAAAGTTGTGTTGGGGCTTATTACATCGAAATTCCCTGCACTGGAGGATGCCGGAGAAGTTATTCGCCGTATCCGCGAGGCATCGGAGTATGTGCCTTTGGAGCAGCTCTGCCTGAGTCCGCAGTGCGGTTTTTCCTCGACAGAGGAGGGCAATGCCCTGACGGAAGAGCAGCAGTGGGCGAAAATTCGCTTGATACAAAAGATTGCTGATGAGGTCTGGCCTGGATGGACAGTCCGTTGACTTGCTAAGTAAAAAGTTTATGGTTGACAAAATGGGAACAAACTTACTATAATATTCATATTAAACATGTATGAAATATGTGTTTAATATGAATACCATCTCTTGGGCTTCGGCTTGGAAATTATATATCTTAATGCATATGGAGGAACATAAAATGAAAGAGATTATGAGTGAGATAACCGAAGCAATTCAGAGGGTACAATGAACAATCTGTCTGTTATAGCTTGCGAGGTTGTAATCAGACAGAGACGAAAAGCAAGATAATAAAAAGGGGAAGTGCGTAGAGATGCAAAAAGCTTTAGGGAAAAAATCTATACTGGCAGCAGGGCTTGCCCTTTTGCTGGGAATAGCTGCAGGATGCGGAACGCAGGGAAATGACGACAGTAATAAGACCTTGAAGGTTGGTGTAACGCCCGGCCCGCATGCAGAGATTATGGATGTAGTAAAAAAAGTTGCGGAGAAAGATGGATTGAAAATTGAGGTTGTAGAATTCAGTGACTATGTACAGCCGAACGTTGCTTTGTCACAAGGTGAAATTGATGCAAACAGCTTTCAACATGCACCCTACCTTGATAATATGGTGAAAGACCGGAAATATGATATTGTTTCTGTGGCGAAGACGGTTATTTTCCCTATGGGCGTGTATTCCAAAAAAATTAAATCATTGGACGAACTTCAACCGGGTGCTACCATAGCGATACCGAACGATCCGTCCAATGGCGGACGAGCATTGCTTTTGTTGGAAAAGGCCGGACTGATTGGCTTGAAGCCGAATATCGGTATCCAGGCAACGGTTGCAGATATTGTAGACAACCCAAAAAATTTCAATATAACAGAACTGGAGGCCGCACAAATACCGCGGTCGCTGGAAGATATCGATTGTGCTGCAATCAATACAAACTATGCAATGACTGCCGGCCTTTTACCGAATAAGGATGCGATGGTTCTGGAAGATGCAGATTCCCCTTATGCGAATATCCTGGCTGTACAAAGTGCGAAGAAAGACAGTCCTGCTATCCAGAAGCTTATTAAGGCGTATCATTCGGATGAAGTGAAGTCATTTGTAGAAGAACATTTTAAGGGCTCTGCTTTTGCCGCGTGGTGAAGAGCCTAAAATAATCCTCTCTGTCTGGAGAGGATTATTTTAGCTGGTGAAAAACTATTATGAAACTATTTTAAATAACGGAGTGTAAAGTTATGGAAGATGGATTATTAAATAAAATTAAAAGAGAAATGAATCTGGTTTATCCTGAGGCAGTAAAGTTTCGCCATCTGCTGCACCGTTATCCGGAGGAAAGCAGTAAGGAATACAGAACAGCGGATTTTATTGAAAAAGTGCTGCAGGAATGGGAAATCCCCTATCGACGTGTCGCCAACGGCACGGCTGTAATAGCGCAGATCCAGGGGACGCAGGCAGGTTCATCTTGCATTGCGCTGCGGGCAGATATGGATGCTTTGCCGCTGGAAGAGAATGTGGATGTACCGTATCGGTCCGAGCACTCAGGGTTCATGCATGCCTGCGGACATGATTTGCATATGGCGAATCTTTTGGCAGTCGGCATTGTCCTTAAGAAATTACAACCCTGTTTTGCAGGAACCATAAAACTGTTTTTTCAACCGGCAGAGGAAATTGGTGAAGGGGCACAGAAGCTCGTGGCTGCCGGGGCTTTGGAATCGCCGAAGGTAGAAGCTGTACTTGCCGCACACGTGTCAGAGGCACTTCCCGTGGGGGATATTTCGGTCAAACCAGCTGAATCCACTTTAGCCTGCAGCAACTTTCGTATTAGTCTGTCAAGCCCGGGCGGACATGCATCTGCACCAGATAAGACAGCTGATATTGTTTTGGCAGCAGCAAAAATTATTTTGGAGCTCCAGTCTATCCCCGGGCGTAAAATCAGCCACTTGGAGCCTGCCGTCATCACTGTTACAAGTATTCATGGAGGAACATGCAGTAATGTTATTCCCAAGGAGCTTGTACTTATGGGAACGATACGGACTTTGCGGAACAGCTTGCAAAAAGACATATATCACCATATAGAGACGGTACTGAGGGCTGAGGAGCAGCTTACCGGCGTTAAGGCAGAAGCTGCTTATTGTTTGCGGGCAAATGCAGTTTACAATGATGAAAATATGACAAAAAGGTTTTTCGCTTATACACAAAAACTCTTAGGCGAAGAAAAGGTTAAACTTTCGCGCGAGCCGTTTAACGCTTCAGAAGATTTTTATGTGTTTTCCAACGAGGTTCCGGCGGTTTTCTATTTATGGGGTGTGAGTCGCCAGCCGGCAGAAGCAGCGCCTTTGCACAGCCCGCTTTTTACTGCTGAAGATGAAGCTTTGAAGACTGGAATTTTAGCCATGACAGGCGCGGCCTTGGATTTTTTGTCTGAGGAAACAGCGATTTCATAAGCAGAAATAGCAAAACACCTCCATCTATGAATTGTCCTATAGATGGAGGTGTTTTATAAGTTTGTCAGCAAATGCCCAGCAATCCCAGGACAATGCCCAGCATCATGATGCCAAACATGACCCAGTTCACATTGACGTGTTTGTTGCGCAGCAGCCAAAAGGCAAATAAGGTAACGCAGAGCGGAACGAGACCAATGAAGAGCTGGTCGAGATAGCTCTGAATCATGATAGGTTCCTTACTGCCTTCTACGGCTACAGAAAGGATTGTTTTAAACTTGACATTGGATGCCGTCATGCAGCCCATCATCATGAGACCCAGCATACTGGAGGCCTTGGTCAGGATCTTCATGCCACCGCTTTCATAGAGTCTTTGGATAAAGTTGGCGCCTACAAAATATCCGCTGTAGAGCGCATAGTAGTGGACCAGAAAGGCTGGAATATTATAGAGAACGAGGAAGACTACGGCGCCCATGGCGGAGCCGGTGCTCGCGAGGGAGATGCCGATACCGGCGGCGATGACGCGCAGAATGCCCCAGAAAAAGGAATCGCCAATACCGGATAGCGGGCCCATCAGCGAAGCTTTGACTGCGGTGATGGAACTGGCGTCAAAGTCTTTATCCTCACTGTTCTGCCGCTCCATAGCAGCGACAAGTCCCATAATGAAGTTGTTGATATGCATGGTGGCATTGAACCAGGTTGTATGGCGCACGATTGCTTCCGCACGTTCTTCCTCTGTTTTATAGAAGCGGTTGATAACTGGGAGGAGTGTATAGATCACGCCAAGTGCATGGTATTGTGTAGCGCCTGTACGGCTCGCATTCATGGTCCAGGACCGCCAGAATACGGAGCGCAGCATTTTTTTATCCTCTGCGGATAGATTTTCTCCGGTTTTCATTATGCAAAAAAGTCCTCCTCTTCATCAGATTTGGTCTTGGTACTGGTTCCTGCTGAACCACCGGTTGCCGGAAGTTGGGCAATCTGCAGGTCACGCTGTGCGATGACAACGCAGATAACGATACCCAGTGCGGCTATCGCTACAGCCGGCAGCTTGAGATAGGCGGTCAGGACAAAGCCAAGGATATAGAACACAGCCAGCTTATTGTTCCATAACAGTTTCATGAGCATTGCAAAGCCGACGGCCGGCAACAGCCCGCCAGCCGCGCTCAGGCCATTCATGAAGACTTTTGGCACGTTCTGTACGAAAAGGTTTACCGGCTCACTGCCTGCCAGTACGCCCAGGAAGGAAATCATCGCGATAATCAGATAGTAAAATATCCAGGTGCCATAGTGTAGTGCTATAATCTGACCTTGCCGGTTTTCGGCAGCAGCCCGGTCGAGGAATGGCGCAAAGATGTTCATAAATACATTTTTCAGGAACATCACTACGAAGGCAGCAAGCATCCCAATCGGGATAGCCAGGGTGATAGCGGCTTGCTGTTCTACATTCGATACGATTGCGAATGTTGTTGCAAGTGTCGTCGCGGTGACTGGTTCGGCTGCGATGACGCCCCCAATATTTACGTTGCCCATGAATACAGCTTCCAGGGAAGCACCCATCAGGATACCAGTCTGTATATCACCCATCAACAGGCCGGTCACCAGCCCAACAACGAGTGGGCGTTCGAGCATGCTCTGACCGGTCAGGTAGTTGCCGGCAAAACAGATAAATACACTCAATGCCGCCATGGCAGCATACATTAACATATTTCGTTCCTCCTGTTATTTCAAGATTTTTTATGTTCTTCTCAGAGCTTGGTCAGAGCTTCTTGTAAATCAAGCTTTGGATTGTTTGGCAGAACCTGATTATAGGCCTTGACTTGTGGCAGAGCAGCAAGTTCCTGCGCAGCAGCAAGTTCTTCCGGGTTGAGCAGCACGCTATGGAACAGCATAGTCTTCTGCTTCGGGTCGGACTTATCGAAACGGCCGGCATTAGCGACATTCACGCTATCGATATTCTGGACGTTTTTCGCAATTTTCGTAGCATCGGATACACAATTGACGATAGCAAAAATACGCTTATCTTTCCCGCGAGGGTCATTGAATATCTGGATTGCATCTTCTACGGAACGAATCAGCAGTTTCATGCCGGTTGGCACTGCCATTTTGAGGGTCATTTGCATAATTTCGTTTTTGGCAGCTTCGTCGTTGGCGACGACTAGTAACGGTGAATTTAATTCCTTTGTCCATACGACAGCAACCTGCCCGTGGATTAAACGATCATCTACACGTATTTGTGATATCATAGTTTTCCTCCTGTCTAATATGCGTAGTTTCCGCAGAAGCCACGTTTTTGTTAAAAGAATGCATCCAAGTCGTCAGTTTTACCGGTTGGCAGGGTCAGTGACAGCAAGGTTACCTGCCCGTCACGGATTGTAGCAGTGATGTTTTCTCTGGTCAAGGTATCGTCTGGTGATAAAAGTAATGAGAGAACAATAGGCAGATTGGTGTTGGAAATGACAAAGATATTATCTTTTTTAGCAGTCAATACCTGGTTTACAACCTTCTGGTTTACACTGCCGCCGAATAGATCCGTAAATATAACGCCCTGCTCGTCGGACTGTACTGAGGCTATAAAAGCTGTGATTTTCGGTGTATAGTCTTCTTCTGTCAGATAGGCGTTGATGATTTCAACATCTTTGCCCTTGTTGGCCAGGATTTCTAACGAACTTTGCAGACCTGCAGCAAGTTTGCCATGGCTGGCAATGAGGAATTTTTTTTTCATGGCAGAATGCCTCCTTTCTCGTGACCTTTACAAACTCATCTTGTTTAAAAAATATCAGGAGGCATCGGTTTGCCATATAAAAATTCAAGATTTGCAAAACATATTTGGTAGTTATCTGTGCCGGATGATAGTTTTTAAATTGATGTATATCATTTTGTATTATCTTTATCATAAAGCAAATGTTTTGCAAAAATATTTCAGAAATATTGCATAAATGTAACATTTTTAATTTTATAGATTGTTCCATTTTTCCAGTAAAGCAGATTGTTCCCGGCCTGCCCGGGCAAAATCAAATGCAGTATAGAGCTCGAAAGTTTCGACTGGAGGGGCTTCAGCAGAAGCAGCATCGGGGCGGGTCGGAACGGAATAAGCCATACGGCTGATCTGTTCCTGTGTTTCTTTCTCGAGGCAGAAATCTATAAAACACCGTGCAGGCTCCGGGTTTGGACCGTTTTTAATGAGTGATACGGCATCCATGGTCCAGGCGCACTCTGGTGGAACAATGCTGATGAGGTCGAAGCCTGAAATCCGTAAGCTTGTTTGATCATCGAGGAAACTCAGACCCAGGAGACATTCACCACTGGCAACCTTTTCAACGGAGGTATAGCCGTTGAAGGTGAATTCGGCCGTATTTTGCCGGAGACGACGGTAAAAATCGAGTGTTTCGTTTGGAGACAATTTTTGGTCGATGTAGGCCAGTATTGTATATCCGGTACCAGCCGTATTTGGATCAGAGAAGACAATTTGTCCGTGATAGTCTGGGTCGAGCAGGTCGGCATAAACCTGGGGGAGCTTTTTTCCCTGCGGGGCGAATTCACGCTGCCAGCGGGCCCGGTTCACGACGATGGCCAGTGGCGTTGTAGCAATGCCCGTCCAGCATCCGTCCGGATCTTTGAAGCGTTCTGGTATTATAGCGGCATTTGGAGAAATATATTGCGCGGTCAGCCCCTCGATACCGGCCTGAATCTGTGCATGACTGGTGCCGCCAATCACGATATCTGCCTGTGGATGATTCCGTTCATTGCGAATGCGTGCGAGTGCGGTCTGGGTAGGAAGATAAAGGTACTCGTAGGTACAGCCGGTCTTTTCCTTGAAAAGCTCCAGATAGGCGCGGCCGACTTCGTCACGCAGCGAAACGTATACCACAATGTGCCGTCCATGCAGATCAGGGCTCCCGTCCGGCAGCCGGGTTACAGAGGGTTGTACGGTTCTTATATGCCAGCAGAAGACAGACAGAAGTGTCAAACAGAGAACCAAGGTGAATAAGTATAGTTTTTTCATGTGTGAAACACCTCCTGTGAAAACCTTGGCGGCAAATACTGCAAGAGATCCTTGGTGAAATAGAGATGGCGGCCATTGCTGTCCCCAAGATATTGTACGGCGAAACAGCCGCTTTCGTAGAGATCGATATTGATCAGATTGGCGGCAGGTATCTCATCCGGGCTGGAGACAGCCTGCAACTCAATGCGGATATGGGCAACAGGACGATTTTGCTGTGTGGCCAATTGGAATTGTTTTTTTTGCCCCTGTAGATCCGTGGCAGCGAGCAGGGCCTTGCTCAGTTCCTTGCGTTCTGCCGCAGCAAGTGCGCGGCCGGGGTTCCCAGCAGTTCCCGTATATATCTGTACTACGGGGGCTGTGGGAAGAAGTGCGGCAATCCGGCTGCAGGAATAGAGCTGCTGCAGAAGATCACTTTCCAGACTATTGATCAGAGGCTGTTTATAGAAATCGCTGTAAACCTGCCCATTGAGCTGTAAATACCGCCCGAGCAGGAAGGTGTCCTGGCTGCCGTTGAGGTAAGAGATCGTACAGGACAGACGGATATGATCCTGGGTGGTATTGCTAATCGCATCGGGTGCAGAATCAGCGGTGATATCATGCATGTTCTGCCATATTTTCTGGATAGATGCTTCATCGGAGATTGTATAGTGCCCGAGGTTTTCGCTCTGAATATCAATGCGCATGGGAATGGAAAGGTTCGCCTGGCGCAGTGTGTCGTCTTTTTTTTCGATGATGACGACCGAATCGTAAAGATGTACGTTGCTGTAAACGATAGCTCCCACACTGCCGCAGAGCAACAGGCCATAGATTGCGAGTATCTCAAAACGGAAATCATGGATTTTCATGTGGAGCCTCCTTTATCGGAAAGATGAGTTGTACGCATGTTCCCTGGCCGTGCTGGTTGTTTATGCGGATGGAACCATGTTGCTTTTCCATGATTTCACGGCAGATACAGAGCCCCAGTCCATTGCTTTGCCCGGACAGGGAGTTTTTGGCTCTGAGACGGCGGGCGGGGTCGAAAAGTGTTGGCAGGATTTCAGGGTCAATGCCCACGCCGTCATCGGTTATGGTGAGCCAGAGCGACGTGTGCTGGAGCTCCAGAGTAATCTGGAGCAGAGTGCACTGGCTGTATTTCAGGGTGTTGTCAAGAATATTCAACAAAACCTGCAGGGTCTTGTCCTGATCCATTCGGCAGACTACGGCGGGCAGGCTGGTTTCTACGGCAATGCCGGCTGCTTCGATGCGCAGCTGCAGCATGTGCAGAGCATCCTGTACGAGCTGTCCGGGATTGCCTTCAGTGAGTTCCAAGGAAAATTCACTGCGTCCGAAGCGTGAGAGCAGCAGCAGTTCTTCTACCAGCTTCAGCAGACGGTTGCCTTCCGTGCCGATATAGGAGAGGCTTTCCTGAATGTCTTTTGGTTTTTTTAGGCGGGGGATAAGCTCTGCATAGCCGATAATGGCCGTCAGTGGAGTTTTGAATTCGTGCGTGACGTTGTCTAGAAAACGTTTTTGTTTTTGTTTTTCAGTCTGCAGACGTTGGATATAGCTGCGAATGCTCTGCGTAGTCTGGTTGAAGGTGTGAGCGAGGTCTTCAACTTCATCACCGCTATGAATGAGGATTTCATGGTCATAGTCTCCATGCGAAATATGCTCTGAAATGGTGCGCAGACGGCGGATTGGGTCCGTGAGGCGTTCGGCAAGCAGATTGCTCAGCAGCCATGAGATGCCAGTTGCGGCCAGAATGACAAGACCCATGAGCAAGATCATATTGTGCATGAGATCTGCTTCGCGCTGCAGGGGATAAAGGTAACGGATGCAGCCAATGATCTCGCCCTGTGCATACACCGGCAGGGAAAAAAGAACATAAGAAGTCCCTCCAAGCTTTTTCAGCAGCCAGGCTTTGTCACCTTTTACGGCCAGACCAATGTCGTCGGCATAGGCACTCAGCTCATTTTTAACAGAATCTGATAGGAGGCTGCCGGTTTTGTCGTAGAGCTGAATCCGGCAGTTCATCTGTCCGGCGAGATAGGTACAGAGGAGCGGTGCAGCATCCGTGAAACGTTTTTCTGCGGGACTTTGGGGCTGATTTTCAATGTAGCGGTCGATATAGCGCTGTGTATTGTAGCTTTCCTGCAATAAAAACTCCGTGCTGCCTCTTACCAGGCTGCTGTACAGGCTGTTCAGCACGAGAGCGTAGACCAGCAGGATAATTGGAACAAAGATAGCCATATTCATGAGCATGATTTTTTCTTTGATCTGCAGCTTCATGAACTAAGACCGTCCCTGTCCGTCAGCTTATAGCCGACTCCGTAGATGGTGCGAAGATTTTCTGCGTACGGGCCGAGTTTTTTCCGCAGCCGCTGGATGAGAATGTCTACAGCGCGTGTGCTGCCTTCAAAGGTATAGCCCCAGACAGATGCAAGCAGTTTTTCCCGCGTGAATACCCGGTTGCGGTTTTCCAACATGAGTACCAGCGTATCAAACTCTTTGCCTGTTACCGCCACAGACTGTCCGTCGATAAACACCGCCCGTTCTTCAGGCAGAACCCGGATACCGTCGAGTACAAACTCGCGTATTGGGTCAGCCATGTCAGAGCCTGCTGGCTGCAGACGTTTGGTAATGGCCCGGATACGCAGGATGAGTTCTTCATTGCTGAAGGGTTTGGTCATATAGTCATCGGCGCCAAGCTGCAGCCCAAGCAGCTTATCGTTGAGCTGATCTTTGGCGGTGAGCAGGATGACTGGCACACGGCAGTCAGATCTTTGCAGCTTCCGCAGGACATTGTAGCCGCTGATGTCCGGCAGCATAACGTCGAGAATAATGAAATCGGGTGCTTCCTGGCGAAATTTTTGCAGGGCATCCAGACCGGACATACTGGTAATAATTTTATAGCCTTCCAGTTCCAGATTCATGCGGATGAGGTTTAAAATACTTTTTTCATCATCAACAACTAAGATTTTCATAATTTTCCATGCCCTCGATTCTGTGCCTGCAAGCAGGCAGATATTATGGAATAGTCTATAGTATACTGGAAAATTTTCAGCTTGGACAGGGCACTGTCTGGAAAAACCGCCCTGAGTTCATTATCTGGGATGATTTTGCAGATTATTGGATTCATTATAAGAGCGTTTGGGAAATCATATTTGCGTGAGTTGCTGCAAAATTTATAAACCTATTGACAAACTTTATCAATTGATGTATTTTAATACTATATTAAGTGTTCACCTGGTGTACAACTTGGAGGATTGTTATCAATGGATAAAATGATTTTTTATATGCGGCAGTGTGAAAAATTTATACGGTTGGCGGCGAAAATCAATGAGGGGATGCACCGTCCGTATCATTTTGGAACCAAGGAGCTGCTGTATGCGTCAGAAATTCATATTGTTGATTTGATTGGACGTAATCCTAAAATCAATGTATCAGAAATTGCGGCAAGATTGGGAGTACAGAAAAGTGCTATTCCAAAGGTTGTGCGTAAGTTGGTAAGTAAGGGTCTGGTTGTTCGTTCCGTGTCACCGCGGAACCGCAAGATGATTGAACTGGAATTGACTGCATTAGGCTGGGTTGCGTATCAGGCGCATATTACGTATCATGAAACGATAAATCGGGATCTTATTGATCATTTCAACCGTTGCTCAGAGGCTGAGATGGCTTTTTTTGACAGGATTCTCAGTGAAATAGAGCAAGGTATAGATGATATATTGCAACAACCAGAAGAAAAATAGGGGGAGACTCTATTTTTTTAAATATATATTGATAATGATAATTGATTCTATAACGAGGTGAAAAGATGAAAAGAAAAAAAGTTGCTTATGGTTTGCTTGGGCTATTGATTTTAGGGGTTATTTCCCTTATAGGATGGAATTTTTATCAGCAGCAGAAAATGCATGTTTCCACAGATGATGCTGCGATTGATGGACAGGCCATTGTGCTGCGCCCGAAAATACAGGGCTATGTGAAAAACGTCTATGTAAAAGATAATGAGGTGGTAAAGGCCGGGGATGTCATCCTGGAAATTGATTCAACAGATTATTGCCTTAAGGTAAAAGCGGCTGAGGCAAAACTGGCAATGACACAAGCCGCTTTGGCTGCCGGGCAGAGTGATGCATCCCGGGAAAAAACAGCTGCTCCGGCGAAGGCGGCTGCCGCGCAGAAGAAAATTGGTTCTGCACGAGCAGCATGGGACAAGGCGGTTGCAGATAGAAACCGTATGGAAATGTTGGTCGCTGGTGGCGCATGCTCACAGGAAGAATATGAGCATACAGTATCAGCAGAAAATGCGGCTAAAGCGGTATTGGATTCTACTATCGCAGATGCAGAGTCGGCGAATACAGCTTCTGATGCGATTGCAGCTGCTGAAAACACGTCGGCAAAACTGGAAGCAGATGTAAAACAGGCGGAGGCAGAGCTGGAACAGACACAGCAGGATTTACAGAACACCAAAATCATTGCTCCGACGGATGGCCGGATTACCAAGCGCAGTGTCGAAACAGGAAGTTACGTAAGCAGTGGAACACAACTGTGTTCGTTAGTGACGCCGGATCTTTGGGTTACGGCAAATTTCAAAGAAAGCCAGTTAAACGGTATCCATCCTGGGGATAAAGTAGATATAGCAGTAGATGCTTTTCCAGAGATGCATCTCATAGGAACGGTAGATAGCTTTCAAGCAGGAACAGGGGCATATTTTTCCTTGTTCCCAGCAGAGAATGCGACGGGAAACTTTGTTAAAACGACACAGCGGGTACCGGTAAAAATCTGTTTGCAGAATATATCAGATGAAGAGAAGGCGCTGTTGGGGCCGGGTATGTCTGTTGTACCAACTGTACATTTACAGAAGGAACCAAAATCATGAGCCGGGTAGCTAATCCTATGTTCGTGTGTACAGCGGTAAGTCTGGCGGCTTTTATGGAAATCCTGGATACGACGATTGCAAATGTTGCTTTGACGCATATTGCAGGTGATTTAGGAGCTAGTACGGAGGAAAGTACGTGGATCTTGACTTCGTATCTGTTAACGAATGCTATTGTTTTGCCAGCCTCAGGATGGTTATCAGACCGTATAGGGCGTAAAACCTTTTTCTTGTGCTGTATCCTGGGATTTACTTTTAGCTCCTTTTTATGTGGTATAGCACCTACTTTACCATGGCTCATTATTTTTCGACTTTTGCAGGGGATTGCTGGTGGAGGGCTGCAGCCGAGCCAGCAGGCTATTATAAAGGATAGTTTTCCACCAGAAAAATTAGGGATGGCTTTCGCGGTTACCGGCATTTCCACTGTATTTGCACCGATTTTAGGACCCGCACTGGGCGGGTATATCACAGAGCAGTTTAGCTGGCGTTGGATTTTTTTTGTCAATATTCCTATCGGAATTTTAGCAGCATTATTGGTAAAGAAATATGTGCAGGATGTATCGGAAGCCACAGCACATCAAGGTGGAGCTGTGGATTTTATTGGTATTGGATTATTGGCTGTTGGTCTGGGAACCTTGCAGCTTGCTCTCGACAATGGAGAGCAGTATGATTGGTTTGCTGATTTCTATATTTGTTTATTGCTGGGCATCGCATTTTTGACACTTATAGCGGTTGTGGTTTGGATGCTGCATCATAAGAAGCCGGTGCTTAATTTAAAGTTATTTGCTGTTCCGAGTTTTGCCATGGCTTGTATCATGACTTTTTTTATTGGAGCCTTTGTAAATGTTACTGTCATGCTGATGCCGATGCTGGTACAGAAATGTTTCGGTTATAATGCGGAAACTGCTGGTATGATTTTGGTTCCTGGTGGTATTATGATGCTCTTTCTATTACCTCTTACAGGGCGGCTTTCAGGAAAAATACAGCCGAAATATCTGGTATCGTTTGGTTTGTTTCTTTGCGCAGGCAGTATGTGGTGCGCAGCTGGCATAACGCCGCAGACAGACCAGGATACATTTGTGTACCTGCGTATTTTGCAGGCTGTGGGAATGCCGTTTCTCTTTGTACCGGTTACGGCCTTGGCATTTTCCAAAATCCCGGTGAAAGACAGCAATAATGCTTCTGCTATTACTGTATTGATGAAAAATATTGGTGGCAGTCTTGGTATCTCGCTGCTGACGAGCTACCTTGTTCAACGTCAGCAAATCAATCAGGCGCAGCTGGTATCGCATCTTACGCCGGATTCCTGGGGATATCAGGCAGCAGTAGAGCAGGGCGTACAGTTTTTGCCACCACAAATGGCAGCAATGCAAATCTATCAAATGGTTCAACAGCAAGCTGCTATTTTGGCATATATCGATGTATTTTGGCTTCTGACTTATATTTTTTTTGCATTGGCTGTTTTGGCATTGATTTTTTTACCAAAGAATAAAGCAGTTGAATTTTAATCCTGTTGCAAACTGCATAAATTTCGTGGGTTAAACTGGCGTAGCCCACGAAAGATTCGTTCGTTATATAGTTTGTGCTTGTGCATGCTGCATCATTTTTTCAATGGATTCATTCGCACGAGAATACGATAGAGTTATATTTGGATGCAGGTAGGCTTTCAAGAAGGCATATGATACAATATAAAATAAGAGAAATGGATTTCAACTGATTTATTTTAAGGAGGGAAAGTACTATGCGGATTTTAGGAAAGCTTACTCAAAATGAGCAAAACTATTGCACCGGATTTTCGACATCTAAGGTGGTCCAAGTAACAATCCATCAAGAGGGGATGGATGTTCCAACGGATGACCAAAAAGCAAATATGCGTGATGGGGATAGTGACTCAGTAAAAATTTCGTCTGTGGCTTATCGCCTTCAGTCGGATGACAATAAGCTAAGGGCGACTTCCGGCAAAGATACACTGAATGTCACAAAGGGAGCACAGGCGGATTCATTTGTTGTTCATTTCGAGGATTCGGCAGCTGTGAGCCGGACCGTCGAACGAGGTTATATCAAAATCAACGGCATAAAAGTTGGGCTTACAGATAACGTGAAGAAACAGCTGCTGGAAACCGATAAGCAGGCCGAGGCAGCGAGGGAAAAGACTTTTATGCATTATACGCTTCAGTATGATGCAGCGGTAGCTAAGCAACAGGCAGATGTCTGGAAGTCGGTTGGTGAGGAGCAATCACGGGCTATGTCCACGGCAACGAAAATATCCCGTGGCAAAAAAGTCACGCTGGAGGATGAAAAGCAACTCATGCAGACGAACCCTGGACTTTATGCAATCGTCAAGGCTGCTGCTATGCTGGCAAAACATCAAAAAAAAGATGTGGCAGAAGATACCAGTACAGATGTTTCCGAAAAAAAGGATGAAGGCAGGCAAACATCGGAAGCTGTGCCTGGAGGTTCCTCTGATCGGCCACAGCATGAGACACAGATGACGATTTCCCTGTCGTCGGGTCAGCCGCAAATACAAAGTATCAATGAAGGTATTGCAGGAGCTGAGACGTAATACGTAGAGCCTATGCTCAAAATGCCGTTATATGAGTATCACTTTTAGATACTATGGCGGCATTTTTTATTGGCACCGGAAGCCTAAAATAGTTTGTATAAATAGGAATTGCACATAAATATTCACTTTTCCTATCATGTGAGAAATCATGACAAGGATGCTATTATTTTATGACCATGAAAACAGTAACCACCATTTCTGGTACGATACACTGTCTTATAATTTGGGCATAAAATATTCATGCATTTATGCAAAAAAATAACGGTACAACCAGATTTTACAATAATCATACCGTATTTTTATGTAAAAATCATGCTCAAAACTGCATAATCTTTGTGGGTTAAGTTGGTAGAGACGAAGCCACCCCAACAGCAGCCACAAAATGTAATATCTTGAATATCTAAAAAGTTTTATTGCATAGCACAAAATATTATTCGTGTATTAAATACCTTAATCGTGAAATAATATGTCTATATTAAGGGGGCGATATATATGGGGATTGCAACAATTCGACCATCGGCTGATTTACGGAATCACTACAACGATATATCAAAAATTTGTCATGAGACAAGAGAGACGGTTGTCATTACTGTGAATGGGAGAGAGGATACTGTTGTGCTCAGTTTTCATGAATATCAGCAAATGAAGGCAGAACTTGACCTTTTGCGTACTTTGGCCGAAGCCGAAGAAGATGTGACAGCAGGCCGTGTGGCACCCATGAAGGAAAGCTTTATTGCACTAAAAGCATCAATTTGCGAGGAACATAAAAAGTGAAATATGTTTTGATGCGTACAGACAAAGCTGACGATCAATTGTCCAGCATTATCCATTATATTGCAGCCGATTCTGGGGACGTGAATATTGTGGTAGCATATCTCGAAAAATTGAGGCAGTCGTAATGCAACAGGAAGATTTTCCTTACAAAGGTATGCAACCTAGGTATAGTATTTTGCGGCGCCAGGGATATCGGGTCTTGATTGTAGAACGGCATTTGATATTTTACAAGGTGAATGAAGCAGAAAAAATAGTTTGTATTTATGCTGTTATGGATGGACGCAGAGAATACCGAAGCTTGATTTAAAGAGGATTGAGGAAACTAATTGGTTTGCATTACATGCAATTATTTACTCAAACTTCGCAAAGCCTGGCTTTCCCGCTTGTTCTAGAGCTAGCAGCATATATCGGGTAAACACGGCAGCTACATGTGCTGTCATGGCATCATAGGAAATCGAACGGCAGTCCTTACTGAGTTGGAGATAAGATTTGCAGATTTTGAAGAACATCTCAATGCCCCGGTGCCTCCCATACAGGCTGATGATTTCTTCTTCGCCAAGGGACATGTCGGTCGTAACCAGCACCAGATAGTCTTTACGCCGATTGCGATTATGTACATAAACAAAGCAGACGGGAATTGCCTTGCCGCCCTTAACGGTTTCCGCTTCTATGGCAGCATTTTTTCGCCGTGTGGTATAGGGTTTTTCTGTGTTCAGGCAGAATATAAATAGAAAATTCCGCTTGGATAGATTGCGAAGGGAAAGAACTGGAAAGAGAATATAAGGCCTTCCAAATGAAGCACGAGACGGGATGCGGACATAAACTTGGATCGTCTATGCTGCAAGACCAAGTTTATGTAGGTAGTGTAAAATAGTTTGTGCTTTTGAAAAAAATCTGTAGAATGAAGATATGGAGGTCAAAAGCATGGGACTACTAACGAAAGAACAAATTCGGGAAC
>WSSedB1CaDRAFT_10000314_pt1 | contig 21959 bp, 22 predicted proteins | sample WetSurSB1Cattail_FD_9460 | JGI IMG/M metagenome (IMG submission 9460)
CTTCACCACTCGGTCCTCGATCACCGGCTGGTTCATTGCGTTCACTAGCGACTGCATCTCCGACTCGATCGACGCGCTCAGGAACTGGTCAGTGTTGTCCACCACGAGGCCGATCTTTGGTGCGGCCTGCGCGTAAACGCGGCGTGAGTACTGCGCGGGAATAATCACCGCCGCGTCTACTTTGCCCGTGCGCACATCCTCGCGTGCAGTGTCCTCGTCGTCATAGCGAACCGTGGTGAATGTAGCGATATTCGCGGCAACCGCGTCGAAAGCCTCATGGACCTTCACAGCCTGAGGCCCTCGGTCGTAGTCCACCACCGCCACTCGTGCGCCACGAATCTTGCCGCCAAACGCGTTACCCAGAATGATCAGCTGCACCAGCGGCAGCATCATCGACATGATCATCAGAACTGGCGAGCGGAAGAACTTGCGCATCTCGCGTTCGACGATGGCGAGCATTCTGTTCATGGCTGGGCTCCGGGCCGCGGCGGCATCACAAAGTTCACCGGCTTTACCTGTTCATCGCGCAACTGCCGGCCGGTGTAGTGGACAAAAACGTCATCAAGCGAAGTGTTCTGCACGCTGAGAGACGTAAGTTGCTCGCCCAGTCCCGCCGCCATCTCCACCAACTGCGTCGTGGTCTTCGAGCCATTCGATGTGAGCACGCGATAAACACCCGCCGACTGCGACTGCACCTCAGTCACATCCGGCAGAGCCTCCAACCGCGCCTTCCACGTATCGTCCTCGCGCTGAAACTGCACTTCAACCACATTCGATCCCGGCACACTCTGCTTCAACTCCACCGGCGTGCCGAGCGCCACCAGCTTGCCATGGTCAACAATGGCAATGCGGTCGCACAACCGATCCGCCTCTTCCATGTAGTGCGTCGTCAGCAGCATCGTCAGATTGCGCGTCTTCTTCAGGTGGTTCAGCATCTCCCAAACTGCGATGCGCGAAACAGGATCAAGCCCTGTTGTCGGCTCGTCAAGGAAGAAGATGCTCGGGTTGTGCACCAGGCCACGCGCAATCTCCACCCGCCGCCGCATACCTCCGGAAAGCGTCTTGGTTTGCGCGTCGCGCCACTTCACCAGGTCCACAGCCTCCAGCACTTCCTGGATGTTCCGCTCGCGTTCTGCGCGGCCTACGCTGTAGAGCTTGGCGTAGATGCTCAGGTTCTCTTCGACCGTCAGGTCAGGATCGCTGGTCAGCGCCTGCGGAATCACCCCGATCATACGGCGCACCGCGTCGGAGTCCTTCGTCACATCGTAACCGCCCACCAGCGCACGGCCAGCCGTCACCGGAATCAGCGTCGTCATCATGCGGATCAGCGTGCTCTTGCCTGCGCCATTCGGCCCAAGCAGTCCGAAGATCTCGCCCTCAGCCACGGAGAAGCTGATTCCCTTCACAGCCTCGAAGTCGCCGTAGCGCTTCACGATATTTTCGACTCCAATCGCTAGAGGCGTCCCCTCCACCATGGGCTCCGGTTTGTGGTGCCTGAAGCTCATTGCTTCACCAGTTTGCTCTTCGGCACGTACACCTCGGCTGTCATGCCGGGCACAAACCGCTCGTCGGTATTGGGGATCAGCAGCTTGATCTGCACCGTGCGAATATCGCGCTTGCGTCCGCCATTGACGTCGCGCTGCGTGGCAAAGTCCGCCAGCGACGACTTCGCAATCACCTTGCCTTGTAAGGTTGCGCCGCTCGGCATCACCACGCGCAGCATGTCGCCCACCTGCACCGCGTCCGCTTGCGTTTCGGGCAGCGGCGCATACACCCAGGTCTGCGTGAGGTCCATGATCGTCGCGATCGTGCCGCCCACGGCCAGCACTTCGCCCTGCCGCGCCGCAAGCACATTCACCTTGCCCGTGACTGGCGCAGACACCTGCGCGTAACCCAGTTCCACGCTCGCCTGATCCGCCAGAGCCTTTGCATTCAGCACCTGATTGCGCGTCGATGCCACAGTCCGAGCAGAAGCAGCGGCCAGAAGTTCATGGGCTCGCGCCGCGTGCAGCGACGCTTCCGCAGCCGCCAGCGTGTGTTTCGCCGCCTCCGCCGCAGCCTGCGACGCGCGCAGGCTCGCCGTAGCTTCGTCGCTCGCCTGTTGGCTCGTGATGCCTTGCTTTGCCAGCGCCACGGTCCGCGTCGTGTCTGCCTGCTGGTGTTCCAGATTGGCTTCCGCCTGCGTCACGGTTGCCTGCGCCGCGCGCACCTGCGCCTCAGCGTTGACTGTGGCGCTCGTAGTCTCGCCCAGGTTCTGTCGCTCGGTCTCCACAGTCTCGCCCAGCTTTGCCTCGTTGCTGGCCACGGTGGCTTCGGCAGCCTTCTGCGCAGCGGCCAGGTCGTCGCTCTCGATCAACGCAATGAGCTGGCCGATCTGCACACTCTGGCCTTCCTCGATGGAAAGTGTCTGGATGCGTCCGGCAATCTTCGCGCTTACCAGCACCTCATTCGCATCTACCGTTCCAATCAATTTCAGGTCGCTTGGCGGCCGTGCAGTCAGCAGATACCAGGCGAGTGATCCGAGCGTAAGCAGTCCCAGAATCAGAAACACTCTATTGCGCGCGTTCATCGATCCTCCGGATGATTGGCCGATCGATCTTCACTTCCGGCATCGGCGTGTCGGCAAGCACGCGTGCGGCAAGCTCGGCTCCATGACTGCGATCGCGGAAGATCGTCTGCCCCAGGAACTCGACAATGGCTTTGCGCCGCTCCGCCAGAACTTTTACGTCGAACGGCTCGTCTGGCAGCATCTGCCGCCAAAGTGGTGCGCTCATAAAATAGAAAACATTCGTCCCAAGGGTGCTCAGGTGTATCTGCAGCCAGTCCACTTGAATCAGTTCGCCCGACTCGATACCCTCGAGCACCACTGCCTGATACGCCTTCAGCATGGGCGCAAACACTCTCTGCACCAGCAGTGACATCGCTCCCGGCTCGCCCTTGTGCAGCCGCATCATCTCCTGCTGCATAAGGCTCTGGAATTCTGTCTGGGAAAGAATCCGGTCAAAGTGGTTAAGCGTGTTCTGCAACACGCGTTCTCCGGGCGAAGTCGAGTTCTGCAGCACCGCCATCGTTGCATCGCGCATGCGTGCTGCGATCACCTCAAGCGAGGCCAGATAGAGGTTGTCCTTGCTTTCGAAGTAGTAGTACAGCAACGCCTTATTTACTCCGGCGGCCTGCGCAATTCGCTCCGTGCGAGCTCCGGCAAGCCCGTTCGCGCTGAACTCCTTCAACGCGGCGTCCAGAATGCGTGCGCGACTCTCGGCTGCGCGATCAGAGGCGGCGGTATGGGATGCATGTGCCATAACTTAACTAACCAGTTAGTAAAATACTACACGGACGCATTCCTTGCAACCCTCAATTGTCTAATGCACGGAACTTCCAGTATCTGTATCCTTTTCAATATGTTGAAAATGAAGCGGGTACCACACTCACTGGGTTTACGCCACGAAATGCACGTGCTCGACAGCGGGCAGAGCGACCGCAACGGACTCTGACTCAGTCTCTTCCCCAATCTCTACGAATTCCGCATCCACGCAGTCCGCGCCACGCTCCGAAGCACGCCGACGCGACGAGGACCCCTCGTTCCCCGCACTTCCCGTCCCGTCTACCTCAAGCCGCACGGCCGCAATGCTCTCGGTTCGTCTCGAATTCGTCAAAGCGCCTCCACGAACACCCTTGATCGCAGGAACGTCCATTGCCATCCCGCGCCCCCCGTGTCTTTTATCGGCGCGTCCTGGCGAACTTGAAGGTCTCTTCTCCAAGAGTAGTGCCTTTTCGACGCACCGCCCAGCATTCCACAGCAGCCGGACACGCGTGTCAGCCCACTCCCACAACGTGCGCGAAGAGCGAAAACTCCCAAATAACCGCCAGAACCCCCGAAAGAACACGAACCAAGTTGTATAACAGGTAGCGTTCGCGACCCGCTTGTTACACTGGGGCATGCAGGATGAACAGGACTTTCGGCGAGTAGCTGAAAGCGCCATCGAGGCGCTCAAAAAGCATTTGATATTGCGCGAAGAAGAGGATGAACCAGGCTTCGAGGTCGAGGAGCAGAACGGCGTGCTTAACGTGGTGTTCGAGGAGCCGCCCGGCAAGTTTGTCATCACTCCCAACACGCCCGTGCGCCAAGTTTGGATCTCTGCTCTCTCCACCAGCTTCAAGCTCGACTGGGACTCGACAACAAGCGCCTTCGTGCTGCAGCGCACCGGTGAACAGCTCCAGACGCTGGTTGACCGGCTCATTGATGAAAACATCCGCGGCTGATCCTGCTCGCAGGAGCGTTCCTCGCAGCCACAAGAAAGCGGGTCCGGCGGCAACACCGGACCGCTTTGTTTTCTGCAGGGAGGACTACTTCAGGTTGTAGACGACCTCGAGTTCTTTCTGAGCCAAGGCCTCCGGCAACGGAGCGTAGGACAACGCGCTCACTTCGCCTTCGCCCGACTTGATCAACCAGCTCAGCAGGTCCTTCAGCACCTTGCGGTTCTCGGCGTTCGATCCCTGCGTAGGAATCAGCAGGTAGGTGAAGCTCGATATCGGGTAGGCATTTGCACCTGGAGCATTGGTGATGGAAACGCGGAAGTCGGCAGGAATCTTGGCACCGGCCGCAGCCTCAGTCACGCTCTGGATCGAAGCGGTCACCCAGTTGCCAGCTGCATTCTTCACCGATCCGTAGGCGATCTTGTTCTGCAGCGCGTAAATCAGTTCCACGTAGCCGATGGCGCCGGGCATCTGGCGCACTAAGCCTGCCACGCCTTCGTTGCCCTTGCCGCCCACACCAGCCGGCCAGCTGGGTGAAGTACCCTTGCCGGGGCCGCCCGCCCATTCTTTGCTCACCTTGCTGAGGTAGTCAGTAAAGATAAAGCTCGTGCCCGAGCCATCCGAGCGGTGCACGACAATGATCTTCTGATCCGGCAGCTTGGCGCCCGGATTGTCCTTCGCGATACGGGCGTCATTCCAGTTGGAGATTTTGCCCAAGTAGATGTCGGCCAGCACATCGCCCGAGAACTTGATTTGCGCCACTCCAGGCACGTTGTACACCGGAACCACTGCGCCCAGCACCGTAGGAATGTGCAGCAGCTTCACCTTCGACGAAGCCAGCATCTCGTCGGTCATCGGCATGTCCGACGCGCCAAAGTCCACCAGCCCTGCCGTTACCTGGCGGATGCCGCCACCCGAGCCGATTGACTGGTAGTTCACTTCCACGCCCTGGTGTGCAGCGCTGTACTCGCTGAACCACTTGGAATAGATCGGGTAGGGGAAGGTAGCGCCCGCACCGGTCAGCTTCTGAGCCTGGGCCGCGCTCACGGCCAGCACAATCAATGCAATGACAAGCAAAGTCTTTTTCACGTCTAGCTCCCTAGCAAAATGAATGCCGAGAATGATTGTCAACGCGCAATGTTAAGGGCGTTTGAACGAAACGAAATTTCGTGACTCTTAACCTGCGTCTTCTTCAGGAACATCAGTAGCTGCAAGCTCTTGCGCTTGGGTGCGCTGCGCCCGCGGAAGTGTGAAATGAAATGCAGCACCCGCGCCTAACTCGCTTTCCACCCAGGCGCGCCCTCCATGCACCTCCACAATGTGCTTCACAATCGCCAGCCCTAACCCCGTTCCTCCCGATTCACGTGAACGCGCCTTGTCCACACGATAGAAACGCTCAAAGATCCGGTCAAGGTGCTCCGAAGCGATGCCCGGCCCAAAGTCCTGTACAAAGAACTCAACTTCTCCTTCCCGCCTCCGTGCCCCAACTACAATACGCTTGCCTCCCTTGCCGTATTTGAGCGCATTTTCGACCAAGTTGCCGAACACCTGGTTCATGGCATCGGGATCCGCCTCGACCAGCAGATCGGGAGCGCCCGCAGACTCCAGTTCCACGCCCGAGTCCACCACGATGCCACCCAGCGACTCGATCGCATCCTGCACCAGCGCGGAGGCCAGCATGGGGCGCGCGGTGAGTCGATAGTCCGGGCTCTCCACGCTGGCCAGCGCCAGCAGATCCTCGGTCAGCCGACTCATGCGACTCGCATTTTTCTGGATGATACCCAGAAACTCGCGCGACGTCTCCGGGTTTGGGCTGGGATCCTCCACCAGCGTCTCCACATAGCCCTGAATCGACGTTAATGGCGTTCGCAGCTCGTGGCTTACATTGGCAATAAAGTCCCGCCGCGACTTCTCTGCCGCTTCCACGCGCGACACATCATGCAGCACGGCCAGCGCGCCTCCACTCGGAAGCGGCGCAGCGTTGATCTCAAAGATGCATCCAGGTGACAGTGAGCTCGCACGCCCCGAGCGCATCTCGCCCTGCTCCAGCGCACCTTTCACGCAGGCCAATAGTTCCGGGTCGCGCACGGAGTGTACCAGCGGCCGCCCCACACGAATCTGCGTGCCGGCCATGCGCTGCATCACGGCATTGGACCATCGCACCTGCCCCTCGCGTGTCACAGCAACCACGGCTTCCTGCATCGAGTCCAGCATCGTCGCCAGTTCATGGCGGCGGCTCTCCAACTCGGCGAAGTTCTGACCCAGCCGTTCTGCCGTCTGGTTCAGCGCCGCTTCCATGGTCGAAAGCTCATCGCCGTCAGCGCCGTCCAGTCTCGCGCTCAGGTCGCCCTGCGCAATGCGCCGCGCAAACGCCACCACGCGCTGCAGCCGCGCGGAGATACTGCTCGCCGCCCAAGCAGCCAGTGGCAGAGCCAGTAGCAGGGCCAGCGCACCAGCCCAGAGCGCCTCGCGCACGTGCATGTTCAGAGTCTCTCCCGGCGTGTGCTCCACAAAAAGGCGAAGGAGCAACTCCATCACCGCTGTCTGGAAGAGCAGCAGAAACACAAACAGCGCCAACAGCTTGGTAAACACTTTGCGGGTCAACGGGGGCCTGCTCGCGTGCGTTCGGCGTTATTCGCCTTTGGGGATTTCGAAGCGGTAGCCCGCGCCACGCACCGTCTTCAGGTAACGCGGGTTCTCCGGATCGATCTCGATTTTCTCACGAATTCGGCGCACGTAAACGTCCACTGAGCGCGGCGTCACAAACCGGGCATCGCCCCACACCGCGTCCAGCAAATGGTCGCGGCTGAATACGCGCCCAGGGTGCCGCGCCAGATAGTCCAGCAGCCTAAACTCGGTCGCCGTCGTTGTCGTCAGTTCGCCGCGCACCTTCAGTTGCATGGCGTTCGCATCTATAATCACTTCCTCAAAGCTGATCACCGAAGGCATCGTGGGCCGCTCGAACCGCCGCAGAACCGCCTTGACACGCGCCACCAGTTCGCGCGTGGCAAAAGGCTTCGTAATGTAGTCGTCCGCGCCCAGTTCCAAACCAAGCACGCGGTCGTTCTCCCCGGCCCGCGCGGTCAGAAAAATGATCGGAATCGTCGACAGTCCAGAGTGGCTGCGCAAGCGTCGGCACACGTCCAGCCCGTCGCCACCGGGCACCATGATGTCCAGCAGAAACAGCGCTGGTGGCTGCCGCTCGGCGTCGGGAATCAGGTTGGTGGGGGTGTGAAACAGCCGCGTCGCAAAGCCCGCTGCTTCCAGGTGATGCTGCACAAGCCGCGCAATGTCAGTTTCATCTTCCAGTACAAATACGGTTTGGCTCAACCGGTCTGCCCCTTGGCGGGCGGCCACAGATTGGGTTGGAGTTGGCCGCACGAAACTGTGAACAGACTACTGCACCGAGGCAAATAGATTGCAAACTTTTGATGAATTTGCCTGGCGCATCGCTACCAGAGCGACCAAGTTAGCTACCGCATTCCCCTTGACGCTACCGAGTACTCCCTGCCAAACTCTATGCCAGTTTTCGGACCCGACTTTCGTGGTTCACCACTGACACAGCATCCCACTTGCCGTGTAGACACTGGCGTCATGCAGGATCCCTGCGTGTCCCAGGGCAAACTCGAAGCATCTCGACAGGAGAATCCATGAAGAAGTACGTTGCGGAGTTGATAGGCACGTTCATCCTTGTGCTCTTTGGCTGTGGCACAGCCGTGGTGGCAGGGGCCAAAGTTGGCATCCTCGGCATCGCCTTCGCCTTTGGTTTTGCGCTCATCGGCGCGGCGTATGGCATAGGCCCCATCTCCGGCTGTCACATTAACCCAGCCGTCAGCTTGGGCGTCTGGGCTGCGGGCCGCATGAAAATAGGCGACTTGATCGGCTATTGGATCGGCCAGTTCGCCGGAGCCATCCTAGCCGCGCTGATTCTCGCAATCATCGCCGGCGGCGTAGGCGGCTTCGATATCCACGCCAGCGGCCTTGGACAGAACGGCTGGGGCGCTGGCTACCAGGGCGGATATAGCCTCGGCGCTGCATTTACTTTTGAGTTCGTCGCTACTCTCATTTTCGTCATAGTGATTCTCGGCTCCACGCAGAAGGCCGCGCCGGCTGGATTTGCCGGCCTGGCCATTGGCATCACACTGGTGGTGATCCACATCTTTGGCATCTACATCACCGGTGTCAGTGTGAACCCGGCGCGTAGCCTCGGCCCTGCGTTGATGGTGGGTGGCACCGCTCTTTCGCAGGTGTGGCTCTTCCTGCTGGCACCTAGCGCAGGCGGCCTCGTCGCCGGCATCCTGTTCCGCGGCAAGATGCTCGAAGCCGAATAACACGAAGGGTCCGGGAAACCGCAGGTGCTTCATCGCGGTTCCCGGGCTTCTCTTTTACTTTGTGCACGCCACAAACCGGAGCCGCACGTAGTCGGCCACCCAGTTCCCTTCCTCGTCGCGCAACGCGCGTGCAGCCAGTTCCACAGTCTCCCGCATGACCGTTTCGCGCAATTCGCTGGGCACAGCGTCGATCACGCCACTGCGAAATGTGCGCAACCAAGCCTCCAACCCGCCCACGGGCAACGGCGTGGGCCGCGGAATCAGCGCCATTCGTTCCACATGGAACGCTGCTCGCTCCATTCGGCGGGTGTAGGTTTCCGAAGTGGGATAGTAATTCACCTCATCTTCGAGATGGCTCAGGCTGTATCGCGCCAGCACGGCGAGCAGCGCCACGCGAATCGCCGCAATGTTGCCATGGCCACCCATCTCCGCCACAAAGCGCCCGCCCGGCTTCAGAATTCGATGCACCTCTGCGAGCATCGCGTCCTGATCGCGCACCCAGTGCAGCGCGGCGTTCGAAAACACCGCGTCGAACGCGCTGTTGACGAATGGAAGCGCCTCGGCGCTCGCAAGTTCTACTGCCAATCCGCGCACACGCGCCGCTGCTAGCATCTGCGGCGAAGTATCCACTCCCTGCACTACGGCGCCGGTTGCCGCAAGCCGCTCCGTCAGCTGTCCATCGCCACAACCCAGATCGAGAATCCGCTCGCCCTGCTGCGGCGCAAGCCATTCTATGACGCCATTCGCCAGCCCATGCACGAATGCGCCGTTCCGCCCGTACGACGGCGGGTCCCAGGTCTGCGTCACATCAATCTCCTGATTCAGTTCTACTGGAGGCAGATATATAACGCTAAGTTATTCTACTTTGAAATTGAATAACGATTACTTATACGGAACTTGCGCCTTCAAATTGCGTTAGATGGACTGCACCGGAACTAGTGTCAGGTCATCGATGAGGCCGACCTCCTTCTGCACGAAGGGTTCGCCGTACTTGACCCCGGCTAGCAGGCCATAATGCCGCGCTTCGGCGAAGGTGCGCTCGCGAATCTCTTCTTCGGGCACAAACAGGCCGTCCCCCGTAGGCTGCGTTGCGTATTGCGACTTGTATGCCATCAGTGAGGCGTGGCGCTGGTCGATGAAGGGCGTAATGTCCACAATGAAGCTGGGACGCACGTCCGCATAGAGGCTCGCGTAGACGATCTTGAATGGCCGATAGGGAGGCAAGCCCGTTTCGACCTTCGTCAGCCCAGCTACGAAGCAAGCTTCGTAGCCTAAAGTAGCCACAATTGCGTGGTCAGGATGACGCGCCTGCCAGTAGGGCAGGATGACCACACGTGGCCTGAGTTCACGCAGCACGCGGGCAATCTTGATGCGGTTTTCGAGTGTATTTTCGACCGCGCCGTCAGGCAGATCGAGCGCCTGTCGCCAGCCCACACCGAGCAACAGGGCCGCCTCGACTGCTTCACGGCCCCGGTCTTCTGCAGTTCCGCGGGTACCCGCTTCGCCTTGCGTCAGATCGAGGATAGCCGTTCGCAAACCGCGTGCCGCCATACGAAGCAGGGTGCCGCCGCAGGTCTGCTCCACGTCGTCGCGATGCGCCGCTATGGCCAGCACATCAGCCTGAAACTCAGCGGAAGCGTCGGCCATAAGCGAACTCAGTAAACGGTATTGTTGTCGTCGGTATGTGCGTCCATGAAGACCACATCCCAGGCCGTTCCGGTCACAGTCACGTACTGGTTATTGATCGACGAGCCGTCCGTGGTACTGAAGATATAGACCTGCCCGCCTTCGGCTACGTACACCTTGTGCAGGCCCGTCACCGCGGCAATTCCGGTAGCGTCTCCCACATACGGCTCCAGCATGGTCACGCTATTGGTGGAGGTGTTGTACATCGTCAGGCAGCCATAATCCAAGCCCTCAGCATAACGTTCGCCGCTGGTGCACTTGGTCATGGCGATCCAAAGCGTGTTGTCGTCGCCCAGAATCATGCGGCTCACGCCGCCCGGCGTCCCGTCGCTGATGGAAGCGGTGGAGGTGATCGCGTTGTTGTTCAGGTTCACCACGGTCAGGTTTCCGGTAAACAGGCCGTCGGACAGCAATTGCTGGCCCACCACATACATTGTGGAGGAACTGATGAGCGCGTTGCTGGCGCCACCCGGAATTGCAATTGTGGTGAGATTCACGGTTGTGGGCAGTTTTCCCGAGGCCTGCCCTGCGGTAAAGATTGTGGGTGCAACCGGGAGCAGCGAAATAGAAGATGCCGATCCGCCGCACTCCTGGCCACAGCTGAGCACGTAGGAGGTCGCACCGTCGGGCGAGAAGAGAGCCTTCACCGGGCGGTCAAAGACGAGCGGCGCACCGTAAGCGGTGCCAGTCGAGTCGGTGCTGTCAGGGCTCTGTGCTTGGAAAACGCACCACGAGGGCGCAGCCTGAGGTTCGCAATCCATGGCCGCTTTAGGCCAACTGCTGGAGCCACCGGCGTAGGCGACGGTCTGCGCCGCTGTGAGCTGGCGCAGGTAGTAAACGTAATTTGAGTTCTCCACGAAGGCGAGCACCGAGGTGCCTCCCGGGTTCACGCTGATCCTGTAAACGCCCGGCAGACTGAGGGTTGACAAGGTGCCTGAGGTGGGACTAGCGACCGTAATGACGTGCGCCGCCTGGCTTGCGGCGAACAGAAAGTTCTCGTTGCGTGTGATGAAGACGCTGGCGGAGGTGCCGCTGAGCCCCTTGGCTGAGCTTGAACTCTCTTTGGCATAGTTGACCAGCGCGAAGCTGCCGTCTCCGTAGCCGTAGACGCCGGCGATCTGCTCTTCCGGCATGCTCTGGATGGAGATGGGGAGCGCACCGGAGTAGCCGCTGATGGAGTAGGTCACATTGGTATCGTTGTACTTGTACCGCGTGTCATAGTAGGCGTCGACGACCGCCAGACCGCCCTTGGAAAGGGTGCTCGGATTCTGAATGGCGATCATCACGCGGTACGGCAGCCCGCTGGGCGGCAGTGTGCGACCGGCAAAATAGGTGGTGGAACCACAACCGGCCAACGCAAAAGCAATCCCCATAGCTCCAGCGGCACTCAACCAAAGACTTCTCTTCTTCAAAATCCCTTACCTCGACGGAAAGCGCGGAGCGTGCCGCAGCCGAAACTTGAATCCATATTGTTGGCACGATTCGACTGGCCGGCAGACTTTTCCATCCCCGCCGCAGACTGTGCCCACACTGCATTAGACTCCCGAAGTATAACAAAGCAACCCGGCTGGGTGGCGCTCGGCAACCCCTTGGCATAGCATGACAGAAGAATGCCAACGTTCGCCGACATCTTCGCCAACCGGCCTGTGCTCGCCGACGGCGCCATGGGCACCGTGCTCTACGCGCGCGGCGTGTTCATCAACCGCTGCTACGACGAGCTGAACCTTTCGGATCCGAGCCTGATTCTTGCCGTTCACGAGGAGTACCTGCAGGCCGGCGCAGAGATTCTGGAAACGAATACCTTCGGCGCCAACCGCTTCCGACTTGCGCGTCACGGGCTTGAGTCAAAGGTGCGCGAGATCAACACGGCCGGCGTGGAACTGGCGCGCAGGGCCGTGGATCGGCTGCGAGACCGCCAGGCGGTCACGGCCTGGGTAGCCGGCGCCGTGGGTCCACTGGGCGTCCGCCTGGAGCCGCTGGGCAAGACCGGCCTGGATGAAGCCCGCGCCGCTTTCGCCGAACAGATAAGCTCCCTTGCTTCGGCAGGCGTTGACTTGCTGATTGTGGAAACCATGCCCGCCATGAACGAGGCGCACGAGGCGCTGTCAGCCGCCCAGGAGATAGCTCCCGAACTGCCGGTGCTGGTGATGGTGACGGTGGACGAGGACGGCAACTGTCTGGACGGTGCGTCGCCCCAGCAGGCAGCCGCACTGCTCACCGAGTGGGGCGCGAGCGCCATCGGCGTCAACTGCTCCACCGGGCCCTCCACCGTTCTGACCGCCGTGGAGGCCATGCGCTCCGCCACACCTCTGCCGCTGGGAGCCATGCCCAACGCCGGGATGCCGCGCAACGTAGACGGCCGCAACGTCTATCTCTGCTCGCCGGAGTTCATGGCCAGCTTTGCGCGCAAGGCTATCGCCGCTGGTGCACAGCTGGTAGGCGGATGCTGCGGCACCACACCCAACCATATCCGCGCAATGCGCGCTGCCATGCGGGCACTCGACAGCCAGACCCGCGTGGTGGAAGGCGGAACCCAGGTACCCCATTCCACCGAGATTCCTCCTGCTCCGCTGCACCAGCGCTCGCGCATCGGCGCCCTGCTTGAGCAGCGTGAGTTCATCGCACTGGTTGAGATTGTGCCGCCGCGTGGAATCAACTGTGTGCAGGAAGTGGACGGTGCGCAACTACTGGGCCAGCTCGGAGTTCACGGTATCAATGTGCCGGATTCGCCTCGTGCCTCGGCTCGCATGAGCGCACAGAGCCTGTGCATCCAGATTCAGCAGCACACGAGTATCGACACGGTGCTCCACTATACCTGCCGCGACCGCAACATTCATAGCATCCAGTCGGACCTGCTGGGCGCCTCCTCGCTTGGCCTGCACAACATCCTCTGCCTCACTGGCGATCCTCCACGGCAGGGCAACTATCTAGATGCCACCACAGTCTTCGACGTCGACTCCATTGGCCTGGTGAACCTGGTTCGTCAGCTGAACCATGGCCTCGATATCGGCGGCAACTCCATTGGCGCTTCCACCAACTTCACCATTGGCGTTTCTGCCAACCCCGGCGCGCCCGACATTGAGCACGAACTGCGCCGCTTTGCTTACAAGGTGGAAGCTGGCGCCGAATATGCCATTACTCAGCCGGTCTTCGAACTGCGCCTCCTGGAGGAGTTCCTGCGCCGGATTGAGCCGTTCCGCATTCCGGTGATCGCAGGTGTGGTGCCGCTCACGAGCCTGCGCAACGCGGAGTTCATGAAGAACGACCTGCGCGTTTCCATGCCGGAAGAGATTCTGCTGCGCATGGCCCTGGCCGACACGCCCGAAGCTGCGCGCCAGGAGGGCATCCGCATCGCGCAGGAGATGCTCGCGGCCGTGCGCCCCTACGTGCAAGGCGTGCAGGTCAGCGCGCCGTTCGGCCGCTATACTGACGCTGCCGAAGTCATCGCCAGCGTGTTGCCCCGCAAGTCAGCGTCTACGGAGTAAATCCCCATGCCTTCGTTTGAAGACTCGCTCAAGAAGCTCGAAGCCATTGTCGAACACCTGGAGAAAGGCGACCTGCCGCTGGAGGAATCGCTCAAGCTCTTCGAAGAGGGAGTGGGCTTGTCTGCCGCCTGCAAGAAGGAGTTGGACGCCGCCGAGGGCAAGGTGCAGATGCTGATCAAGCAGCGTGACGGCTCGCTCAAGGCTGAGCCCTTTTCTACCGAGCGCTAGCCGCCATCAGCCGCCCGCGGAGCCAAGTGGCCATTTCCGGCGGCACTGTGCGCAGGTCTTCAAGAAGAAAAGCGCAGGCAGACGTGGGCCGTTCGATCCGCTCAAGCGCAGCGTGGCTGCGCGCCACGACCGCATCCGCACGATGCAGCAGCGGGCTGAATGACGGCTTTATATCGCCCCCTTCTCCAACAACGGCGAGACACACATCCGGACACAAATTCTCGATGATGCGATTGGACTCTAGAAGCACGTGCGCATCCTCGCCACACGCGGAATTCAGTTCGTCCAGCGGAAGTTCACTGTCGTCCGCCGTCACCAGTAACGCGCGTCGTGCGCCAGCACTCAGATAACGCGCCGTATCTCTCCCCTGGCCGGCGGCTGTCTCCTCAAACACCGGCTCCGGCATACGGTGACCATGGCGCGAGATCTTCACAGCCGTCCAGTCAAACTCCGACAACGCCGCAATGAGAGCACAGGCGAGCGTTGTCTTCCCTGCGCCGCTCCTGCTGCCGCCAATGACCACAGTCGCCATGCCCCGTCTCCTTCAGGCGATAAACCGCAGGCAATTGCGGTCGGCATCTTTCACATACATCTCACGAGTGCCCCAGGTCTGGTTCGTCGGTGCAAGATCGATTGGCACGCCCCGCGCAGTGAACTCCGCATAGAGCGCATCGACGTCTTCGACGAGCAGATTCGCAACACCTCCGGGCACGCCGTCGCCGCTGAACGAGGAGAGATTCAGCCAAACGCCGCCGCGCGAGATGCCCATGTAGCACGGGTCGGTCTCGACCCCTTCCGGACGGTGCGCGAACTCGAGCGCAAAACCCAGACCCTCGCAGTAGAACTTGACGGCCGCAGCCGCATTCGAGACGTGCAACAGAGGAATCGCGCGCTTGAGCATATCATCCCCTCACATAGCGGCAAAGACATAAAACGGTACAAAGAGCCCTACGGTATCGAGTGCCCAGTTAAGAAGCTGCTTCCGAAGTCGAACGCTATTCGCTCTTACGCGTGGTACGGCGTGGTTTCCGCTTTGCCAGCTTGGCCAACGTTGCCTGCTCGCGAAGAATGTCTTTCAGAGGCCTCGCGGGCGTGCCCCAAAACACGGTGCCCGGTGGCACACCTTCCGCAGTCAACGACTTGCCAGTGAGCACGCCAGCCTGTCCGCCCAGGATCACGCCGGGGCCGATGTGCACGTGGTCGCCAACGCCCACCTGCCCGGCAAGCACAGCGCCCTTCCCCACCATACTGGAGCCGGAGATGCCGGTTAGCGCCACGAGGATCACATCCTCACCGATCTCGCAGTTATGGCCAACGTGCACAAGATTGTCGATCTTGGCGCCACGCCGGATACGCGTCTCCTCGAGCGCGCCGCGGTCAATCGTCGTATTCGCGCCGATCTCCACGTCGTCCTCAAGGACAAGCGTGCCCTGCTGGGGAAACTGTGTGTATGTGCCGGAGACGGGATCGCGTACGTAGCCAAAGCCGTCGGCGCCCAGCACGGCGCCCGCATGAACCCGTACGCGGTCACCCAGCGTGACACCGGGATAGAGCACCGCTCGTGGATAGATATGGCAGTCGGATCCAATATGCACGCCGTGGCCGATGACCGCGCCGGCATCAATGCGGGTATTCTCGCCCACCTGCACACCGGTTTCGACTACCGCACCGGGGCCCACGGTCACGCCGGTCGCAAAGATCGTCTCCGCGCTAACCACCGCGCGTGGGTGCACGCCGGTGGCCAGAGGCCGCGGCGCAATTAGTTTGGCTGCCCGTGCAAACCACAGCCGCGGATTGCCCGCTTCCACAATGCACTTGCCGTGCGGATAGCTGAGAACCACGCCCGGCTTGAGCACCACCACGCCCGCATGGCCGGCAAGCGCTTGCACGGCAGAGGGGGCCGAGTCAGCAAACACCAGATCGAAGGTTCCCGCCTTGTCACAGGCACTGACGCTATCCACCAGCCAATCCTGGTCGCCCTGCACCAGCGTGCCGCCCAGCCGCTCTACCAGCTCTTTCAAAGTCATGACGAAGGTCTCCGTGCGTACAATCCCTGCTCGCCGGCCGGCCGTGTCTTCCAGCGGCGATGAATCCACAACCACTGGTCAGGATAGCGGCGAATCCATGTTTCCAGCGCATCGTTACATAACTGCGTGGCCGCCAGTACCTCGGCCTCCGCATCATCGCCTCGCACAAATTGCAGTTCTGGCCCGAAATGCAGCACATACTGCCGTTCCGCCGGCTCCCACAGCAGGAACCCCGGTAGCACTGCCGCCCCGGTTTTGAGCGCCACGCGCGCCAACCCGGAGGCGGTGCACGCCTTCAGACCAAAGAACTCGGCAAAGACCCCCTGCGGCGGCGTCATGTTGGTGTCCATCAGGATACCCACCGTCTGGCCCGCGCGCATGGAAGTGAGCAAACCACGCGCAAAGTCGTCCTTATGCAGAACCTGGTTGCCGTGCAGGCAGCGGATACCATTGACGAAGGCGTCGAGCCGGCGGTTGTCCAGTCGCCGGATAACCATGCCCATCGGGTAGCCCATCAGAGAGTGGTAGAAGCTCGACAGTTCCCATGCACCCAAGTGCCCGGTGAGCACCAGAACGCCCTTGCCACGATCTCGTGCCGCCAAGTAGTGATCCAGTCCCTCGGTGCGAATCCAGCCGCGCGTATTCTGCGGAGTATAGCGCGGCATGCGGCAGAACTCCACCAGCTGCCAGCCGAGGCGCCGGTAGACACCGCGCAAAATTCGCTTCCGCTCACGCAATGGCAGCTCCGGCATGGCGAGTTCCAGATTGCGCAGGCCCACCTGCCTCAGGCGCCCCAGCAGCCAGTAGACGGCACAGGCCAACCCCTCAGAGAAAAGACGCGCCACCCCCCGCGGAATCGCGCCCAGAGCGCGCGCCACGACCACCACAAGCCAGTACTCGATCCAATGCCGCATCAGATAGCCGAAAGATCAAGTGTAGGCCATAGCGCATAACCGCCGCAGGGCATCCCGCACGAGGGCGCACTGAGTCTGTCACTGAAAAGTGAAGGGCGGCCCCTCATCGGGGAGCCGCCCTGTAAATCCTGCGCCATTGTAGTGGGGTTACTGGGCCTTGGCCGCCACAAAATAGCGGGCCACAGTCATGACGAACGGAACTGCTCCGCTCGGGACGGGAATTCCGCCGTGGAGTACCGTTTCAAAATTCTGCGGCGTCCCATAAAAGGCTTCCGTGTCATCCGCGTTTTGCGTGATGCTGGTGCCATCCAGGTCAATGCCGGCGAAAAGTCCCTTGTTGCGCGAGTAGCTGAGCAGTTCGGCATTCATCTTCCAGTCCGTAGCTGCCTGCCCGCTGCGCCCCACCGGACCCGCTGCGGCCGAGGCATCTGCGCCGATTTTGAATCTGCTCTTCAGCATGTCCTGCATGCCGCGGTCATTAACCGCCACCAGAATGAGGTCAGTCGACTGCCCACCAATCTGCAGGCCCCAGGAGCCCCCTGCCGCACGGATGAATACCGGGGCACTCCAACCATGGCCGGTGCGGCAGGTGACCACACCCTGGCCGTACTGAGCGCCGAACACGAATGCACCCTTGAGCATGCCGGGGATCACAGCCACACATGTGGCCTTCTCCAGGATGTTCATCGGGATGCTCTTGTCGTTGGCCTTCATGATCTGGTCCATTACAGTCTTCGCAGCGTCGATACGCGCCTGCAGGTCCTCCTTCTTTGACGCGGCAAAAAGGTTGCTCGCAGTCATGAAACAGAGGCAAACCGAAACAATTAACTTCTTCATCTGGGGAGGGATCCTTTCTTGTTTGCTTCCATGCCGGGGGCATGCTTCTTCTGTGAACCTGGCTGTAGAGACGGCTTTGCATGCACAAAGTTGCTGTGCCTTCTATTCAAGCGACCCAAATCCGTACACAGCGACACGGCCGCTACAGCCGGGACTTTGGCCCAGTGTATTCGGAGCGCTGCGCACCCGCAACCACGAGATTGCAGGACATCGCGCATCTGCCGGGACGGGTAACCATCCTTGCTACGTAGGATGCAGAGTTTGAATGTGGGGCTGGCTGCCGGTCAGGGAGAGGTTCCAGACGGAGAGAACGAAACAGGTAAAAAAGAGGAGTTCCCAGGCTTCATGTGAAACATGCCGCCGGGGAACTCCTTTCCCCAGATCTGCGTTGTTTCTTTGTGGAGTTTGCTTGACGCAACCGCGGGTCACAAGAGCACGAAAGGAGTATGTCTCTTAGTAACAAAAGCCTGCAGGCGCGGGAGGAACCCGCGCGGATTCCACGCCCGCTCAGGACTCCGGCTCTAGCCGCGGCTTCACTCTCAGTGATCCGTTGAGAACGCGCATCGACAGGTCGATGCGATTCTCCGCCCCGGTCTTGCGCATCAGGCGTCCCACATGTGCCTTAACCGTCCGCTCTTCGATACCCAACTCGCGCGCAATTTCGCGGTTCGAGCGCGCCTGCAGAATCAGGTCCAGTACCTGGCGCTCCCGCGCGGTGAGCCGCTGATCCTTGCTTCCGGCTCCGTTCTCCGGCGTTGCCATCAGGCGGTCAATCAGCAGCGACAGAATCCGCCGCGGCGCCCAGATGGAGCCCAAGACCACTACCTCGATGGCCTCCCGCACCACGCGGGGACCGGCGCTCGAATCCAGGTAAGCCCGCGCTCCGCCAATGATGGAGTCCATCACCAGTTCATCGTTGCCCGGTGGCCCGATGACGATGAGCCGCAGCAACGGACGCAACCGGCGAATCTCGCTGATCAGGTTTGGTCCGCCGACCGAGGAATTCAGATCGAGCATCAGGTACTCGAGCTCTTCGTCGGCCAACAGTTCTTCCAACCGGCCGACCACCGGCAATAGCGGCGACTGGCCATACTCCGGCGCCCGCTCAAAGACGGTCGTCAGCCCCTCGAGGCGAATTGGCTCGCCTGCCAGCACTCCGACTCGAATCGGATTAGTCACACTCGTTGCAGATGACATGAATTCCCGTTGCCCTGCTCAACTGCTGCCGCTCACCCTGCGCAGCCTGGCCAGGAAGCCTGCAGATCGGGATAGAAAAACCGCCGCGTCTGCGGCTCACTTACAGCTTGGGCAGAACAATCCCCTGCTGCTTCTGATACTTGCCATTGCGATCGGCGTAGCTGGTCTCGCAAGGCTCGTTCCCGTGGAAGAAAAGAATCTGGCACAGCCCTTCATTAGCGTAGACCTTCGCCGGCAAGGGGGTGGTGTTGGATATCTCCAGCGTCACAAACCCCTCCCACTCGGGCTCAAAAGGCGTCACATTTACGATAATCCCGCAACGCGCATATGTAGACTTGCCGACGCAGATTGTAAGAATGTCGCGCGGAATGCGGAAGTACTCCACCGAACGGGCCAGCGCAAACGAGTTGGGCGGAACAATCACCGAGTCAGCCACCACGCTCACAAACGACCGCTCATCAAACGCCTTCGGGTCGATGATCGCACTGTTCACGTTAGTGAAGATCTTGAACTCGTTGGAGACCCTGAGGTCATAGCCGTAGGACGACAGTCCGTACGAAATCACGCCCTCGCGCACCTGTTTCTCGCTGAATGGCTCGATCATTTTGTGTTTGAGGGCCTGTTCCCGAATCCAACGGTCACTCTGAATCGGCATGCGTCTCCTGAGCCGGCAAGGTGTTCAGTCTCCGACATTCTTCCATCTCGCACTGATTGCCTGCTTGAATGCTTCATCTTACGAAACGATGCTTTTCCATGACAAACCGGCCTAAGCTCTCCCTGTTGAAAACCCGGCTCCAGTTCCCCTGTGGTTTCTGTCGGGCCGCTTGCAGCCCGATTTCGTTCCGAAAGTTTGCCCCCGGCCCCTGGTTGGATTCCACAAACCATGCAAAATCTGTACCATCGAAGCAACAGGGCGTGGTAGAGTCGAATCCAGTCGCGCCAGTGAGGTAATCGCTTTGATTAAGCAGGACATCGTCCATCACGTGATCGAGCGCACCGGGCTGCCCCGCACCAAGGCTGAGGCCGCCGTGGACACCGTCTTCGAGGGACTCAAGGAGGCCCTGGCAGCCGGTGAGCGCATCGAGCTGCGCGGGTTCGGCGTTTTCAGCGTGCGCGCCCGCAAGACCGGCATCGGCCGCAATCCCCGGACCGGTACCGAGGTCAGCATCACCCCAGGCAAGGCCGTCCGCTTCAAGCCCGGAAAAGAACTGCACACTCTCGCCGAGGTTCCTCCGGCCGCCAAGTAGCCGCGCCCCCAGCCTTTGCTTCGTGCCCCGCCCTTTTCGCGTCCAGTGCGGAACGGGCGGGAACGAACGCAGTGAATCTCTCTGCCCCTCACATCAGTCGCTGCGCATCCACATCCACTACCACATTCCTGCGCGGCACTCCGGCGCCGTCGGCATGCGCCAGCGCCCCTCGCAGCGCTGCGTTCAGCGCCTTGCGCGAGACCGCCTTCAATATCAGATGGAACCGGTAGACGCCCTTGATGCGAGCAATGGGCGCTGTGCATGGGCCCAGCGCGCGCACTCCTTCTGGCGCGACTTTCTGGAACCACTTGCCCAGCTCCGCCGACCAACCCGCCGCTTCTTCCAGCTTCTCCGACTGCACCAACACATTGGCCAGCACACCGAAAGGCGGGTAGTGCATCCAGCGCCGATACTTCAGCTCGCGATCTACGAAACTCGCGTAGTCGTGGGTACTGGCGGCCAGAATCGCATAATGGTCGGGGTAGTAGGTCTGCACCACAACGCGCCCTGGCAGTTCGCCTCGGCCTGCGCGGCCTGACACTTGCGTCATCAGCTGAAACACCCGTTCGGCAGCGCGAAAGTCCGGCATGGAAAGCGCGTGGTCGCAGCCGACGACTCCCACCAGCGTGACTCCGTGGATGTCGTGGCCCTTTGCGATCATCTGCGTGCCTACCAGGAGGTTGATCTCGCCCGAGTGTAAGCGTGCCAACAGTCTCTCCAGATCGTGCCGCCCGCGCACCGTATCGCGGTCCATGCGCCCGATGCGCGCGCCAGGAAAGATTTCCGCGAGCCGCTCCTCGCCCTGCTCTGACCCGGCACCAAGATAGTAAAGATGCTCGCTCGCGCACTTGGGGCACTTCTGCGGCACCGTGCGCCGGTAACCGCAATAGTGGCACTCCAGCCGCTGCCCGGCGTGCGCCATGCCCGCGTCGTCCAACGTGGGCTTGTGGTGGGTCAGCGAGATGGCACAGTTTTCGCATTCAAGCTTTTCACCACACGCGCGACAGATCACCGCAAACGAATAGCCGCGGCGGTTGAGCAGGATCATCGCTTGCTCGCCACGCTCGAGTGTTGCCTTAGTCTGCTCCACCAGAGAGCGCGAGAACAGCTGCTCCTGCCCTGTCTCCTGGAACTCGCGGCGCATATCGACGAGCTCAACCTTGGGCAGCGGACGGCCCATGACCCGCTCCTCGATTGCAATCCGCGTGTACTTCCCTTGCACGGAGTTCTGCCAGCTCTCAAGCGAAGGCGTAGCCGAGCCCAGCACCACAACCGCGCCGGCCAGCTTGGCACGCATCACGGCCACGTCGCGCGCGTTATAGCGGGGCGTTTCCTCCTGCTTGTAGCTCTGGTCGTGCTCCTCGTCCACGAGGATCATGCCGAGGTTCGGCACGGGCGCAAAGATGGCCGAGCGAGTGCCAACCACGATGGGCGCCTCACCACGTTGAATTCGCCGCCACTGCTCGCTGCGCTCTTCCGGCGTCAGTGCGGAGTGTAGCAGCGCCACGCTCGTACCAAAGGCCACATCCAGCAGCCCGGCCATCTGCGGCGTCAGTCCGATCTCCGGCACCAGCAGGATGGATGCAAGGCCGCGGTCGAGCGCCAGTTGCATCGCGGCTAGATAGACCGCTGTTTTACCTGAACCGGTAACGCCGTGCAGCAGGAACGCGTGAAAGCTACCCAGCGCCCTGGCAACCGCGGCCAGCGCATCGGCCTGCGGCTCGTTCAGCCGCAACGGCTCTGACGAGGG
>WSSedB1CaDRAFT_10000315_pt1 | contig 21902 bp, 22 predicted proteins | sample WetSurSB1Cattail_FD_9460 | JGI IMG/M metagenome (IMG submission 9460)
TTAAGTGATCATATGGGAAGCCCTGAATGGATTACCTTTATGGCAGGCTACTATAGTCAGGCGCAGGGCTATCAAGAAATTATCAATGATTTAAGTGATTTTTATAAAAAATCTTTGAATGTCACATTGCCAGGTGTTGAAAAAAAAGTTATAAACTGTCATGTTGCAATGTTATATGTTTATGATTTGATAAAAGATAATGGCGCAGCAGCATTATTTTTCGACTATGTTGATCAAGAAAATGAAATGGGACTTTTGAATATAGTCGATTATATGCTTGATGTAAAAGAGGTGTCGCAATCCGCGGAAATAGTAAATAGAATTCTAAAATTTTGGAAATACATCAATGAGAAAAGTGATATGTCAGGAAAGGTTTTGTATAAGGCTATTGGTTTTGTGAAATATAAAACAGAAATTGATAAGCAGACTTTTTTATGGCTAAAAAATGCGGCCCAATATAGTAGTAGTGAATGTGGAGGTCTTTATTGGTTGTCTAAAATCTTTAGGCTGATTTTAGATGGTAATGGATCTTTGTTATTTATAAATATAGAATATGTTACAGAAATTTTCTATGAAGCAGTTAAGGGGAGAAGTAATTTGTTCTTTGATGCTAAAGAGTGGAGAGAGATTATGCAAAAATTGGTTGAGTGTAGTCGAAATGAATTGGATAATATGGATAAACTAAAAGATATTAATAATATTTGCTTGAAAGCAGGACAGGATTTGTTTAAAAATATTGTTTATTGATGAAAAATGGTATACTCAACTTTCCCAGCACAAATTAGCAAACAAAGCCTGAACAAATCTGGTCTGGGAGGTAATCCAATCCTTTAATTTACTTTTTATGGTTTCCGTGTTCTCGGTTGCAAAACCGTTAGCAATCTCAATAAATAGCTTCATCAAGCTTTTAAACGCGTCAACAAGTTCCATATCCTGTATGTCATCGCACATGTCAAAGAATAATATTCCATAAGTTTTTGGGTCGTTCTCATTTCTGCGAATCCATTCCAAAAGGATATATCTCGTAAAAACAATCGTCGTATGGCATATATTGGCATTATAGCTGCGACTTTGAACTTCCCTGCCAAGCTTAAACAAGGATTTGGACACTTTGAAGAATACTTCTATACTCCAACGATTGCCGTAAATGCGGATAATTTCAGCATCACTAAGCTCAATATCGGTGCTCAGAATATACAGGCATTCACTTCGCTTATTCCGATTGCGAACAAAGACAATTTTTACAGGAATGTGATGCTTTTTGGTATATACCACCAGTGAGCCAAAGCACTCTTTCGCCGATTTACACGGCGCCATCTTTTGAAGCTGTTTCAGCGTATAAGCTTTGCCATGAAACATGTAGCGCTGTTTCAATTGTTTGACCATGCCAATAGCATCCAATCCCAAGTCCCGGATTGATTTGATGAATGGCTCTGTGGTAAACCAGGTATCCATGAGAACATAGTCCGCACATATACCAGCCTCCAAGGCATTTTTGAGCAGGCGCAGCGCGGCATCCGGTTTGTGCAGCATACTTTCCAAGCGGGCTTTATAACCGTTTGTGCGGTGGTCAATGGATGCAGAAATTTCCTGATAGCGATTGCTATCTTTTGCAGACGAAAGCAGATTGAATGCCAAGGGAATAAAGCTGTATCCATCCGACCAGCCAAGCGTCAGAAGGGTAAAGCCCTTTACAAATTTGTGTGACACATGATCAAAAATTCTGGCCAGCAGTTCCACTTTTTTACTGCGATTTCGCGCAATGGTCGAGTCATCCAAAATGAAAACTTTCACGCGGCTCTGTTTTGTTAATGGATGCAAGTTATTGATGACCTTTGCAGCCAATAACAGCAAGAATTTCTTCCAGTTGTAGGATGGATCACTCATGAAACGGTAGAACGTATTCTTTTGAGCACCGGCCTGTGCTGCATGATTGGAATTCAAAAAACGAAATAAATTTTTACCTTGAAATGCCAGTAAAACGAGAAACTGAAAAACCTCGCCAACTGGCTTTCCACAAGCCTTTCGCACGTTGGACATATGCAGAAGTTTTGTGATTTGAAGAGTTTTAACAGCTTGATAAAAAGCATTTGGGGTATTTTCAAAAGAGTTATTTTGGAGTAACATGAGATTAGCACCATCCTTTGTGTTTTGGCTTTTTGCTAATCTCATTATACTAAGGATTGGTGCTATTTTATTGTCAATATGACAATAAAATAGTGGTCAGCTTAGATTTTTAAAGGATTTGTCCCACTTTTACTGGTGGGAAAGTTGAGTGAGTAACTTATATAAAACTCAAAAATATTTTAAGATGTTTAGTTTTCCTTTATGGATCAAGGCATAGATGGTAGCCGAAGAATATCGAAGATATACGGCAGCTTCTGCAGTTGTGAGTAATACAGGCTCTAAATAATTCATGCCGGACACCGAGTCTCCTCATCAGATTATTTTTTTTATTTAAAAAGGAGGATTTTTGTTGTAATTAAAGAATTAAAGAATAAAATATCATAGTTTATTAAGGATTACCAACTTTAATAATCTTTGAATGGGTCGGTGAAACTCTTCTTTTTCCTGAGAGAATATAAATAGTGAATATCGATTACTTGCGAATAGAGTGTTGCTTCGTAGAAAATTTTTTTGACCTGTTAACGATAGCTTTTCTGGTGGACATGGTATTAATTGGATATATGATTACAAGATGATACTAAAATATTTATCGAAATAACTTTACATAGGAAGGTGAAAGTATGCGATCAATTTTTGACGCAAATATATCTGGGGATTTGAAGTGTCGGACTTGTATGCTTATGGTTACACATGCTTGTAATTTAAATTGTGTATATTGTTATGAAAATCATAAGGATAATCAGATGATGTCATTTGAAATGGCGAAGTCTGCCATCATGAAAGAAGCAGGAACGGTTCAAAGAGATGAACGATTTGAACGATTAGAAATCGATTTTATGGGCGGTGAGCCTTTAATGAATTTTCCGCTCATCCAGCGGGTTGTTGAATGGCTGGAGGCAGAGCCGTTACCCATTCCATTTATTTGCTTTGCAACTACAAATGGGACACTTTTAGATGATGAAAAGAAGGCATGGTTCCATCAGCATCGTAATATAGTATGGCTGGGAGCGAGCTATGATGGTTCTACAGAGTTGCAGAGAAAGAATCGTGGTGCAACAGCAGAAAATGTAGATTATGACTTTTTTTATGAAGTTTGGCCTCGGCAAGGTTTTAAAATGACGATTTCTAAGGAATCTTTGCCGTGTTTTGCAGAGGGTGTTTTGGAATCGCAGCGTAAGGGATATTATTTAAGTGCTTCATTAGCACAAGGTGTAGATTGGGATGATAAAGATGCTTGTTTATATCTAGAACAACTTAGAAAACTTTCTGATACATATATCAAAGAAGCAGAACTTATGCCTATCAATTTATTAATAAAGCCTTTATTTCGTTTAAATGATGCAGAGGAACAACAAGAAAGTTTTTGTGGTACGGGTAGATATATGATAACTTATGATATAGACGGAAAAAGTTATGGATGTCATATGTTTTCACCCATTGTATTAGGATTAGATGGCGCGTTGGAAATGAATAAATTATTATGGGAATCTGAAGAAATTGCAACGGATTTGCGCTGTAAGGATTGTTTTCTAAAAAAATATTGTCCAACTTGTATGGGGTTTAACTATCATTATCGTGGTAATGTTGCAAAAAGAGATTTTCGTTGGTGTAAGATGGTTTTGGCTGAAGTAATCGCCGGATGCGAATTTCAAATACGGAAGTTATCTTATAAAGAAATATTAACTAAGAGGGAAGCTGAGTATGGACAGTGTGCATTAGAAGCGTATTCTGTTTTAAAATCTTTTTCACTTGATCGAACAACTGCGCCGTTTATACGAAATACTTTACTAGAAAGGGGGTGAGTTTTATGAATATCGACGAAAAAGAAGTTAATAAACTTCGCAACCTATTGGAACTTTACAAAGAACAGAATGGAACAACAACAATTGCTGTTCCTGAGTCATTGAACTATGGAAGTTGTAGACCTGAGTGTACTGATATGTGCAGGACAAGCTGTTCCATGTCTTGCAATACCTATTGTGACGGAAATTCCAATAATTGTTGGAACAATAGTAAACGATAGGTAGTGTAGTTTCAGATTTTGAATTGCGACACTATATATGCAAATAATTTAAAATGAAAATTTGTAAATTTATGCCATGATAAGTTATGAAATAATTTATTGTGGCATCTTTCCGTTTATAAATTTTCAGAAATGGAGAATATGAAAACAAGATTTAATTTTAAAGCCGACAAGCGTCAAATTATTTTGATGATTACACAAACCTGCAATTTGAATTGTGCATATTGTTATGAAAAAAATAAGTCTATAGGTAATATGACGGTTGCAACAGCGAAAGCTATCTTAAAGCAGGAGTTGGAAAGGATTGAAATAGATAGACGTACAAAGCGTATAGAATTTGCTTATTTGGGTGGGGAACCACTGCTGAATTTCCCATTGATTCAGGAGTTATCCGAATGGCTTTGGATGCAGAAAATCTCATTGCCATATGAACTGACATTACGTACAAATGGTACTTTACTCACAGATGAGATGAAACGGTGGTTTTTAAAAAATCGGGACAGAATAGATGTTGGGCTTAGCATGGACGGCTTGTCAGAAATGAATCGCTTTAATCGCACAGGGCATGATATCGACTGGTCGTTTTTTTTCAAAAATTGGCCGAAGCACCGAGTAAAGATTGTTTTGTTTAGGGATTCTGTTCAGTTTTTGGCTAAAACTGTGCGCGAGATGAATAGGGTTGGAATTCCGATAGAAGTCGCTATTGGCGAGGGATTTTATTGGGATGGCGAATCTGCAAGAATATTGGAAGAGCAGCTCGCAGAGCTGATTCCTGATTATCTTTTTGATTTACAGGAGGCTGTGGATAGCGGATTGTTTTCATTTCGGGTTGGCGATTATTTTCCGGAATATCGGATGAATGAGGTTATGTTTTGTGGGGAGAAATCAAAAAATATCATTGCTTATGATATTGATGGTTCGCCGTGTATCTGCCATATGTTTGCTACCCCAACGATTGGCAAAGAGAAGGCACGTTGGGCATGGGAACATTTACAGGACATTGAAGAGTTGCCGTTTGATTTGGAATGCAAGAATTGTCCGGTGCATAAAAATTGCAAATCTTGTTTTGGCATCAATATGCTGCTTTATGGCGATATTTCTCGTTCGGCAGCTCGGGAGACTATCTGTAAGGCAATCAAGGCCAAGGCTCGGGCGTGTGCGTTCTTTTATTTAAAGCAAATAGAAAATAAAATTCGTGCAAAGTGGCAGCTGAACGCAGATGAAGAACTTTATGCGGAGAAAGCCCTGCGGCTGCTGGAGGTGATACCGTCCTTTGTTAAAGTTAAATAAAAGAATTTTGCAAGGAATGCGCGGCATCCCATGGCAGGTAATCCTTTCCGCTGTACCGCAGAAAGGAAAATTGTGCTTCTTTGGGATTTTAGCACAGTTTATTGCGCTGTTTTTGCCAATTTTGTTTGGCATGCTGGTTTCTGGGTTGACGCAGGGAGCTTCAAGGCAGAGAATCTGTGGTTTGGTATTTTTTGTTATCCTGTTAAGTTTTATGCAAATCCTTCTTTTTGGAAAAAATGAAGGATGTTCAATTACAGCGTTTTATGAACAGGAGCAGCGGTTAAAGAAACTGGTATGGAAGCGAATCGAATCTATGTCGCTCTCGGAACGGGATGCCATGCCTCCTGGTTTTTTGATGCAAAAGTTGTCCAGGGATATTGTAATTATTTCAGGAACTTGCCGTATGCTGATACAGTCTGGATTGAATTTCATTGTATTTTTTTTTGGAACCTTTTTATTGATTCTTTGGAAGGTTCCTCAGCTTGGGATGGTTTTTGGATTGGTGGTTATTCTTGCAATGCTGACGCAGCATATATTTCATCATCAGTTGAAAAACTCTACGAAGGAAATGCGGGAATGCTTTTATCATGAAGGAAATGCTGTATTGAACCTATTGGAAATGTTGCCGGTTTTGAACTTATTTGGTGTCGTATCCCTCTATACTTCCTTATTTACAGAAAAAATCGAAAAAACGATACAGAGCCAGATTCGGCAACAAAAAATCATGCTACAATTTAAAATATTGATACAGATTGAGCTTTGGGGCATACAGGTAGCTATACTGGCAACCTGTACATGGTTATTTTTACAAAATCATTTAGAACTTGGCGATATTGTTATGTATGATATGCTTATTTCCCAGATGTTGGGGGGGGTATCACAGATGATCTTCATCCTGCCACAGCTTGCCAGCGGTATAGAATATGTCAAATCTTTAAAGGACTTGCTTCATCCGTCAACAGCGGTTATTCAAGGCAGCGATTCATTTACTAGAGCTATGAAAAAGCTTGCAAAATTTGAACATTACACTCAGAGTAATCTTCCCATATTCGTGATAGAAAATGTAACTTTTCGTTATGCAGATGATAGGCCACCAGTCATCATGGATTTCAGTGCGGTCATTCAGCGGGGCGATTTCGTCTGCTTCTTTGGCAGAAACGGAACAGGAAAAAGCACTTTGGCAAAGTTATTGATGGGAGTCTATGTACCGGAAAAAGGAATAATCTATACGAGTGAGGCTGTTTCGGCTATGGTGCCCCAGAATATTGTCATTTATCCGGATTCATTATTGGAAAATATACGTCTGAGGGATGTATCGATTTCTGAAAAAAATGTAGAAGAAATGCTATGTAAATGCGGTTTTCAAAGATTTTTACAAAGTCATACAGGAGGCATTCATACGATGCTGTCACCAAGGATGCTTTCTGGAGGCGAATTGCAGATTTTGGGTATTGTGCGGGCGTTGGTACGGAAACCAAAGGTGCTGCTTCTGGATGAATTGACCAATAATCTTGATATTGTGGCGAAAGAATCTGTTCATTTGGTACTAAAAAAAATTTCGGATAAATGCACAGTTATTTTAATTACACATGACATTTGCTCCTTAGAACTAGCAAATCGCATTTTCGTATTTCATCCAGAAGGAATTGCAGAAGTCAAAGAAGATGATGTTGAAAAGAAGATGGCAGCGGCTGTGCAAATGATTCGAAGGGATGTAATGATATGAAAGAAAAAAATCTCGTATGGCTTGATGAAATTACTACGGCGAATGCAGAAGATTTTTTAAGGGTATTAAAGGAAGATGTAGATATAGACTGCGTACATATTCATCTGGGAATCCAGTCACGCGGCGGCTCTGTGCCAGTAGCTGTAGCCTTGGCGAATTTAATGATGGGACTTTCATGTAAAATCACAACCTATAATATCGGCAACGTGGATTCCTCCGCAGTAATTCTTTTTGCCGCAGGACAGGAAAGAGTGTGTTCTGAAAAGGCCGTATTTCATATGCATCCGATTGGAAAAGAGCTGAAGGGTGTACAGACGCATAGTTCGCTACTGGCAGCTGTGCGGGAGATTGAGGAAGATACAGATCGCGTCACGGAGTTTCTTGCAAATCGTAGCGGAATTACAGCCGCAAAGTCGTGGGGCAATCTCATGATGAAATCCCATACGCTTTATGCAGATGAGGCGATGCGCTTTGGTCTGGTGCATCGTATTGGGGAATACCAGTTTAAATGACAGTGCAAAGATCACGTGGGCATGTCTGAACACCCTGCTTTTTGGAAGTTATGTTGTTTTTATGCCGTAGGAGGCTATATGAACCTGACTGTTTTTGTTGATAATAATACAATAATTAATAGATGTTTTCAAGGAAGGGCGGTATCTTATTTTATTGAATGTGAGGGTAGAAACTATCTGTTTGATGGGTTGCTACAGATGCTAAAAAACATTAAGAAGAGCAAGAAAAAAAGCTGATGCTGCTGCAAAAGAAGCAGCAAAAATACAAAACACGATAAAAGTTTTGCGTTTGCTTACATCCAAGCCCAATAGTGCAAATGGTGTTGATTTAGAAATAGTGTTCAAAAATGTATCAGCAGATAAAACTATCAAATATTGTACATTTGTGGCAGTTACTTATAATGCAGTAAATGATGCGGTAAATTGTACGATTAGGAAACGAAGTAAATTTAACAGAAAGGTTACTGGTCCAATTGCTTCTAGGCAAATGGGAGGTGAGAATATATCGATGGCTTGGTTGTAGAGATTGGGCAAAATGACATACCATTAATTATGACGCAATAAAAATAAATTGGTTAGGACTCTATTTTATATGTTAGGCTTGATAAATTCGTCAATTTCTATTTTTTTATGAATTTAGACTGAGTTAAGACATAATCAATTACACACTGTTTAGGGATCTTCCAAACGCGTTTCAAGCGGAAGCATTTTAAATCGCCGGAAGCCAAAAGTGTATAGGCGGCATTTTTGCCGATGGAAAGCATTTCACAAAGATCTTCTACGGTTACTAAATCGTTATAGTCATCAAACATGGTGAAGTCACTCCTTTTAAGGTTTGTTTATAGTATTGTCAGGTACAAAATAAGAATAGAAATATGCATGTGTAGAGAGCTTAGAAAAGGCTCTCTATTTTTTATTGTCCAAAAGTAATGCCAGATAAGCATCAAGAGAGCTGCGCGGGATGTAATAACATTTTCCGCGTTTTAAGACGTTTAGTTTTCCTTTATGGATCAAGGCATAGATGGTAGCCGAGGAATATCGAAGATATACGGCAGCTTCTGCGGTGGTGAGTAATACAGGCTCAAGTAACATGAAAGAAGACCTCCTTTCCTTTTTTACTATTTATGTTGCGTTTTTAAAATGAAAGAAGCATTTCCTGTACTGTAAAAATAAAGAGATTCAGCTATATATTATAAAAATGACGCCTGGGTCTTGTAGATATACTATAAAGCCCTTGCAAAGGATCATAGTCAGGAGCATAAATTCTGTGCCGGAACGTGAAACGCATCGTATCTATGCCAGAATCCGTATTATCTATGAGGCTTCCACAGGCAGTATTTGTGTCATACTAAAAGAGTGCTACGGCATAAAGGAACAGGGGGAGATATTTTGGACGCATGGGTATACAAACAAATTGGGAATAAGATTGCCTATTACCGCCGCATGCGAGGCTTTACGCAGGAAGCACTGGCAAGAAAAATCAATATCAGTATAAGTTCCCTGAGTAAAGTCGAAAGAGGTGGATATAACAATAATATTCCGATGTCCATGCTCATAGCGATAGCAAGAGGACTTCATATCGAGCTTTCGACACTGGTAACATTTAATGCAGATGAAAAAGAAATGTTCTGGGAAGAAGCAATCAAGGAAAAACACAAAAGTAAAAAGGCATAAAATATGGGGGAGATAAGTAAGAAAAAACTGGGGAAGGAATTTCTATACAGCAAGGAGCGATTTTACATATGGCAATGTCAGTCTATTACAACGGGATGGCGGCAAATGCCCTGACATCTCTCAATAAGAACAGTCGGCAGGTGGCAAAGTCCCTACAGAAAGTATCCTCCGGCCTTAAAGTGACAGGAGCGTCGGACGGTGCAGCGGAATATGCCATTTCGGAGAAAATGCGCGTACAGATCCGCTCACTGGGACAGGCGAACACAAATGCAGAAAATGGAATCAGTCTGCTAAAAGTAGCGGGCGGAGCGATGGATTCTACTGTAGATATCCTTCGTACCCTGAAAGAAAAAGCAATTGATGCAGCCAATGATTCAAATACCAATGGAGACCGGGCTATTATGCAAAAAGAATTTGATCAGGCCATTGACCAGATTGACGACAATGCGAATGTCACGTTTAACGGACAGTCTCTGCTCGATGGATCAAAACGCAGCAAAGGCATTGCAACCATCAGCATTCTGATGAACTATGCACTGGACCCGAATACAAACTATATGGACAGGCTCACAAGTCTTAAAGACAAAGATGGGAAACCCCTTGGCATTCAAGCAACAGATAATGCCGTTATCACCTATACCTTAGCGGGAGAAACCTATTCGGAGACACTTAACGGCTTAGGGAATTATGTGCTTATGACATGTGGCGTATTTGAAAATACAGTTTCCGATGACGGGCAGATCCATTCGGGGTTGGTGAACTTCACGAATACCAGCAACGGGCAGTTGTCTACCCTTGTAGCAACAGATCGCAATGGACAGGCGATTGGTACCGCAGGTGGGGCAGATGCAGTTGTATTGGTAGCAAGACACAGTGGGACCTATCAACAGATCGCAGGTTATACCATCAACATCGTGGATGCCACAGGAAAAGCAAGAACCGATGCAAATAAAGTCATGAACAGCTTTGATGAAGCTGTATCGGCAGAAGACAGTTCCGGAGATAACAGCATCGCCTTGCAGGTGGGAACAAAATCCAACCAGATCATCAAAGTGAGTTTTGAAGATATGACCGCTGTTGGCCTTGGATTGAAAGGCGGTGAAACCAAACTTCAGATTACCACGCGAAAAAAAGCGAATGCTGCCATCAACGTAGTAGACCGTGCATTGCAAAAAGCATTAGGACAGCAGACTGACATAGGAGCTTTGCAAAGCTCTCTTTCCTATACCGTAAAGAACCTCACGGTGTCGGGAGAAAACGTTACAGCAGCAGAATCCACCCTTCGGGACGCGAATATGGCTACAGAAATGACGGCCTATACAAAGCATACCATTTTGTATCAGGCCACAGAATCCATACTCGCACAGGCAAACCAGAATGCAGATACTGTCCTGAAATTATTACAATAAAGCGGTATCTGTAAAATTTTAAAAATAAGTAGTGGCATTAAAAAAGATAAATTTAAATTTGTAAATATAGATACGAACATGAACATAAAAAAAGCAGGTCAAGTGACGGAACGGCCTTTAGCTGTCAGGAGGAAAATCATGGACTTTTTAGGTATAGGTATCGTAGTTGTAGTAACTGTCGTGGGGAGTCTTGTGTTTTGGGCATTGCTGCAAAACAGCATTATTATAAATCCAAGTTTAATGGGGCTTTTCAGCTGGTGGCTAAGCTGTCTTGTCGGCACAGCCGTAGCATTGTATCTCGTAGCGGATATCTTCCTTGGTATGGTATCTTGGACCATTGATTTCGTTAAACAATACTATATGTATATGATTGGCGCTGTTGTAGTGATTGGTGGTCTGGCAATGCTGGGAAACAAAAATGCGCCGGAAAAAGAACTAAATAAAGAAGAAAAGGAGTCTTAAAAAACAAAACGATTTAAAAAGGGTGTTATTCAATACGGGAATAAGAAAATTCTCATGAAAGAAAAAAGAAAAAACAAAGGAGTGTATAGTTTATGTTTAAAAAGTTTGTAACGAGTCTTATGGTACTTATCGTCATGGTGTTTGGGGTTGCCGTTATGCAGCCCAATCAAGTTCTTACACAGGTTAGTGCAGCCAGCTATGACAAATATTTAAATGGTGATCATAATTATCAGCTGATCTATGGTCACATGGGGTCTGCTATTTACTTAGATATTAGCTCTATTGTTGTTATACAGAATGATTCACATCAAGTTTACAAGTGGGCACAAAATGAAGTTGCAGTAGATACAGAAAAAGGCAATGCCATAACAAATACAAAGACAAAATGGTATGCTTGGGCGAATGACGGATCGGATCAAGGAGCCTTTTATTATTCCACGACAGGAGATAATAATTGGAAACAATTTGACCTTACGAGTGATGCAGGGTATATGGAATCTACTACAGAAGGTTTTCGTGCAGGATTTTATCACGCGTTTGGCTTTCCCTTTAGTTAAGAAAACGCAGGTCGGATAAGCCCTAAAGCTCGAAGGAACAAAGGAAATATATAATACACAATAAGCCGCAGACAAATTGTCTGCGGCCTTTTATGTTTTATATGAATGGGGTCGTTCATAAATTTTTAGTATAATAAAGGAGAAATAAAAAATGAAACAAGGAAAAACGTTAGTGGAACTAGGGAAAGAATTAGAACGTCAGCGCAATGCGAGAAAAGATTTTATTGCAGACACCAGAAGTCTGGAAATGGTGACGGATAAAGCGAAAACCAAACTGGCGTTGTATTTAGATGATGATGCCAAAAACTTTGATGTAAGTGAACTGGCTCATCAGCAAATAGCAGCACGACTTCAAATCCCGTTTCGGTATTATCAGAAAATGCGGCAGGAAGAAGCTCCTCTGCTTGATGAAAACGTCAATACATGGTTTACCCGAACACCGGAAAAACGAATGCTGCGGGTGATGGATGGCAGAGTTCGGGCTTTCCTATCCGATCGGTATCGAAGACTTGATCACATGGAGCTATGCAGTGCCGTACTACCTGTAATTAAAGAAATGAAAGGGGCCGAGATTGAAAGCTGTGAAGTTACCGAAAGCCATTTGTATTTAAAAGTTATCAATAAGAAACTAAAAGCAGAAGTCAGCGTGGGTGATGTTGTCCAGGCTGGCTTTGTTATTTCCAACAGTGAAGTGGGACTTGGAAGTCTGAAAGTAGAGCCATTGATTTATCGCCTTGTCTGTAAAAATGGCCTCATTGTCAAAGACTATGCCCAAAAGCGTTATCACGTTGGAAGGCAGGTAGAAAGCGAAGAATCGGCCTATGAGATTTACTCCGATGAAACCTTGGCGCAGGATGATAAAGCCTTCTTTATGAAAGTACAAGATACCGTGCGTTGTGCGGTCGATGAAGCCAAATTCATGCTGACGGTAGATAAGATGCGTGCAGCCATGAATATTCCACTGGAACACGATCCAGTGCAGTCTGTTGAACTTTTAGCAGATAAATTCATGCTCAATCAAAATGAACGCGGGGATGTACTTCGTCAGCTCTTTATGGGGAGGGATAACAGTCAGTATGGGCTTGTTAACGCCGTTACCGCGGCAAGCCAAATTACTGAAAGCTATGAACGGGCTACGGAACTAGAACGGATTGGTGGTGAGATATTGGCAATGACAGCATCAAGAAACTTGCTGGCGGCGAATGAACCGGAAACTGCTATCAAAAATGTTACGCCGATTCGTAGAAGTCTTCGGGCGTAGAAACGTCATAGGTAGAAATAAGGCGGAACGGAGTACAGTTTCTATTATTTTATTTTAAGGGAGTTGTGCTTTATGAAAGTAGCCGATGAGTTAAAACGTTTATCTGAAGAAGAATTACTCAGCAAAATTTTATCCAAGGAAAGTGCAGGGCATCTGCTTCAGGAATATCGAAGCATCTATCAGATTATGCTTCATGTACCAGATATGGAAGTAGAAGCTGATTCGGACCTGAACCGTGCAAAGGTAAAGAAAATAGCCTATATCCGTGAAGTCATGAATCGGATTCAAGAAGGCCGCAGAGAAGAAATGAAAGGAATTCGAGGACCTGAAGATGTGATCGAATATTTTCGATTCTTAGAAGATAAACAGCAGGAAGAATTTTGGATACTGCTCTTAAATGCAAAAAATAAAATCATCAAGAGCCAGCGTATTACCATTGGAATCCTTATGACATCTTTGGTGGCACCAAGGGAGACCTATTATCCGGCCATTCAGGCAAGGGCTGCCGGAATCATTGCGATTCATAACCATCCATCAGGGGAAAGCACTGCAAGTAAAGAAGACCTTGCTGTAACTGAACGTTTAATAAAAGCTGGTATGCTCTTAGATATTCCACTTTTAGATCATGTCATTATTGGTCGCAATGGTGGTTCTAGTATACGGGAGAAATTCGGTTATCTCTGGGGAAACTAAATCAATAGTATCAATCATAAATAAAGAAAATGAGGTGTTTAAAATGTCGTCCTACCTGTTTTGTGGAACCTATCAAGATTTAACCTGTAATCTGCGGACTTGCCGAGGCCGTATTGGAATTGAATTTAAGACAAAGCAAGAAGCTGATGCAAGTATGTACTTTTCTTTAAATCCGATGCAGGCAAAAATCTTTGCAGAAAATTTACGGAGTATGGCCCTGAACGTACCCGTAATAGAAATACAGAATACCGATAGTTTAGGAGACTTGGAGGTTCATACAGAAATTGAAGAAGAAAATAACAAAAAAATCTACCACAGGGAAGAATACCCTGTGGCGTAAAAGGAGAAATTACAAATTATGCCAGCAACGAAATTCATATGTCCAAATGGGACTCGAATACCGATTAAAGACTGCCTTAAATTCTGCCCGCAAAAAGAGCGGTGCCTGTTTTTACCAACACTCCGGGCAATCGCGGTTTCGGTAGATCGAGGGATAAAAGAACCTACAGTTACCGAACTTATTTCCGGCGTGAGAGAAACATATCTTAAAAAGACGACAGAATATGCGGTCGTTCCCCAAAGTGTGCTCTATGCGCTTCATGGGCAGGCTGTGCATACAATCAATGAAGGCTGTACACAAGGTGATATCTTAAGTGAAATCCGGTTAAACGACCAGATTACAAGCGGTAAATTTGATCTGTACGGAAAAATTCTCGATGAAGAAGAAGGTGTCCTGGGCGATTTAAAAGTGACAAGTTCCTTTAAGCTCATGAAAGCATTGGGAATCTATAAAGTACGTGTAGCAACTGGGGGAATCTATAAAACCGGACTCAAAAAAGGACAGATAAAATATCGGAATGAACTAAGAAACGATGGCGTACGACATGTACTGGATTGGGGGATTCAACTCAATTACTACCGGATGCTGTTAGAAAAAGAAGGATTTGAGGTACATCGAATGTTCATTCAGGCTATGTGCAGAGATAACAATTTGCGGATTGCTGCTGAGCGTGGGATTGACCAGTCGGTATATATCATTCCAATCAAGAAAATCAGCAATCGGTGGATGACGCGGTATTTTAATAAAAAAGCTCAAATACTGAGAGAATCTATGCAGAATAAAAGACTGCCCCCCATCTGTTCAGCAAAAGAACGGTGGAATGACCGAAAATGTTTGGACTACTGCGATGCTGGCGAGAACTGTCCTTATGGACAGCGCCTTCGTATCGAGAGAGAGAAATCGGCCAGCTAGAAAGAATAAAAATGAAAAGTGTAAAAGCTGCTATCCATAGTCTGGATGGCAGCTTTAATAAGATTTATAGGATTCTTTGGAGCATACGGTTGAAAAAGTAAGCAGAAATAATGAGGGTACCCGTACCTAACAAGTACGGATTTATATTTCTAAGGAAAGGCAGTGAATGAACCATGCAGAAATTAGTAGCAAAGTTTATTGAGGTCATGAAGGAATGCAGTCATATTGCTAAAAATGGAGAAAATGGCTTTCATGGATACAAGTATGTAACAAGTGCAAATGTTTTAGAAAAAGTCAATGCGTCGTTAGTTAAACAGGGCATAGCCTCTGTAGCTATACCAGAGCTTTTGAACATGATGGATGTTACGACTGTAAAAGGAAATTTAGAGCATTTAGCAACCGTAAAGATGGATATTACATTAGTAGATAAGGATTCCGGCGAGATACTAAATATTACGGGCCTTGGCAGTGGACAGGACAGTGGCGATAAGGCCGTAATGAAGGCGCAGACCGCAGCAATTAAGTATGCCTACATGTTGAGCTTAGCTATTAGTACTGGTGATGATCCTGAAGCTGACCGGAATACGGATGAAAATATGCAAGTTACTCCGCAGCAACCAGTAATAAAAAACAGCAAGGCAAGGACAACGAGTAGAGCAAAGGTAATAGCAGCAAGTAAAGAGCAGCCATTCTTAACTTGCAGTGCCTGTGGAGTTGTTATTACAGAGAAAGTAGCGAGGTATTCAGAGGGTAAGTATGGTCAGGTTCTTTGTATGGAGTGCCAAAAGAAAGCTAAAAGAATTGCATAAATAAAGAAGTTGCCAAGACTTTCACCAATTTCACCACAAATCAAACATACCGTGAATACAGTATATATAGGCTATTGAAAAATGTGGTGAAACTGGTGAAATTTAATAAGCTATTTTGTTTTGTGCTGTAAAAATGGTTTTAATGCATCAAAAAATTGATCGAGGCCTGAAAAATAGGTTTCGATTTCTTGAGTTAAATGAGTGATTTCTTGCAAGTGTGATTGAAGGTTATCTTGATTGTTTTGGGCTAAGGTATGGGTGATCTTTTTTAAACACTCAAGAATGCTTTCTCTATCCGCAGCATGACTGAATGATTGAATTTCTTTTTTAGGAGAGAAGCAGAGGTAAGAAATGAAGCTTCTCTCCTGATAAACGAAGATCATCGTTACTTTCAAAAAAAGATGTTTTGTGTTGCTTAAAATTCATTTTCTTATAAGCAAGAGAAGGTGCTTTTTTCTGGACAAAATTGTATAAAAATTTATAGAAACAAGAGAGTTTTATACGATTTTTTATATGTGTTTGTTTTTCCTTTTTGAAAAAAGTTGAGAGGGATACGAAGAATTCTTTAATTGCTGAAAGCATAAGGTATTTTGTTACTTAATTCTAAAAAGCTTATTTCAGGTATTAGGGGAACTATGTCTCAAAAATGATCGACTGCCAGCGCGACGGTATATTATGTTTCACCACTTTCACCATATTTATAAATAACACCATAACGTCAATATATTAGGCGTTTTTTATTCGTGGTGAAAGTGGTGAAACATAGAAAAATATCATAAAGATAAAAAACTTACTAGATAAATTAAGTTTTTGGGGAGTTGAGGCGAAGAAGCCTTTTTATAGCATTGATATCATCGACATCTATTGTGTTGATATTTTCTCGTATTGCCGTTATAAGTAAAAAAAGATTGTGGAGTTTTTCATCATTTAAGGTGCGCCTTAAGTTTTGTTTAAGTATAGTTTTGCTGGTATTAATTTCAGCTAAATAATCTTGAAAAGCACTTAATAACCGTCCAGCAGTTACTTTTGGAAGTACGATAAGTTGTTTATAATAGCTGCTTTCTATTTTGGAGGAGGAGGTGTTCTCATCGGAACCAATAGAATTAATAGAAATTTGTTTTTCATAACACGGAAGGGTGGTTTCTTCGAGGAAAAAATTTCTTGAAAAATTACAAAATAGTGCTAATTTTGCTAAAAGCGCTAGAGTTTTTTTGTCTTTACTTCTGGAAAGTGTTGATTCGTGAACACCAAGTAAACTTGAAAGATCTTTGGATGTAAAACCTAATAATTTTTGGAAAAATTGTAGATTGCTTGTAGCTTTAGAATTGTAATTCGCAGGGAATTCTTTGTCAAAAAGCAAGGTCTCAGAAGATATGGAAAAAATTGACCGTATATGGAATTCTAATTTATCGGTTAAGGGGAGGGTTATTGCTTGTGAAATGCTTTTTAGTGTATTAGTTTTAAGAGGATTTATTAGATAATATCTTATAATAGTTCGTAAACGATAATATAAAAGATCGTTTGGCCAAACAACATGTTTTTGTGTTTTTGGGTCGAAGGATACTTTTTCAAGTTGGAAATTCAAGGTGCTGATATCGTCACTTTGGTTAGATACATTTTTAGCAATCCGTACATACAAAGCAGTTCGTTTTTTATATATGATAGCCAATTTTGGTGCATAATCAAATAATAGGTGGTTATCAATAAATGCTAAGTTGAAAATGATTTCATCATTAATACAAGGGGAAAGAACATATTGAAGAGCAATAATTTCTTCATAAATTGAGTAGAAAAGTTTCTGCTGTTCGTTTTCCCGTTTAACAATGGAGTGGTAATCTTCTAAAGCGTTTTTTGAAAGTTGAATTTGGATAGGTACTTCATCAGGAAGGCTTTGTCGTAATTGCTCAATTTCGATAATGGTTTTTGCTTTACTATAAGCTGGATCAGTAAAAGATGAGAGCTTTTGTAAACAAGAAAGAAAATTTTCGATAAAAGATTCAGCAATATTATAAAGATTATGGGGATTGTTTTTTAAAATAGAGGAAATGTCTATTTCCATTTTTGAAATCAATTCTAATTCATCAGTATTGGATATGTTCTTTTCTAATCTTATGAGAGTGGAATTGATTTTTTGTAATATTTGAATGTTTTCACGAGCTAGATCATCCATATCAGGCTGAAGCTGTTTTTCAAATTGTCCAATTAACAACTGTTGTATTTTTTTATACTGTACAAAGACCTTAGGTTGAGTGGGGACAAGCTGTTTTAATTCTTTGTCTGTCAGTGATAAAAGATAAAAATAGCGTTTTAGAGGAAGCGGGCTTGTTTTGCTGATCTTGTCTTTTGATCTGAAAAAGTTAAGTAGTTCGCAGAATAAAATAGTCGATGGATTTTCTGAGGGTGTATGTTCCATGTGAGTATTCCTCCATATATAAATTGATTTGATAAAAATTGCGTGTTTATAAAAATAATTTTATCATGGTTTAGTTGTTATTAAAAGCGTAAGAAGATCGGCTGTTTGATGAAAATTGCAAGCAACGATAATGCGGAGTTTTGGTTAAAATTCACCTTTAATAGCTCTTTTGGCTGTAGTATTATAAAAATTACCAACGTTGGAAAACTTTTAAATGGAGGTCAGGTATGGAAAATTTTACAGATAACGGATCACCTTATCAAAAAGCCAAAACGCTTCAAAACATTGTTGAACGTGTCTATCCAAAGGCAAGGAATATAGACGTATATGCCTCGCCAAAAACAAGCATCGACCCGTTCGTTTCAGTGCAAACTTATCAGGCGAATACGGGGATTATCTTAGTTGGTAAAGGGATGATGAATCATCATTTTACGGAAAATGTAAGACATAAACTGATTGGAAAACGTGTGGGGAGTTTCTCTGAGGAAAAAAATGGATTGTATGTTATTTCTGAGGTGAATAATAGTGAAGTAGTGAACAGTTTGTGCAATTTTCATTTCAAAATTATGGAGATTAAAGAAGTCCGACATCGCAAGGGAAAACCGACAAGATCAATTACGGTTCGTGTTCATCAGCAGAAGGATCAGCTTGAAGTGCCAGCAGAAAAGTATGAATACTTGGTGGATATTATTCTGCAAACATATCCAGAAGCGCATATCAGCAGTTCTTTTAAGGCACCCTACAAAATTTATTTTCGAGAATATGCTGCTGCAGTTTTTGCCAAAGCAAAAGAAGAAATTGAAGAAAAAATTGAGTTTGATTTTCATGGGTGGACCGAAATTGATGGTGTATTACGATATCTTTCTGCTGGAAGAGCCCAGTGTAATTCAAAATGTTTTATCCCGCAGATTGCTTCAGAAGATATTCCTGCCATTTGGCAAAAGGGCATACAGTTTTTAACGGTAGGAAAAAAAGTTTTTGATAATGCTGGGAATATTGATGAAAGAATGTCGTTGCGAGCTGTTTTACCGTTTTTTCTATACTGTCATGCTGGGTTTGCTGCACGACTTTTTAAGGATGCTGGAGTAGACCTGCAGTTTTTATTGGTTTTAGTAGGTCAGTCCGGCAGTTTGAAAACTGCCATTTGTAAATCGTATGCGGAACCGTTCAATCAACAAGAACTGTTGTCGTTTACCTCGACGGATCGAGCAATCGAATTGTACCGAGATCTTAGTTTGGATATGAACCTGATTTTAGATGATATTTTTTCCAACAGAGATAAAGGAATAAAGCAAAAGTTTGAAAAAATATTGAGGGCTTTTGGTGATGGCATTGGCAGAGCTAAATCCGGGCCAACTTTTAATGAAATAGAACAGGTTCCAGTATGCGGGGGATGCATTGTTACAGCGGAACACGACCTTGAGTCGCAGCAATCATCTGCATTGCGATGTGTTTCGGTCCATGTTAATAGAGAGAGTTTTGACGGAGAAGTTTTAGCAGAATTTCAAAAAAATCAAAAAGAGGCAAGCTTTCAAAAAAAATCTTCTTGGAATCAGCTTTACTTTGCAAGTTGGATTCAATATCTGGAAGTGAACTATGTTGAAATTGTTGGACGGATTCGAGATTTCATTGTACCAGAGTTCACAATGAAATTCAAAAGACAAGACACAAATTACAAGATTTTTTGTGCTCTTGCTGATTTAGTGTTGGAATGGGGACGGAAAATCGGCATGATATCTAATGATTTGCAGCAGAACATGTTTTCTTTGTGGTGCCAGGTAATTCAAGATGTTATGTTGATAAATGAGGAACAGGCAAAGGTCAGCGAACCTTGGCAACAATGTTTACAGGCTTTACAGCAAGGAATTGGTACAGGGGCGGTATTATTGGCTAGAGATAAAAGTGAATATGAACAGGGCGCCGCGCGATACAATGGCTTTATTCGAAAAACTCAAAATGAACTACAATATGTGCTTGCACCCGAAAAAACAATTGTGTTTGTTCGGCGCTGGATGGAAGATCTGGGGCGGACACTAGTTTCTGACCAGAAAACGTTATTCAAAAAATTTTATGAAAATAATGTTAGCATTGGGTACGTCAATAAAGATGGTCGTGGAGGCATTCGGACTCGCTATTTAAAACGCATCAAGCTTAACGGACAGCTGACAGAAATGCTAATAATAAATGTACTGGCCATGAGTGAAATGTTAAAAAAATTATAATAATAGGAGGTTTTTATTATGTCATATTGCATGATAACAATACAGGATGTAGCCCTGTGCGAAACAGAAGAAATTTTATGGAATGCAGTGAACTACCGATCACAGCAACCGTGCTTCATTTATAAAGGAGACGATATGGAGACGCTCAATATGGTTGCCCGATTACGGTATAATAGTTTAACACAACTTAATACAGACCCCAATTTTGAGTTATTAATGTTACCGGAAATTGGAACACAAGGTTATGCTCTTACAGGTCGTATGGCTAGCAGTACGGCTTTAGCACAAAACAATAGTATTTGTTATGGGTTTTGGGCTGTAAGTGGATTAAACGGATTTGTTACAGTCGCGACAATAAATGAAATGATAGGAATAATGTGTGCAGAGTCTTTGATACATCCGATTGCGATTTGGGCTGGAACGGTAGAAAATGCCAAACGTTTGGGTCGGAGAGAGTATGTAAAGCGTTTTTTTAATCGTTTTGATGGGCGTGTAGAGAAACCCTCTTTACCATGCAAAGATATTACGGATTTTTTTGATATGTACTTTATCCAGAGGGAAGAAAGACGTGCGTGCATGGGGGCACAGGCTAAAGCCTTTATGGAAACAATGTCAGAGAGAGGTTGGTAAACAAGGTTATTGGAAGTAAAAGAATGCTTTACTGATTATCGTTTTAACGAACGTGAAAAAAATCGGCAGAATAATAATACATTACAAGAGCTTGCTGAGTATGGATTAACATGCTAGTTTGTTGATGTGGAATTTTTCGGGCTAAACATTAAAATAGAAAAATTAAGGGGCGTTATGGTATGCAGCTGAAGAAAAAATGCCTTATAATCCCGCATAAGCGGAGTGAAGAGTTTCCTATAGTGGAAAAAGAAATTACGGGAGTTAATGATATACCTGTCGAAAAAGTTATTTTGGGAATTATTTCCAGAATTTATAAAGAAGGAGTGAATGCCTCATGAGTCTTATTGATCGGTTACGAAAGGAGGCACGTGGCGAGCCGCTTAAGGCGGCTCTCTATGCTCGGTTTTCCAGTGACAACCAGCGCAGTGAGTCAATCGATGCACAGATTCGCGCTATCAAAACTTTTGCTAAAGCACAAGGTGTTATGTTGGTTGCAGAATATGTAGATCGTGCCAAATCGGCTACTACAGATGATAGACCGGAGTTTCAACGTATGATTAAGGATTCAGAGAAGAATGGTTTTCAATTGGTAATTGTGCATAAGCTGGATCGCTTTGCAAGAAATCGCAATGACAGTATGATTTATCGTATGAGGCTTCGCAAAAACAGAGTGTCTTTATTAAGTGTGTTGGAACTGTTGGACGAAGATCGACCAGAATCTATTATTTTGGAATCGGTGCTTGAAGGCATGGCCGAGTTTTACAGTAAAAACCTTGCCCGTGAGGTACGAAAAGGTCTTAAGGAAAATGCTTTAAAATGCCGTCATACTGGTGGTACTCCGC
>WSSedB1CaDRAFT_10000316_pt1 | contig 21867 bp, 20 predicted proteins | sample WetSurSB1Cattail_FD_9460 | JGI IMG/M metagenome (IMG submission 9460)
TGGGCGGCTTCGAAAATATTTAGGTGAATTGCTGCATATCCTTGCCAGGCAGAAGGAATGCAAGATACTGGAGGGGCACCTTTGTTCAGACCATGTTCACATACTTATATCAATTCTACCGAAATACTCCGTTGCCCAGGTGATAGGTTTCATTAAAGGCAAAAGCGCTATTCATATTGCCAGAATGTGCCTTGGTCAGAAAAAAACTTTACCGGCATGCACTTTTGGGCACGCGGTTACTTTGTATCAACAGTTGGTACTGATGAGGAAACAACCGCCAAGTACATCCGAGATCAGGAAGATGAAGACAAGCGCTTAGACCAATTGACACTTTTGCCCGAAGAATGACCACCATTGGTGGTCAGACAGGAGTTTAAGAGCAAGTCGGCCAAAAATCCACTTAAATACCTACAATAAAAGGTGGTTAGCACTTGGTCTTTTGTAGGACCCCACCAGCCGCCACTACATGTCCAAACGCCTTGAGTATCCGGGCCTGAATTTCTGTCGGCTCCTTGATCATCCTGCGTGGCTTGGCTTTTCCGGCGCTCCACATGAGACAAGAATGCAAGTGGTGCATATTCTCCATCGCCGTGGCCGCGGACATTGCGCATTCCGCCCGTTTCAGCCTGATTTCCACCAGCCGCAGGTAACAAAGGGTTATGACGCAGGTCAGGATGTGACATCTGATCTTGCTGTCCGTCCAGTGCCTGAGTGACATCATCCTCACCAGGTCATCATCCTTGCTGTTGCGGAATGACTTCTCAACCACATACCGGTCCAGGCTCGCCTGGATGGTCTGTCCGGTTTCCCAGTCCATGTTATCGGTGATGATGATGTTCTTGCCGAACTTGTCGCGGTATCTGTTAATCCGGTAATAGCTCTTCCTGAAACGCATGGTCAACTTGTCCGCTTCCTTCTCCAGGTCCAGATCATAGAGATCTTTCGGCAGATGCAGTTCTTCGCATCGCTCCAGATAGCGAGCTTTCACCTTCTTCGGGTCTTTCCACTGGTACAGTTCTTTTCTTACCTTGTCCCTCATGGCGAAGAGCGCCTCTTCCAGCTTCATAAGCTTTTTCTCAAAATCGTAACGTTGCTTACGGGCGGTCCTGGGATTATATGTCACGACGACCGTTCGCTCTTTCCCCCAGTATTCTCCGGTGTTCCGAAAGGCCAGGAGCAGGTCTTCGTTCGGGCCGTCTTCCTGAATCTCACGATTCTTCGTAGTATCGGCCTCAGAGAATCCGGATAGCTTCACATGAATCAACTCCGGCGCATAATGCGGCGAATAGCAGGTAATGAAGCTAATCCTCTCGCGGGTATCAATCGCGGCTATGTTGTCGTCCGAATTCATCCCCTTATCGAAGACGATGGTCAGTCTTCCGGGGGGCGCCGGAAAGGTTCTGCATGCTTTCCAGACCGTCATCCCAGTAGGGTCTTGTAAATTGATGGGCGTAACTAGTTGGTTTGACGGATAATTATTAAAAAACAAGTGGGTTGCTCTTAAACTCCTGTCAGATAATCTTTTAAAAACCCGCTTTGGGCGGTTCACGACTTTGAAAGCCCCCACCTCTGGTGGGGGATGCTTACAATTATCAACAGTTTTACAAAAAAAAAATATCCTTCTGGCGCGAACGCGAACGGTAGGGATGTTTTTGCTTGTCTTGTGAAAGTAGATGATTTAGAATTAATAAAATGTGATGCAACTAATAAGTGTTTCGGAAAACATATTGTTTTAATGTGTGCAAACTAGATGTTGGGCTCCGCAACTCACCACATCAATTCAAAGGAGAATCAAAATGGCAGACCTACCATACGGCATCAATGCATGGCTCTTTTTGAACGAAGATGAACCGCCCGACACCAATTACAAAAGCTCAAACAGCTGCTATCAATCGCTCATTAAGTACAAAGTTTACAACAGCGTAACTTTTCTTGGCATTGCCTTTTTTGAGGTAACCCCCACCGACAATGGTTACACCATCGAAATCGGCAGATCATCTCATCAGGGTGGTCTAAGCAACCAAAATTATTTGAATTCTGTGCTCCATGATGCACGCCAAGTCAATCCGAATGTCAAATTTTTGGCTACTATGGTGTATTCGGGCAATAACACCTTGGCCAAAATTTTTTCAGGCGGTGGGAATCCGCAAACACAGGCTAGCGCATTTGCCAATAATTTGGTTACATATCTGAAAAATAATGGAATGAATGGCTTGGATGTTGATTGGGAACCTCCTTTATCCGGTCAAATGACCCGATCGCAGTTTAAAACCTTATTTTCCACGATTCGCCAGGTATTTGATCAGCAGCCAGTGAAATATTATCTGTCACTGACGCCTGCATGGCCCACTGATACGCTTGATTATCCTACCGTCAATAGCGCGTTCGATTTCGTCTCTCCTCAATTCTACGACGGCACTTCGTTATCAAGCTTTCTCGGCGCCGGAATATCCCCGACCAAGATCGGCTATGGCGCGCAGTTTGAGCCGGGAAATGCAGCGCCCAACGCCAGCGCACAACAGGTATGGAACACCGTGTCGGAGGGTTTTCCTTACAACGATACCCAGTATACTTATCAGGATATTTTTGTTTGGCGACTCAACTCTGGCAACTTCCAGTTTGAGCAAGCGCAGTGTATGATTCTTTATCAACTCGGAAACCCGCCCACCAGCAATGCCTTCGACGACACGCCGATTATCGGTGCGGCGGGTAATCCCAACATTACCCAAATGACGATCCGATCGGGCGACGTACTCAACGCCATTCAGGCTGTCAATACCGGGACAGGCACATACAACACCGGTACTCAGAATACGGGAACCGGGATATTTACATTGTTGCAACATGGCGGAAATAGCGGAGGAAACCAAACGGTCAATATTCCGCTCAACGATCCGATCGTGTCAATTTCCGGCTACACCGGTTTATGGTATGGCTGGCAATGTGTTTTGCAACTCACGTTAACCGGAAAAAGCGGAGCCACTTATGGCCCATTCGGCACCATGGCCGGTTCAACCACCCAGACCCGTTTTACACAGTCTGCCCAGCCCGGACAGAGCGTGGTTGCCTTTAGCGGATCCACCGTGACGGTTCCGTTGGCAGACGGCAGCCAGACAGCAATCATTGCAAGTCTGAATGCTGTCTTTGCCTAACCATCATTCACCGGCCTGCGCGAAAAGCCGCGCAGGCCGGTGAATTCAAAGCGTTGGATGACAAACCGAGGAGAGCTGAGGCGTGGCGCGGCAGAGCAGAAATGAGGAGTGGCGGCGGTGGCGAAAGAAAGAAACCGAGTGCCGCGAACAACTCTACTCGGCGGCTTTCCTTCTGAGGAAAACCCCGAGTTCCTTCAGCCTGGGGTCGGACCAAGCTAATACCCTGTAATCATGTGGCATGCAAGTAAAAAGTGGGCCCATTTTGGATCTTAAAGGCGTGTTTTTGCAGGTAAAAAAAAGTCATCTAAGGAACGGGGAAATTTGAGGGGGCGCCAGCGAGTAGAACGGTGGGATCGTGGCTTAAAAATATGAAGTTGGGACCCTGCATTGTTGACGTTTTTCTGGAAGAAACCATAACCGACTTGCCGAACTACGGCTACACCCAGTAGCATTGCCTTTCCCTTCTCCCGCCTGCACAACGAACCCTTCTGGAAAATCATCCCGTTGCCGGAAAAAGAGATCACCCCGGTAATCATCAACACCATAACTTTGGTCAACCACACCAACGCCTCCGGCTTCCTGATGACGCTCTGCGAATCGATGTCAATTGTTGTAGCCGCAATCTGCTTGCTGATATAGTGTACACAGACATAAACTGTGCATAGCACTCAAGGAACGTCCAATGATAAAAAAAATACAAAAACAAATCGAACACCTCAAGGCGGCAGGCGCAAGCTACGTTGATGCGCGCTGGTATCCCGTTGAAGAAACCAACCACCTAGTGATGTGGAATGGCAATTTGAAGACCGCCGCTTCATCCCGTGAGAGCGGGGTGGGCATCCGTGTGCTGTACAAGGGGGCGTGGGGTTTTTCGGCCTCGTCGGATGTCGGCAATCTGGGCGCTCTCTTTGAGAAAGCCCTGGACAATGCCCGTGTGGCGGCGGAGCGGGTGACCGTCCCCATTCGCCTGGCAGGAAAGGAATCCATTCAGGCCTCTTTTAACAGCCCGAACCGGATTGACCCGTTTTCCGTCCCGCTGACAGAAAAAATTGCGTTTCTGAAAGAGCTGGATGAGAAATTGAACCGGCCGGGCGTTGACCAGCGGGTGTGCGAGATGATCTTTATGCGCAAGCAGATCATTTACCTCGATTCTGAAGGCAGCGAGATCGAGAAGAACATCATCGAGGTTTTTCCCAGCATGCAGGTCATGGGGCTGGACAGCCGGGGCGAGTCACATTCACGAAAATTCAGCCCACCGCTCAGCGGTGCAACGCGGGGCTGGGAAACGCTTGATCCGCATCTGTTCAGCGAAAATGCCGGCCGAATCGTGCGGGAGATGAACCAGGTTCTGGTGGCGGAAGCCTGCCCCAAAGGCGTGCGCTCAGTCATTCTGCTTCCCGGCATCATGTACCTGCAAACCCACGAAACCATCGGCCACGCGCTGGAACTGGATCGCATTCTGGGCTATGAACTGGCCTATGCGGGCGGCTCGTTCGTCAAGCTGAGTGATTTCGGTAGTCTAGCCTATGGCTCCCCTAAATTGACCGCCCGTGCCGATGCCACTCTCCCCAACAGCCCCGGCAGTTTCGGCTATGACGATGATGGCGTTCCCGCACAGGATAACCTGCTGATTGACAAGGGCTTGCTTGTCGGCGCGATTACGAGCCGCCAGATGGTGGAAGAAGCCAACGCCCGCGCCGGCAAAACCATCTTCAGCAACAGCAGCGGCGCCAACCGCGCAACCGCGTTTTATCGCGTGCCGATTGAACGCATGACCAACATCAACATCGACCCGGGCAGCGATGGTACGCTGGACGACATTGTCAAAAGCACCGAAAAAGGCATCATTCTGGATGGCGACAAGAGCTGGTCGATTGGGTCCAACCGCGAGCAATTCCACTTTGCCACCGATATTGGCTGGCTGGTTGAAGATGGCAATATTACAAACGTCGTCAAAAACTCCACCTACAAGGGTGAGACCGTCACGTTCTACAATTCGCTTTCCTCCGTGGGCGATCAATCGACCTGGGAAGTGCGTTGTGTGGATAGTTGCGGCAAGGGGCAACCCAACCAGATTATGCAGTTGGGGCATGGCGTTCCGGTCTGCCGTTTTGACAATGTGACAATAGGAGAATAGCCGTGAAGGAACGAATTCTGCAAACATTGCGCGACCTGGCCGCCTATGCTCTTTCAAAAAACGTCGAGGCCGCGTTCTTCTATCACGAAGAAGACAGCTTTCTGATGCGTTGTGCCAACTCGTCCATTTCGCTGAACACCAATGAACATCTCATTCGCCTGGAGATTACCGCCTTTGAGGATCGCAAGCGCGCCAGCTATGAAATGATCACCGGTTTGAGCAAACTGGATGAGATGAAACAGGGCGTGGATAGTGCCGCGGAAATGGTTAAACACGCCCAGCCTTTGAATTACCAGCCCACCGTACCGGTTTACACGGAAACCTATATCGATGAAAGCTGCTTTGACCCTGCGCTGGCGGGGATCAGCAATGAAGAGCGCCTGGAGTACTTCAACCAGGCGGTGGCAGGTCTCGAAACAGACGAAATCAAATTATCCGGGATTTTTTCCTCTGGCGTGAACACCATCGCGCAGATCACTACCCGTTCTGAACATATCCAGTATTTCAAGGGCTCCGATGCGCAGGTCAACGTCGTCCTTTCGCATGGCACCCTCAAATGGGAAGTGATTGCCGAACAGTCAGCCCAGAAAAAAGCTGAGTTAAGGCCGTCCGCACTACGCCGGAACCTGGCCTTCCTGCTGGAGCGTTACCAGCATGACACACCACAACAGCTTCCCTTGGGCAGGTATGACATTGTTTTCGGGTCCGCCGCCATTGGCGACCTGCTTGACATGATGAACGACATCGGTTTTGGCGGCGGCTCGATGAAACGCGGGTTTTCCTTCATTGCCGAAGACCAGGTTGGTAGACAGGTTTTTTCAAACAAGTTCAACCTGACCGACGACCCCACCCGCCTGGAGACGTTTCCGTTTAAGCGCGATTTCATGGGCATGCCTCGTGAGCCGTTCCCCATCTTTGAGAATGGGGTGTTCAAGTCCTTCACCTGGCTCCAGGACGATGCCGATGAGTTCGGCGTAGCGCCTACGGGTCACACGGTTATGCATAAAAGTCTTGTGCTGGGCTGTGGCGACAAGGAGGGTGCCACGCTCGAAGAACTGGTTCTGCTGCCGCGCGAGAACGACCTGCTGTACATCCCCTTCCTGCATTACATGAACATCGTCAATCCTTCCAAGGGCCTGATCACGGCCAGCTCGCGCTTTGGCGCGCTGCTGCTCAAGAAAGACGGCTCAGTGGTTGTGCCCTACAATGTGCGTATCACCCAAAGCCTGCCGGATATTTTTGGCGACAGGCTGGCCTGGCTATCGCAGGTTCAGGCAGTCTACAACACATCCATGAGTTATGGCGGCCGCAACCCGACCTCGATTGTCGTACCCGCCTTTCTTCAGGTCAATGACCTGGAGATTTCACACTCAAATTCGACCTACTGAACCGGGGAAATGATCAGGATGGTGGAGCCGCCCATGTTATATGGATGGACTTTCACCAAATCTGCTGTATATAAGAAAAGAAAATTTAATCGGGGAGGGAGTATGAACAAATCGGATTTAGTTGCAAGGATTGCGGAAAGTGCGGAACTGACCAAGGCCCAGGCGGAAAAAGCTCTCAACACCTTTATTGCTGAAACAATAACCGCTCTCAAAGCCAACGACAAAATTACTCTGATCGGTTTTGGCACCTTCAGCGCGGTGGCCCGCGCCGCCCGCACCGGCAGAAACCCCCAGACCGGCAAGGCCATCAAGATTGCCGCCAAGACAAACGGCAAATTCACTCCGGGCAAGGCCCTCAAGGATTTGAATCCCAGTTCTGCCAAGGCAGCGGCAAAAACACCGGCCACGAAGAAGTAGGCACGCCAACGGGGAACTCACCCAGAGTTTCCCGTTGCTCCTGATAGCCGTTAATGCCGTCGTGTTACCTTGTTTTTTCACTGTCTTCCTAATGCTACCTGACATGCAAGACAAAGATCGATTCAACTTATTGCAGCAGCATTGTGCTGGCTAATAGTGGCTTAGCGCGCAAGGATCATCACCATTTGTATTACGTGAAGTTTACAACAACCATAATGACAAGGTGGTTGCATAATGATCAAGGCAGATATCGCTGAAACAGTGCAGACCGGCACCGGCCTGACAAAAAAGGAATCACTAGAAATGATGGAGGCTGTTATATCCATCATGAAATCCACCCTGGAACAAGGCGGAAATCTCAAAATATCGGGCTTCGGTAATTTTGGGGTAAAACAGAAGAACGACCGCCGCGGACGCAATCCGCAGACCGGTGAGACAATTACCATCTCATCTCGCCGCATAGTTTCTTTCAAGCCGAGTTCAATCCTGCGGGAAGCGATCAACAACGGTGTTGGCGCAGGCGCAATGCAGGGAACCCTGGACACGGGAAGCAATCGAAGAGTGCTTCATCGATGACGCCGTCAAGGCGAAAATCCTGAAATAGGAACCTTCGCCGCCCGGATAGCCGGACAGTTTCCCGAACTCAATCTGGATCTCCCGTTTTCAGCCATCGGAAGCGACTATGGAAGGAAACTGATGAAGAAATCCCTAACCGTCACCACGGAAAGCGGCAGATACTTCCTGACCGACCGGATCAGGGAAGAGGTCGATTTCCGGGCAACACAGCAGTCCCGTGGAATCCTCCCTCCACCTGTCCAGAAACTGGCGCCACCGGGCAGCAGAATAATTCCGTTGCCCAATCGGGAAACATGGACTATTCCGCCCTGCGACCTGCAAACCGCCATTTCCAATCGTGAAAGCCGTCGAAAGTTCACGCCAGAGCCGATTTCTTTGGACGAACTGGCCTTCCTCCTCTGGGCGACCCAGGGCGTCCGGCAAGAGCTCCACGAGGCGGCTGTTCTGCGAACGGTTCCCTCTGCCGGTTGCCGCCATCCCTTTGAAACCTATCTTGCCGTCATAAGGGTAGCAGGTCTTGAGAACGGCATCTACCGCTACCTCCCGCTTGACCATTCCCTGGTTCACGAAAAAACTATCGGAAATCTTCCGGAACGCCTTACTGTTGCAACCCACGGCCAAAGCTTTGCCGGTCAGGCAGCCGTCACATTCATCTGGACCGCCATTCCGGAACGTACTGAATGGCGCTATGCGGAGGCTTCCTACAAGGTAATCGCACTGGATGCCGGCCATGTCTGCCAGAACCTCTACCTGGCCTGTGAATCCATCGGAGCCGGTACCTGCGCCATAGCAGCCTACAGCCAGACCCTGGTCGATGATCTGCTGGGAGTGGACGGGGATGACGAAATCAGCATCTATCTGGCCCCGGTGGGGAAAATCGGACAGTCAGGCAGTCGAAGACGGAACTAACGCCGGAATTGAGATGGCGCAGCCATTTCGGCAGGGTCTTGGATAGCGTGGTTTCAACCTTGCCGGCCTTGTCCGGCTTATGGGCTACCTCGATATCGGTCATGGCCAGGTTGTAAACGTCATAGCCACGTTTGTTTGGCGGATAGTTCCGTAATTTACATCTTATTCACAATTCCTTTCAATAAACCTCCAAATCAACCGTTTGTAAAATATCTCGACAATATGTTGAAATTTCTTACAAAAATTGATCGCATGCTGAGTCATAAAATCAATAATATCATGCATTTAATCCAAATACCAAAAAGGCATATCTTATGCAGCTTCACACCCGATAATGCAAAATATCCAGATCAACAATGTAATGAAGATAAAGGGGGCTAGAGATGAAACCTAATTAAGAGGGTTGAGGCCAAGGTGCGTAAGAGATGAAACCGATAATATACTCATCAAAAAGACCTCGCCCATTCAGCAGGTTTCTTTTATCTTTCTCCAGTCTCATTCTTCAAAGAGACATCATCACCCAACTCGCAACAGGCGTGTCCAACACCATTTTAATATCTTCCCACACGCCCCGCTTCTTCATGTTTACCTGCCCGATTACCGTCAAATCGATAGCATATTACCTGGAAGCGCCATACCTGCACTATTCAGCCCCCGGCAGGGCGCCTTCCTCGCCACCGTTTATGGGTCCGGATATTCCGGAACCTGCGCTTAAAGTGTCGGGGTATATCATTTGGGAGGTGCGCTCATGAATCTGACCAAAAGACTCAAAACACTGTTAACGGCACTACCTGTCCTTGTCATTGTGTATACCGTGGAAGCGTTTGGCTCTAGTATCTGGCCGAGTACGGTGGTTCCCACGGTAGTGGATTTCGGGTCAAACAGAGCGGCGGAACTGGGGGTGAAATTTCGCAGCGACACAAACGGCTCCATCACCGGAATCCGCTTCTACAAGGCCGGAGCCAACACCGGCACCCACGTGGCAAACCTCTGGAGCAAGGCCGGCAAACGGCTCGCCACGGCTACCTTTACCCAGGAAACCACCTCCGGGTGGCAGCAGGTGAACTTCTCCACATCGGTTGCCATAACCGCCAACACGGTCTATGTGGCCTCCTACCACACGAATGTGGGCCACTACAGCGACGATCAGAACTTTTTCGTGAGCAAGGGGGTGGATAATTCTCCGCTGCACGCACTGGCAAACGGAGTTTCCGGTGCAAACGGTGTCTATGCCTACAGCTCCACCAGCAGCTTTCCCAATAAAGGCTTTAACTCTTCCAACTACTGGGTGGATGTGGTATTCACTCCGGCCGATACGACTCGCCCTGCGGTGACCGCCTTCAGCGTGCCCGCCACGGCCACTACCCTGACCGTTCCCATCACCAGCTTTACCGCAACGGATAACGTGGCGGTAACCGGCTACCTGGTCAACGAATCCGCCACGGTTCCTGCAGCTTCAGCAAGCGGCTGGATATCCATCGCACCCGCCGGCTATACCTTTGCCACTGCTGGAAGCAAGACCCTCTACGCCTGGGCCAAGGATGCCGCCGGCAATGTATCAACCAGTATGAGCGCGAACATCACTGTTACGTTTTCCGACACGCTGCCGCCGACCATAACCGCCTTCAGCGTGCCCGCCACGTCAACGACGCTGTCCGTTCCCATCACCAGCTTTACCGCAACGGATAATGTTGGGGTAACCGGCTACCTGGTCAACGAATCCGCCACGGTTCCTGCAGCTTCAGCAAGCGGCTGGACATCCACCGCACCCGCCAGCTACACCTTTGCCACCGCTGGAAGCAAGACTCTCTATGCCTGGGCCAAGGATGCCGCCGATAATGTGTCGGCAAGTAAAAACGCTACTGTTATCATTACGCTCCAGTCAACGGGTGTGGAGGCGGCTGGCTGGTATGCGGGCGATATGCATGTGCATCGGAGCTGCGGTGGGGCGCCGGAAACGGTATCGTCCATGTTCCAGAAGATGACCCCCCAGAAATTGGCCGTCATATCCCTGCTGGCTGATATGGGCAATGGCGAGGTTCAAGACCCTGTGACAGACCTTCCGCTCGTGAACGGGGAAGATGCCTCAATTTCCACATCCGGCCAGATTCTTCATTGGGATACGGAGTGGCATTGGGATCCTATTTATTATCAATATTCCCACCAGGCTCTGGGAGGTCACATTGTGGCTCTCGGTCTATCTAATGCCCATCAGATCTGGGAAGAATACACGTATCCGATATTTACTTGGGTTCATCAGCAGGGCGGCATTGCCGGGTTTGCACACATGCAATACCTGGACAACAACATTCCGCAGAGCCTGTCATGCTGCACTCCGATAGAGTATCCTGTGGAAGTAGCTCTGGGGACGAGTGACTTCATATCCGAGGACGTATCCGACTGCGGTTCCACCTGTGGTGGCGGCGGCCAGCAAACGCTGTATCCGGAAAATGCAATAAATGCCTATTATCGGCTGCTTAATTGCGGTTTTCGCCCGGGTTTCGCGGCAGGTACGGACTATCCCTGTAATTGTAGTCACGACTTGGGAACTCTTTTGACCTATGTTCAGGTTGCAGGGGGACAGATGACCTACCGCAACTGGATCAATGGGATTGCCGCTGGAAGGACCGTGGTATCTCGCAACGGGCACAACGAATTTATCAGCTTGACAGTAAACGGAAGCGCTACCCCTGGGGATGAGATCAAGCTGGCGGCAGCCGGCACTGTCCAGGTCAATGTTCAATGGACCGCGAATCAGAACTATTCCGGTACGATTGAACTCGTCCAGAATGGTGCGGTTGTGGCGAGTACACAAGTGTCGGTGAGTTCAGGAATTCCGGCGAATTTGACAACAACGGTGAATGTTGCGCACAGCGGTTGGCTGGCTGCGCGGAGGATGGACAACAGTATGGGCCACATGGTGCATTCCGCTGCGGTTTTTGTGACCGTGAACAATGCGCCAGTGCGTGCAAGCGTAGCAGATGCGCAGTTTTATGTGGAATGGATGGACAACCTGCTGACGATGACCTCGCCTGGCGGTGCATGGAACTCTTATTTCCCGACCAACCTCAGTCAGGCCCAAGCGCGGTACCAGGCTGCCAAGGCGGTGTATCAGCAAATCGAATCCGATGCTGCCAGGGTGCTGACTATTACAACTGTGTCATTGCCTGGCGGCGTACTGAACATCTCTTATTCATACACGCTTGCGGCCAGCGGCGGAACTTCACCGTACACCTGGTCTCTATCCGGCGGCACGCTGCCGCCGGGTCTTTCGCTCAATAGCGGGACAGGGGTTGTTTCTGGAACGCCTATGACCATCGGAACCTTTAGCTTCACCGTTAATGTGACCGATTCCGGTAATCCCCTACAGACCATCACCGGGGCATTGAGCATTACCGTCACTGCACAGGCACGTTTCAGCATCTGGCCCGCTACAACGGTTCCCGGAGTAGTGGACTCCGGTCCCGACAGCGCGGTAGAACTGGGGGTGAAGTTCCGTTCCGATACGAGCGGCTCCATCACCGGCATCCGCTTCTATAAGGCGAGCACCAATACCGGCACCCATGTTGGTAATCTGTGGGCAAGCTCCGGCGCGCTGCTGGCCACGGCTATTTTCACGAATGAGACGACCTCCGGGTGGCAACAGGTAAACTTTTCCACCTCGGTTGCCATTGCCGCCAACACGGTCTATGTGGCCTCCTATCACACCAGCGCGGGACACTACAGTGACGACCAGAACTACTTCGAGGGCAAGGGAGTGGACAACCCGCCGCTGCATGCCCTGGCTGACGGCGTGTCCGGCTTCAACGGAGTTTACGCCTACGGATCCGCCAGCAGCTTCCCCAGCCAGGGGTGGAACACTTCGAACTATTGGGTGGATGTGGTTTTTCAACAGCCATGAGAAAGCATGCCAATAACAGGGCTTTCTGGAGGAGGACAGTCAAGAGGCGAAATCATGGAAAGTCGTTCGTACAAAAGACATTTTAACCTCAATAGGGTAGGGTAGTGGCAGAATTTTCGGGGATAGACACACTGTCTTGCCTCTTGACAGGACGGCAGGAAAGGAATCCCCCTTTTTCCAGAAAGATGACCCCGAGCTTGGCGGGAGATTTTGTCATCGGTTCCGGAACCTATAATGGCAATACCGTGACATCTGCGGGGAGCGGGTTTACGATGATCGCGGTGCCAACTGAAGATTCGAACACCCATCAACCGCTTGCCATGGAATATCAGATTTTGGGCGGAAGCCAGCCAGTCTCGGCAACATTTAACCTGGGAACCAGTTACCCATGGACGCAGGCCGGAGCACTTTTCAAACACAAATGACCTTTTCTGTTCTGGGCTTATTTGATAGTGCTACTGAACCTTACCACCTGACGTAGGTAGTGTCTGCCAGGGCGGGGGCGTGTAACTATTCTCTCGTTTTGGGATCTGGAGAAGAATCTCCGACGTATGGAAGCGATTCGAAAGTTTTTCTCGCAGGATGAAGGAAATTCGGCTATGACTTGGCAGTTGTGGCGGCAGGACGATAACGGTAACCGGTTTCTGGTTGGGGACTTTGCGATCCGGGAGCTGGCCGAGCGCAGAATGGCCGAACTTGCGCTGGGTCGCCACAAACAGATCTACTGGATTAGCGAAACATGTGAACGCGGGAAAACCGATACCGAAGGTAGTTACCGATGAAGAAGCTCCCGACGATAAGCAGGGAAGACAGCAGATACCTATATTGATCATCTGGCGCACATACAAGAAATATTTTTATTGTGGTGTTAAAAGGTGCGTTAGAGTTTGCACGAACTATTCTGGAAAAAAATAAAGGGTTAGACATTTAAGTCTAACCCTTTATTTCTGTCACGATTTAATTGGTGGGCGAAACAGGGATCGAACCTGTGACATCCAGCTTGTAAGGCTGGCGCTCTCCCAGCTGAGCTATTCGCCCTAAAATTTATGGCGGGGTTGACGGGGCTCGAACCCGCGACTTCCAGCGTGACAGGCTGGCACTCTAACCGACTGAGCTACAACCCCGCAAACATCATCTGTTAATATTTGTATTTCTTACAAAAAAAAGCTTATTTCTTTGTGTTAACTGCTTCCTTCAGGTTCTTGCCAGGCTTAAACTTCGGTATTGTGGCAGCGGGAATATTGATCTTTTTGCCGGTCTGAGGATTTTGCCCTTTACGTGCGGCGCGTTTAGCTGTGCTAAATGTGCCAAAACCGACCAAACTGAGCTTCTCACCCTGTTTGAGAGCTTCTGTCACTGATTCTATGAAAGCAGTTACCGCCTTCTCGGCATCAACTTTTTTAAGCCCAGATCCATCTGCTACTGCGCTAATCAGTTCCGCTTTTGTCACATTACACCTCCTGGTATTTGTGTGATTCAAGGAGAATCAGTTTTTACCAGATTTCATCAAAAGCTGTCAAGTAAAAAGTCGTGTAAACGCACGATTCGTGGGCCATCGGAGGCTTTTGCCGTCGCCGATACCTAGAAGTTTGATGAACACTGACTGTCAGGCAGCATCACTGACCTGTTGTTCATAGACAACGATCGGTTTTTCCTTGTGGTAGATAACCTCTTCACTGATGACCACTTCCTTGACATCCGGTTGCGACGGCACTTCATACATGATGTCAAGCATTGAGTTTTCCAATATGGAGCGCAGGCCACGCGCACCGGTGTTACGCTTGAGCGCCTCTTTTGCGATAGCAACCAAAGAGCCGTCGGTGAAACGCAATCGTACGTTCTCAAGATCAAATAACTTCTGGTACTGTTTCACTAAAGAGTTTTTGGGTTCTTTAAGGATCTGAACCAAGGCATCCTCATCCAGTTCGGTGAGAGTGGCCAACATTGGCAGTCTGCCGATAAATTCAGGGATGTAACCATATTTCAGAAGGTCGTCAGGAGTTACATTGAGCAGGAGTTCGCCCAGCTTCTTTTCCGCGCGCTTTTTGACATCGGCGCCAAATCCCAGGTTTTTCATGCCGATACGTTGCTGGATGACGTTATCCAAACCGGCAAAGGCTCCACCGCAGATAAAGAGGATGTTAGTTGTATCGACTTTCATGAATTCCTGCTGGGGGTGTTTGCGGCCACCCTTGGGCGGAATACTGGCAATGGTTCCTTCAATAATTTTGAGTAGCGCCTGCTGAACCCCTTCTCCCGAGACATCTCGAGTCAAGGAGGGGGATTCACTTTTGCGAGCAATTTTGTCGATCTCGTCGATGTAGACAATACCCTTTTGTGCGCGTTCCACGTCATAGTCTGCTGCCTGCAACAGGCTCAGGATGATGTTTTCCACGTCTTCACCGACATAGCCGGCTTCGGTCAGGTTTGTGGCATCTGCCATGGCAAAGGGCACCTTCAGTATGCGCGCCAGTGTCTGGGCCAGCAGGGTTTTGCCTGACCCCGTGGGGCCCAGAAGCAGAATGTTGCTCTTCTGCATTTCCACATCGCCCGGCTTGTTGCAGGTTTCAATGCGCTTGTAATGGTTATACACCGCTACAGAAAGAACTTTCTTAGCCTTATCCTGTCCAATAACGTATTCGTCGAGGACGTCTTTGATTTCGCGCGGTTTCGGCAATTTCTTCAGGTCAGGGCCGAGAGTCTCCTCCATCTTCATCTCTTCTGCAATAATGTCATTGCAGAGTTCAATGCACTCGTCGCAGATGTAAACCGCTGGACCGGCAATCAGCTTTTTGACTTCTTCCTGACTCTTTCCGCAGAACGAACATGTCAGGTTTTCCTGTGTGGTCTCCCGTCGGCTCATGAAACACCTCCGCTTGCAAGGTCAGGTTTTCTGGTAAATATTGCGTCGATCAGCCCATATTCCTTGGCCTCTTTGGCCGACATGAAATAGTCACGATCAGTATCGGTTTCAATTTTATCCTTTGGCTGCTGCGTCAGGTCTGCGAGGATGCCGTTGAGTTCATCCTTCATACGCAGGATTTCCTTGGCGTGAATGCTGATGTCCGTGGCTTGTCCCTGGAAACCGCCCAAAGGCTGATGGATCATGATGCGGGAATGATCAAGGCTGAAGCGCTTCCCTTTCTCGCCTGCTGCTAGCAAAACCGCGCCCATTGAGGCGGCCTGACCAACACAGATGGTCGAAACCGGCGCCTTGATGTAGCGCATTGTATCGAAAATAGCCATGCCGGCTGTTACTACGCCACCGGGTGAGTTTATATAAAGATGAATATCCTTGTCCGGATCCTCGGCTTCCAGAAAAAGAAGTTGAGCAATGATCAGATTGGCAACCTGGTCATCGACACCACCACCCAGGAATATGATACGCTCTTTGAGCAGGCGGGAATATATGTCATAAGCCCGCTCGCCACGGCCGCTCTGTTCGACTACCATTGGGATATACATGATGCCCTTTCGTTGAAGCGTACGGCACTTCTTACTGCGTTCGCCCGTGTTACGGTGATACTGCGGTAATGTCGCGGCTGGTGGCCACGGCATGTCAATGAATCCGATCGTGGAAAAGCTTGGTTCGGGATGGTGCCTTGCTTATGCCTCTGGTGCGGCCGTTTCGGTCTCGGTAATCACAGCGTTGTCCATAAGAAAACGGATGGCCTTGTCTTCCTTGAGCTCCGCGATTAGTGCCTCCTGCGCGCTGGATGTCTTCGAGTAGTGTTCTTTGATTCGTTCCAGCATTTCCGCGTTACCGCCGGCGATCTGTTCGTAGCGCTGTTCGATCTCTTCTTCACTGACGGCAAAGTTTTCTTTTTCAATCAGTGCCCTCAACAGCAGGCCTCCCCTGACTTTATCCGCAGCTGAATCGCGGAAACGCTCACGGAAGCCGTCGTCATCCATTCCCATCATTTCAATGGACATGTTACGCCCCTTAAGACGGTTTTTAAGGTTTTCCAACATCTGCTCGATTTGGCGTTTGACCATGGACTCGGGCACCTCAGTTGGATTTTTTTCGATCAACGCTTGGATGATACGCTCTCTCTGCTCGTGCTCGATTCGATCGAGCTCATGTTTCTGATGATATTCGATCATTTTTTCCCGTAGCTGTTCAACGGTTTCAAAGTCACCGAACTGCTGGGCAAATTCATCGTTCAGTTCGGGCCGTTCCTTGCGTTTGATCTCCTTGAGTGTTACCTGGAAAACACCTTCTTTTCCGGCTGCCGCCGGGGTACGGTATCCTTCGGGCAGGGTCACGCTGATCTTTTTGGCCTCACCATGCTTCATGCCCACAAGCTGGTCTTCGAGGTCGGGCAGCAAATGGTGGGCGCCAACTTCAACCTGGGCATCTTCGGTGTTCGTTGTCTCTTCCGGACACCCTTCCACCGAGAATGCGTAATCGATGGTAACCATGTGGCCTTTTTCTACTGTAACATCATCATCTACCGGTACGAGTTGAGCCAGGTTGTCCCGCATACGCGCAATTTCGTCCTCGATTTTTTGTGGGTCGAATACGTAATTCTCCTTGGTAATTTCAAGGCCGGTGTATTCCTTTAGATCAATCTCGGGCATGACTTCAACTATGGCACTGTACTTGAAGGGAGAGTCTTCTTCCAGGATATCGCTTTCAATGGTCGGAGCTTCAACCGGTTCTATCTTTTGTTCTTGCAAGGTTTTGAAGAGGGTTTCCTCGTAGAAACGCCGCATGACCTGGTCACGCATGGAGTCGCTGTAGGTGCGTTTGATCAGCTGCAGAGGGGCTTTTCCCGGACGAAAGCCCTGGATTTTGACCCTTTTCTGGATGCCTGCGTAGGCCTTCTCGATTTCGGTATTGACCTGGTCTACGGGGATTTCAAAGCTGACCTTTTTTGTGACTGAGCTTAACGTTTCGACATGAACCTGCATTGGGGATAACCTCACATGATTGAAATTGGTTTGCGATCCGGTTTGGAAAAGCAGGTCTGTTTAAATGGTGCGAGAGAGGAGACTTGAACTCCTATACCTTACGGTGCCAGATCCTAAGTCTGGTGCGTCTGCCAATTCCGCCACTCTCGCATATTCAACAGCCTGATTTAGATGCTCAACTCTTTATGTAAGTAACCATGAAAATTGAGCAGAATAGTTATATTTATGGTAATTATTACCTCCGGTCAAGGATTTTTTAGCATCCTGCGTCTGGCGCTAGCCTCCACCGAGCTTGACCCGATAGCCGCGGGTCTGTAGTTCCTGGAGCAATGCGTCGCGATGATCTCCCTGAATTTCGATTATACCGTTTTTGCTTGTCCCTCCGCAACCGCATCGTTTTTTGAGTATCCCGGCAAGTTCCTTGAGCGCAGCATCGGCAAGGGGAATGCCGGTAATAACAATCACCGTGCCGCCGCAGCGTCCCTTGACTTCGCGGCGCAGTCGCACGTAACCGTCGGATGGGGGGTGTACGGTTTTGGGCGTCGTGGATACGTTCCGGTCTGTTCGTACCCGTCCGGTTTCGCTGGAATAGACCAGGGCTGTATTGTTATTGTTTTTCATGAAGCTCTCTTTTGTATAGAATGTACAGGTAACCGTCAAGCCTCAATACGCCAGTTCAAAGGCGTTAGTGATATGTTCTATTGAATGACAACCATCATCGTCAAGCAGGATGGCAATTACGTCAAAGCGCGCATTGCTGTCGTGGAGACGTTTTTTCGAGAGCCAGGTCAGGGCGGCCTTGGATATCTGGCGCTGCTTGAAGAGATTTACCGCTAGCTGCGGCACGCCATAGGAAAGATCGCGGCGGGCCTTGACCTCCACGAACACCAAGAACTTGTCCTTGGGATCACGGGCCACAATGTCTACTTCGCCTCCCTTGCAGCGGAAATTACGCTCCAGGATGTTGTAGCCGCGTTTAGTTAGAAAGGAAGCGGCGATATTTTCTCCCAGATCGCCAGTACTTTTGTTGGCTGGCTGTTTCGGGTCGTCCCGTGGCTCATTGTGTTTTTTGCCGAACCAACTCACTGCTGGCGCTCCGGAAACCCGGAAACGTCAAAACAGCCATTCCCGTCCATCTCTTTCAATGCTCCCCGCGACAGTAGGAGCCGAGCGACATCATAACAGGAAGCGGCCACGTGATCGGCCTCCCGCAGCTCTTCCAAATCACCGTAGCCCCAACTGCATCCGATAGTCGTTATTCCGGCACGAATGCCGGCTTGAACATCATTTATGCTGTCTCCCACCATCACCGTACAACTGGCGGGAATAGTGAGGTACTCCACAACCTTGAGCAATGGCAGGGGAGATGGTTTCATTTCCTCAAAGGTATCGCCGCCACAGATGGTCTCGAAAAAGGAGTCGATTCGCAGTTCCTCAAGTATCAACCTGCTGAGTGCCTCGTTTTTGTTTGAGATTGCTGCCAGGGAGATGGTGTTTGCAGCAAGCATTTCCAAGGTTTCTCTGGCTCCGGGGTACAACCTGCTCTTGTCGGCTATGTGGCGGCGGTTGTACTCCAGAAAATGTGCCAGCCCCTCTTCGATTTCTGCGTTATCAGCTGTCCCCAATATTTGTTGCACCAGGTTACGGGTGCCCTTGCCGAGCAACGGCCGGATTTCGGCAGTAGCGAGTCCGGGTCTGCCGAAGCCTGCCAGCATGTGGTTGACTGCATCGGCCAGGTCGTCAAGGGAGTCAACCAGCGTACCATCCAGATCAAAGAGAACAGCGCGGACGATCATGCCCGTGAGGTCTTGGCCGGTTTGTCGGCAGCCGGCAGCACAATGACCGGCGTTTTGGCGGGACGATAAAGCAGGAACGTTTTGCCCAGGATCTGTGCGATTTCGGCGTTGCAGGCCTTGGCCAGTATGTCAGATGATTCATGCTTTTCCAGCATGCAACTCTCCAGCAGCTTGACCTTGATCAGTTCGTGATGGTCGAGGGCAGCGTTGGCCTCGTTGATCAGCGCCTCCTCGATTTCTTTTTTGCCGATCTGGATGAGCGGCTTGAGGCTGTGCCCGAGGGCACGCAGGTGTCGTTTCTGTTTTCCCGTCAGCATGGGGCGTCTCCTCATATTCTTTATTCATTCTCGTATTTTGTATAGCACAGCGGAATGATGCTGGTAAACCATCAATCGTTTGATTTTTTTCGAAAACTCCGGGATTGTCTGTTACCGTCGGGTGACAACTAGATGAAAAATTATATACATTTATTGATGTTTGTGCTATAAAAGCAAAATTTGGCAGTTCTGCTGCTGTAGTGTTATCTCTTCAACGTCCACTAGGAGCTTTGTGAATGAATCCAGTTAAGTACAAGATTTCAAGCTCATTGACATCGTTAAATACCGAAGCGGTTGACCCCGTTCCTCTCCTTGCGCGAAAAACCAGTGCAAAGGTGCATCGCCTGCCACCTTCCATCTGGAAGAAGATGGTTGCCGAGGGCAAAAGTCCTCTTGATAAGGCGATTGAGCGCACGCGGGACTTCTTTTTTCGCGAACAGCTTCCCGATGGTTACTGGTGGGCAGAGCTGGAATCCAATGTTACCATCACCTCAGAGTACATAATGCTGTTCCATTTTCTGGGCATGGTGGACAAGGAGCGCGAGCGCAAGCTGGCCAACTACATTCTCGGCAAACAGACCCCGGAAGGGTTCTGGTCACTCTGGTACAAGGGGCCGGGAGATCTTTCCACCACCATAGAAGCCTATTTTGCCTTGAAACTGGCCGGTTATTCGGCTGATCATGTTGCCATGCGCAAGGCTAGGGAGTTTATCCTGGCCAACGGTGGTATCATCAAGGCCCGTGTTTTTACCAAGATTTTTCTGGCGCTATTCGGCGAATTCGCTTGGTTCGGCGTGCCTTCCATGCCGATCGAGTTGATGTTGCTTCCTGACTGGGCCTACTTCAACATGTACGAGTTTTCCAGTTGGTCGCGTGCTACCATCATTCCGCTGTCTATTGTCATGTCCGAACGTCCGGTGCGCAAGCTTCCGCCACGCGCTCGCGTGCAGGAACTCTTTGTTCGGCCGCCCCGGCCGACCGATTATACAATCACCCGTGAAGATGGTCTTTTAACCTGGAAAAACTTCTTCATTGGCGCCGATCATCTGATCAAGATCTACGAATCGTCACCTATCCGACCGTTCAAAAAGCAGGCTATTGCCACCGCGGAAAAATGGGTTCTGGAACACCAGGAGCAGTCCGGCGACTGGGGCGGTATCCAGCCGGCCATGCTCAACGCCATTTTGGCGCTGCATTGTCTTGGATATGCCAATGATCATCCTGCTGTGGCCAAGGGGCTGGAGGCGCTGGCTAATTTCTGTATCGAGGATGAAGAGTCCATCGTACTCCAGTCCTGCGTTTCACCGGTGTGGGATACGGCCCTGGCGCTTGTTGCTCTGCAGGAAGCGGGAGTCCCGGCCGATCATCCAGCGATGGTCAAAGCAGCCCAGTGGTTGCTTGATCTGGAAGTGCGCCGCAAGGGCGACTGGCAGGTGAAATGTCCCGAACTGGAACCGGGCGGTTGGGCCTTCGAGTTCCTTAATGACTGGTACCCGGATGTGGATGATTCCGGATTTGTCATGCTGGCCATCAAGGATATCAAGGTCCGCGACAAGAAACACCGCGAACAGGCCATCAAGCGCGGCATTGCCTGGTGTCTGGGGATGCAGAGCGAGAACGGCGGTTGGGGCGCATTTGACAAGGACAATACCAAGTATTTGCTCAATAAAATTCCTTTTGCCGACTTGGAGGCTTTGATCGATCCCCCCACATCCGATCTGACCGGTCGCATGCTGGAGTTGATGGGCAACTTCGACTATCCCAAGACGTATCCGGCCGCTGAACGGGCGCTGGAATTCCTCAAGCGCGAGCAGGAGCCGGAGGGACCTTGGTGGGGACGCTGGGGGGTCAACTACCTCTATGGAACGTGGTCGGTCCTGTGTGGTCTGGAGGCCATCGGTGAGGACATGACCCAGCCCTATATCAGGAAGGCGGCCAACTGGATCAAATCGAAACAGAACAGTGACGGGGGCTGGGGCGAGGTGTGCGAGTCCTATTTTGACCGGTCGTTGATGGGGTGTGGTCCGAGCACTGCGTCCCAGACCGGCTGGGCGCTTCTGTCGTTGTTTGCCGCCGGAGAGGCGCAGTCCAAATCCGCCGCAATGGGCATTAAGTATCTGCTGGACACCCAGAATGCGGACGGTACCTGGGATGAGGACGCTTTTACCGGAACCGGATTCCCCAAGTTTTTCATGATCAAGTACCATATTTATCGTAACTGCTTTCCCTTGACGGCATTGGGCAGGTACCGCAGGCTGACCGCCAAGGGCTGACGCTGTCGGGTAACAATTCAACATTGTTTCGCAGGGGGGCCCCGAGTTTGACGCAATCCGGGGCTTCCCCTTTTTCAGCGGGCTGAA
>WSSedB1CaDRAFT_10000317_pt1 | contig 21807 bp, 15 predicted proteins | sample WetSurSB1Cattail_FD_9460 | JGI IMG/M metagenome (IMG submission 9460)
CGTTACCTACCCTCTGGCATTGGACCCAGGAGCAGACATATTCGGGTTATTTGCCAGGAAAGAAGCGGGAGTAACAAGAAATGTTATTATTGATCGTTCAGGTAAAATAATCTGGCTGACGCGTCTTTATAAACGGGAAGAATTTGAAAAAATGAAAAGGCTCATTTTTTCCGAGCTTTCGAAGAAGTAGCTGACTTTTCAATTTATTCTTCTGTTTAACGCTTTATATAAATTTTTACTCAATGAAACCTTTTTAGCAATATTTGCGTTATAGTATACGTTTGGTTAAAAGATAATTACTAATCTGCTGATTTTATAAACTTAATTGTAAAACCCATGAAGAAATTAATTGTAATAGTATTTGTAGTCCTTGTTTCAATCCCGGCGTTTTCACAAATCAAATTTGGTCTAAAGGCCGGAGTAAGTACTACTTCATTATCGATGCCTTCAATTAAAACCATTACTTCTTCAACAAGTTCCTATACTGTAGATGCTTTAAAATCTGCAAAATATGGTTTTCATGGTGGAGCGTTTATCAGGATTACCCTGTTTGGAGTATACCTTGAGCCTGAACTATTATTTTCAACACGCACCAATGAATATACTGTAACTAATGTTCAGAGCACTGTAGCTACAATTGAAAAACAAAACTTTAATAAACTTGATATCCCTGTAATGGTTGGCTTTAAACTGGGCCCGATTCGTATTAATGCAGGGCCGTCAGCGTCCCTTCTGATAAACTCTCCTAAGGATCTTATCAGCAATCCGGATTTAAAAAATAATTATAGTAAGATGACAATAGGCTACCAGGCCGGTGTAGGGTTTGATCTGTTTCAGCGTCTTACGTTTGACTTAAGATATGAAGGCAGTCTTAAAAAATATCAGAACCAGATCCAGAACCTTGCAGGAACAACCAAAGTCAATCTCGATGACAGGCCAAATGCTTTCTTATTCAGTGTTGGGCTGATGTTCTGAAATAAATTGAATAAAAATATTTAAAGAGGCTCTTAAAAAAGAAGAAATCCATTAACCACAAATCGAAGTGAAGTGAAGTGAAGATCCCAACCGAAGCGTTGGGAGGGCTCAAAGAAATTCGCGAAGAACACAAAGTCCCGATAGCTTTCGGGATAAATATCAGGTTTTTCCCTTTGTGTACTTTGTGCCTGCTTTGTGTACTTTGTGGTTAATGGATTTCGACTTTTTCAACATCCCTTTTGAACTTTACTTATTTTGATAGCAGCATTTTTGCAGCAACCAGAAGCAGCAGGACTCCGAATATCTTTTTAAGTGCTGCCTGAGGTATATTCAAAGCAAGCTTCGATCCGAAATATGAGCCAACTATAAAAAACAGAGCCAGAATAATTGCAAATCTGAAATTAACCTGTCCTGCTTTATAATAGTTGTAGGCAGCGATTATTCCGATAGGAGGCAACATTACTGCAAGACTGGTTCCCTGCGCGGCCTGCTGACTGATTCCTAACAGATAAACAAGAGCAGGAATCATAATTACAGCACCACCTATTCCAAGCATACCTGCCATAACTCCGGTTATGATCCCTATTACAATAAGAATCAATATCATCGACATAGACATTTTCATGAATATTTAATTAATTATTTTAAATGCAAAATTATTAAAATAAAGATACACGACGCAAAGCAGGGAATATTTGGATTTTAGCTTGACTCTTAATTCATGAGTGTGAGTCATGAATCGGATACTAGGTGTATTACATTGGTTATTTTGTCGCATGAAACAATATCCTTAAATTTGCGTTAAGGGAAAGACAATGAAACAGAAGAAATTATATTATTATCTGACAGGTGCTGCAATTGCAGCTATTGTCATAGTATTTGTTATTTACCGCGATCTGGCAGGTATTAATATTATTACGAAAAAAAATAATCAGGCAATTTACATTCCTACCGGTTCAACATTTGAACAGGTTTTAGATACTCTGGAATCACGACTTGTTATTAACAACAGAAAAGTATTAATCTGGGTCGCTAAAAAGAAGCATTATCCTGCATTGATTAAACCCGGCCGGTATATTATAAAAAATAACCTGAGCTACAATAGTCTGATCAATCTGTTACGATCAGGGAAACAATCACCTGTTAAAATAGCTTTTAGCGATGTCAGTTCTTTAAATCAGCTTGCTGGCAAGATTGGCAGGCAAATAGAAGCGGACTCATCCAAAATTATGAGTTTTCTTTCTGACGATTCTAATTATGCCAGTGACGGATTCAATAAAGCAAATATAATTTCACTTTTTATACCTAACACTTACGAAATTTATTGGAATACCAACGCCAGAGGTCTTTATATGAGACTGTTGAAAGAGTACCGGTCATTCTGGAATGATCAGCGTTTATCACAAGCCAAAGAAAAGGGACTGGATCCTAAAGAGGTCTCGACTCTTGCCTCTATAATTGATGATGAAGCATCGAAATCCGATGAAAAACCGCGTATTGCAGGAGTCTATCTTAACAGGTTAAAACTGGGAATTCCTCTGCAGGCCGATCCTACAATAAAATTTGCACTGAATAACAATTCAATAACCAGGATTTTGAAAAAGAATCTGCTTGTCGACTCTCCTTACAATACATATGAACATTCAGGTTTACCCCCGGGACCCATCGGATGTGCAACTATTAGCGGAATCGATGCGGTTCTTAATGCGGAGAAAAATGATTACTTATATTTTGCTGCCAGGGCTGATTTCTCAGGATATCATAATTTCTCCAGGACTCTTGCCGAACATATCAGATATGCTTCATTATACCAGAAAGAGCTTAATAAAAGAAAGATATTCAAATAACACCGACTACCTCAACTTCTCTTTCCAGCCTGATACCAAATTTATCAAGTACTGACTTCTTAATATCCTCTGAAAGGCCATATATTTCTATGCCTGTAGCCTTCCCATAATTTACCAGTACCAAGGCCTGCTTTTCGTGAACACCCGCATCTCCGTATCTTTTTCCTTTCCAGCCGCACTGATCTATCAGCCAGCCTGATGCAAGTTTACTGTATCCTTCCGTATCTCTGTATACGGGCATTCCGGGAAATTCATTTTGAAGTACTTCTGCAACAGAATTTTTTACAACAGGATTCTTGAAAAAACTACCTGCATTACCGGTTATTTCAGGATCAGGCAGCTTACTCCGTCTGATGTTTATTACTGCCTGTCTGACATTTTTCAGAGTTGTTTCTCCCAACTTATTGACTTCTTCTTTCAGCGACTCGTAACTTAGGTTTAATAAGGGTTTAACTGAGAGTTTGTAATATACTCTGGTTACGAGATATTTACCTTTTTCACTATTTTTGAATATACTATTCCTGTAACCGAATGCGCATTCGTCATTTCTGAAAATCCTCACTGATCCATCGCTTATATTAATAGTTTTGACCCGTAAAATAGATTCTTTGACCTCAACTCCGTATGCTCCGATATTCTGTACCGGAGTTGCACCTGCTTTTCCGGGGATCAGTGATAGATTTTCAATCCCACCAAAGCCTTCATTTACCGACCAGGCAACAAAGTCATCCCAGTTTACGCCGGCACCTGCAGAGACTATTATGTATCCATTATCCGCTTCCTCTTTCTCCACTTTCATTCCTCCTATTTGAGGATACAAAATAGTTCCCCTATAATCAGATGTAAAGAGAATATTGCTTCCTCCACCTAAAATCAAAAGAGGTTTCTTTAATGTATTATTTTTATGGAAAATGTCAGTAGCTTCTTCCTCGGTCTCTATTTGAATCATGAACTCTGCTTTATAATTCAGACCGAATGTATTATATTTCCCCAAAGGGATATTTTTAAAAATCATCATCAGGATATTTTATGTAAAAATAATTTATTTTACCTTTCCTTAAAAAACTGATGGAGCTCTACGTCAAAAATCGCGAAGAATGGCGTGAATGGCTTGAAAAAAACCACACGACAGCCCAGGGAATATGGCTGATCTATTATAAAAAGCCATCGGGTAAACAGAGGATCCCGTATAATGATGCTGTTGAAGAAGCTTTATGCTTTGGCTGGATAGATAGCAAAATAAAAAGAATTAATGATGATTATTATATACAGTGGTTCACACCCCGCCGACCGGGAAGCAGCTGGTCTGAATTAAATATTGACAGAGTTCAAAAGATGATTAAAGAAGGCCGGATGACAAGAGCAGGATTAGCAGTTTATGAGGAAGTAAGCAGTAAGCCAGTATTGATTAAAGAAATGAATCAAAAAGCTGAGACGATTGTGCCCAATGACCTTATGAATGCTTTGAAACGAAATGCCGTAGCCTTTATTAACTTTGAAAAACTTCCTCCATCCAGCCGGAGATTATATGTATTATGGCTCAACGACGCGAAACGCCCGGAAACTCGCAGGGCGAGAATTGAAAAAATAGTTGACAGGTCAGAAAAGAATTTACGTGCTGGTATGATGTAAAAAAACAACTGGTTTTTGTTTTGATCAGGGCCAGACATTTAAACTTAAATAGCTAATTAATCTTCTTTCAGGAGAAATCTTGCCTTTTTTATCTGGTAACACATAGCTTAACAAGATTTTCGTATTTTTATCGCATGTCTTCAAAAACAAATCATGTAAAGATTGCCTTTTCTGTTACAAACACAATTTGTAATGATCAGCGTATTCTGAAAATTTCACAGACTGTCAGTAATCTTTGCTATGAAGTTTTCATAATTGGAAGAATAATAGGAAATTGTTGTAATAGTGATTCGCTGCCATTCAAAACAAAAAGGTTCAGGATGATTTTTAAAAGAGGTTTTCCTTTTTATGCAGCCTTTAATATCAGGCTCTTTATTTTTCTGCTTTTTCATAATTTTGACCTTCTGGTAGCCAATGATCTGGATACCCTGCTTCCAAATTTCCTGGTCTCAAAACTTAAGAAAATCCCTCTTATTTATGATTCTCATGAATATTTCACCGGGGTTCCGGAGCTTCAAAACCGGCCATTCGTGAAATGGGTGTGGAAGGGCATTGAAAAGCTTATTTTTCCGCGATTAAATAATGTTATGACTGTAAGTGATTCAATAGCAATGCAGTATGAAAAAGAATATGCCGTGAGACCTATAACTGTCAGGAATTGTCCTGTAACAAATGAATTGATAGTCCCTTTATCACGTGATGAGATAGAACTTGATCCCAATCATCTTTTATTAATATTTCAAGGTACCGGAATAAATCTTGACAGGGGGGGTGAAGAGTTGATAGATGCTATTGCAATCACAGATAATGTCTCGTTATTAATTATCGGTTCAGGTGATAATTTTGATTTTCTTATAAGGCGGGTGAAGAAACTTGGACTTACAACCCGCATTAAATTCATTCCTACAGTGCCATGGAAAACGTTAATGAAGTACTCTATGGCAGCAGATGCAGGATTGAGTCTCGACAAGAATTCCAACTTGAATTACCGGTTCAGTCTTCCAAATAAATTATTTGATTATTTACAAGCAGGAATACCAGTAATTGCTTCTGAACTTCATGAAATTTCAAAGATCATTACCGAATACAATTGTGGCATAATAATTCCTGAAGTCAGTCCCGATGAAATTAGTAAGGCAATTAAGAAATTGAGAGATGATCAACAGCTCCTAAATGAATTAAAGCATAATTCTGTTATTGCCTCTAAAACAATGAATTGGGAAAGAGAATCATCAAAAGTTGTAGAGCTTTATAAGTCAATTATAAATGTGTTGTAGGGCTTTCTTTGTAGCTCTTTGTGATCCTATCGGGTTAACAAGGCGATTGGTGAGGACAAATTGTGTAAGTTCCTGAATCTTTTTATTGCACATAGATCTCAGCGGTGGTATTTCTTATAAAAGTCGTATACATTTTACTGAATAAAATATTACTTTGCAGAGAATTAATTTTATTGATCTAATTTCAAAATAAACTCGTCATGACAACCAATCGTCGTAATTTTCTGAAAACAACGGCATTTGCCGGAGCAGGTGCAGTAGCCGGAAGTTTAATATCAGGTTGTACCCCAAAACAAGCTGAGTCGAATCTGGCAGGAATTGTTGAAGCTGTAAAAAAGACTCATGCACAGAAGTTTAACATGGCTGGATATGGAGCTCCTGCAATTCCTGTCGTACGAGTAGGAATTATTGGTCTGGGTGACAGAGGAAGCGACGCTGTTGAAAGGTTGTCATATATAGAAGGTGTTGAAATAAAGGCATTAGGAGACAAAAGAGAGGTATGTGTAAAAGGATCTCAAAAATATCTTAATAGCATTGGGAGACCTGCCGCACAGGAATTTTTTGGAAGCGAAGATATCTGGAAAAAGCTTGTTGAACTTCCTGATCTTGATCTGATTTATACATGTACTCCATGGATTTTACATACTCCAATTTCCGTATATTCAATGGAACATGACAAACATGTGGCATGTGAGGTCCCAATAGCACGAACAATTGATGATGCATGGCAGCTGGTTGAAACATCCGAAAGAACGAAAAAGCATTGTATGATGCTCGAAAACTGTTGTTATGATTTCTTTGAACTGCTGACGCTTAATATGGCCAGGCAGGGAATGTTTGGAGAGATAATTCATGGTGAAGGCGCATATATTCATAATCTGATGGGATATAATTTCAATAAGCCACAGGATGACAAACAAGTTGATGGTGCCTATACTGATATGTGGAGATTAAAGGAAAATGCCACAAGAAACGGGAACCTGTATCCTACACATGGATTGGGCCCTGTCTGCCAGGCATTAAATATCAACTGTGGAGATAAGATGGAACATCTCTCGTCGGTTTCGACATTTGATTTCACTATGGGACCGAAAGAAAAAGAACTGGTAGCGAATGATCCCTTCTACGCTCCATGGAAGGACTCAAAATTCCGGGGAAATATGAATACAACCATTGTAAAGACAACCCTTGGCAAAACAATTATGATTCAGCATGATGTTTCCTCTGATCATCCGTATTCAAGAATTCATGTTCTGCAGGGTACAAAAGGACGGGTCCGCAAATATCCCGATGAACATATTGCCATGGGCGAAGAATGGGTAGATGAAGCCAGAATGAAAGAATTATATGCTCAATATTCACCTGAAATTGTTAAACGCGTTGGAGAGATGGCAAAAAAAGTCGGCGGTCATGGTGGCATGGACTTTCTGATGGATTGGCGTTTAATTGATTGCCTGAGGAATGGCTTGCCTCTCGATGAAAGTGTTTATGATGGCGTCTTATGGAGCTCAATAGCGCCATTAAGTGAATGGTCTGTAGCAAACAGATCTCAGTCAATAGATGTTCCCGACTTTACCTGTGGCTCCTGGAAAACCAATAAACCTCATGGGATAAACCTGGAAACCGGCGGAACAACTAAGGTACTTGATCTCCCTGAACTGAAACAGGATGCATGATCTAATATGAAGTAGCAATTGAATTATTCAGGGGACGCTTATTAATCTAAGACGGTTCCATACTTCCCTTTAATTCTTTAACAGCTCCCTGACTTTTGAAAAACCGGGATTTGTTATAGCTCTGTCCTCAAGCAGGTTTAGCGAGAATTCATAGACATCCCCGTATGTCTTGAAATCTTCATGGCCCTCCAATGGCCTATTCTTATACTTTTTGATAAGTTTTTCCGCCTTATCGTACTGATTATTTAAAATATATGTAATCGGAAGAATCATTGGGATCTCAATATTTGTGCTGTCTGAAAGTTGAGATATCTGAATTGTCTTAAGCGCTTGTGCAAATTCTTTTTTCAGAATAAAATCAGAGGATATAAAAAAGCACCACTTGCAAATATCATTTCTCTCTGCTTTCGGCAGATCATTCTTAGTTAACAGTTTTCGACAAATTTCCTGAAAGATGTCGGGTATTCCCAGCTGGTTTATTGTAGAATCATTCTTTGCACAGACCAGACAGTAAACATAGCTGGAGAGTGTAAGATCATCAATACTATTAAAGCTTAAAACCTTTTCATTTATTTTTTTGATTTCTATTTTTGTCTGATCTGATGGGTTTGTTCCATAACTATAAACACAGGCTCGCAGTAGGTTGAAAAGGTAATCTTTATTATCAGGAGATTCATCTAACAATTTGTTATAAATTTCTGTAGCATAACTTAAGAATTTGGATTTATCATCTACGCCGCTTTGTAAAGCTTCATATACGTAATAATCAGCAGCTTGCAGAAGTGATTTCTCATTTTCGGAATTTTTAATACCACTGAGATCAACTATATCGTACTGAAGTTTATCAAAGGAACTGAGATTTTCATATTTATTGGATCTGTTAAAATCGCGATAAGACATTTTAACCGGATATAATCTTACATTACCATTGTCCATACCTGCCAGAATACTCTTTCCATCGGGTGAAAAACTGATTGATGTCACGTACGATTTATAACCCGAAAAATTCTGGTCCATACTGCCATTTATATCCCAGATAATAGCGGTCTGATCAGCTGAACCGGCCATGATTTTTTTTCCGTCAGGAGAAAAAGCTACTGAGAAAATTGAAGTTGTATGTCCATTAAAAACATTTAATAATTTCCCTTTAAGGTCCCAGAGCCTTGCAGAAGGATCCGTGCCGTATGATCCTGTTAAAAAACTTTTTCCATCAGGTGAAAATGCCACAGAATTGATTGCACTTGATTGTCCTTTCAACGCAGTCAACATAATCCCGTTCAGATCCCATAACTTCGCAGAATAATCGTCAGACCCAGTCAGGATGGTTTTGCCATCGGGAGAGAAGGCAACAGAATTCACTGCAGAGTTATGTCCCTTAAAAATGAAAAGGGTATTTCCATCGATGTCCCAGAGCCTTGCTGTAGCATCTCTTGATCCTGTAAGAACTTTAAAACCATCAGGAGAAAACGCCACACTGGTAACTCCCGATTTGTGGCCGGAAAAAACTTTTATTATATTTCCCTGAATATCCCAGAGCCTTGCAGTTCCGTCATCTGACCCGGTCAGAACTTTTTTCCCATCGGTAGAAAGTGCAATACTATTAACAGCACGGGTATGCCCTTTGAATACAACTTTTGTATATCCGTTGATATCCCATAGACGAGCGGTGTTATCGAAAGATGCCGTAAGAAATTCTTTACCGTCCCCGGTGAATTTTAACGAGGTAATTCTTCCTGTATGCCCATTGTAAACATGGTTGACATTTTCATTGAGGTACCAGAGTTTTGCCGTACAGTCACCAGAACCTGTTACAACTTTAGTGCCGTCGGGTGAGAATGCTACAGCTCTTATCAATATGCTATGCCCCTTAAATTCTTTAATTTCATTTCCATTAAGATCCCATAAAACAGCATATCCTGCACTTGCACCTATAAGTATCTTTTTCCCATCGGGAGAAAAAACTGCATCATTAACTTCTCCGGGGAAACCGTTAAATGTCCTTATAAGATTACCCTCCGGATCGAGAAGTTTTACTGTTTTATCAGCCGACCCTGTAAGTATTCTTTGCCCGTCTGGTGAAAAAGCTACTGTGTTAACATTTCCGAGATGTCTGATAATAATCTTTAATTGTTTCCCTTTTAAATTCCAGAGTCTGGCAGTTGAATCATATGATCCGGTTATGATATGTTGTCCGTCAGGAGAAAACGCGACTGCTTTAATGTCCGAACTATGCCCGATAAATTCCTGAATTACCTTACCATTTAGATCCCATAGCCGGGCGGTTTTGTCTTTTGATCCGGTAAGGATTGTTTTACCGTCGGGTGAAAAAGCTACGGAATTAACCGCGGAACTGTGCCCATTAAAATCCATGAGTACCTTGCCATTAAGATCCCAGAGACGGGCAGACCGGTCAGATGAACCGGTCAGAATTGACATCCCATCGGGCGAAAAGGCAACCGAATTCACATATCCTGAATGACCAATAAAAATTTTAATCAAGTTACCTTCGAGATCCCACAATCTTGCCGTAGCATCGCCTGAGCCTGTAAGAATGTATTTATTGTCGGGAGAAAATGCCACAGCCATTATTGCATCTTCCTGTTTTGCAAACGCATCTTCCTGTTTTGCAATTAAGGTATAAAAAATATTATCAGAATAGATCCGTTTGATATTGATTAAAATGCTCTGGTTTGCAGTATCCATCGCATGTGCATATTCAGCGAGTCTTAAGCCTTTTGTCGGATCTTTTAATGCAATATTTGTAGCAAGCAGGTTATATTTCTCAGCAATAACCTTGGTGTTCAGACTTTCAGCTCTGTTACGTTCTGTTAGTGCCCAAACTGAAAAAACTGAAAGTAGAATAATAATAATAACTCCTGCTGAAACAAGGATGTTCCTTCTCCTGTTTCTGGTTTTGTAGTGTGTCTCCCTGCTCAATCCAATAAGATTTGTCAGCTCCTCTGATAACGACAATCGTTTTTCAAAGTGACCGATATATTTCAGATCGTCCTCAGAAAGAAGTACTCCATGCTTTTTCCAGAAGTAATTTGCACTTTCTATAAATTGCCTTACCTCCAGTATTTCCAATTCAGTTGCAGATATTTTTTCAAAGGTCTTGGCAGCGAGGGCATCGTGTCGTAGTTCATAACAACCATTTTCATTTTTTTCGCATAATATCCTTAATTGAACTAGTGATCCAATTATTTCTGTTACATCTTTTTCCCTGATACTCTCACCCAGAGTGTTTGCATAGTCTTTTACCTCTGCAAGATTAAGTAGTCGTTTGGTACCTTTATAGGAGACAAAAGATTTTAAGATGGCCATCGCCATATCTGGTCTTGTTGAGAATGAGATCTGATTATCAAGAAATGTTCCAAGCAGGTCGGAGACATCTCCGGCTTTTTCTATTAATTCATTTGTGAAAAATATAGGCTTCTGCCCTTTATTGCCATTCTGTTCCTCAGCAGTTGATAAGTTGAATATCTTGTCAAGAAAAATCTGCAGATAGGTAAGTTCTATTTCCGGGCCGTTGCTATTGAGTTTTTTTAGAAGATTTTCTGCAAATCCTTCTTCAACATGAATATCATAAATGTTGCATGATCCCATTATAGCTTCAATGGCATTTGAACGATTCATTTTTTCAATGCGCATCCTGTTAGCAAGAAAATTAGGGATATACTTTTCAAACTCAGCAACATTTGAAAAATACTCTTCACGAATAATAAAAATAAAATTACAGAATATGTCCGATTCCAGAAGTACTTTTATAACCTGTATCAGTCCTTGTTTTTCTTCTTTTGTGCCAAATATGAACAGCTCTTCAAACTGATCAAAAACAAAGACAATCTTTTTCCCAATGTCGTCTGAGATTTCTCTCAGAGCTTTTTTGAAAAGAAGAGCAGTCAGCAACTGATGTGGAGAAGACTCTCCCAGTAATAGCTTTATCGCATTTGAAAGACTCTCAAGCATGTTGTCCGTGCGGCGGATATAGATCGGAAGATATTCAGATTCATGGAGTTTATTAATTAAACCGCAGTTGATGAGGGAGGATTTCCCTGTACCCGACTCGCCATAAATCAATAAAATCCTGCTCTCTGAAAACCGCCTGAATACTTCTTCTGTCTCCTTTTCTCGCCCAAAGAATATTTCACGATCCTCTTTTGAATAGGAATCAAGGAATTTGAATGGTGATTTCATATTACTTTATCTAATTTCGTTCTTCCACATGTGCCTTTCAACAGGTATCAGAATAAGTTTATTTTCGGACAGGTTGAGTTGATATGAACTGTCACTGACTGTCGTATCATTCCGGATAATGAAAAAATGAATAGTATCCTGCAATGCCCAGCATAATTACTACAAAATAAGGAGAAATACAATTACTATTTAGATAATACTATAGTTGTTAATCCAGTAAGTAAATAACGCAATTTGAATATTTTATATTTCAGGAATTAGTAATATTGCTTAAATATTAGTTTTGATTTGCATTTTATATCTGGTTAATTCATTATAATATAAATGATAAAATCTCATACCGGAACAGTTAATGTGTATCCGCAGGGTCAGGACTCTTACATAAAAAGACTGATACTTGAGGGAGAACATCAGAAGCTGGATTTTAAATTTGAAATATCCGACTCCAGGAAGATTGCTAAAACTCTTGCAGCTTTTTCAAATACCGACGGGGGTACTTTGCTTATTGGTGTCAAGGATAATGGTAAAGTAGCGGGAGTTCGTACGGAAGAAGAATTTTATATGGTACAGGCAGCTGCAAATATGTATTGTAAACCTGAAGTGTTTTTCGAATCAAAGCGATGGGTAATTGAAGGTAAAACAGTACTCGAAGTTACTATTCCAAAAGGTAAGAATTACCCATATTTTGCCGAGTCGGAAGTTGGTAAATGGCTGGCATATATCCGGGTAAAGGATGAGAATATTATGGCTACTAATATTCATCTCAAGGTTTGGAAAAATAAAACACACGATACAGGTATTCTAATTGAATATAGTGAGAAAGTAAAGAAGCTTTTGGAATATCTTGAATTAAATCCATCAATTTCAATTTCTAAATTCTGCAGGACAGCATTCATTCCTAAAAGCACTGCCGAAAACATTATGGCTGATTTAATTTATGTCGGATTAATTGAAATGGTATACAAGGATACGCACTTCATATTCCAATTAAAATCAAGAAAAACAGGTGGACGCTTTCATCCTTTTTAGCTTTACATGAGCCAGGGAACAGCAACCTGCCTGTCGTGTAGGTTTATAATTAATGGATTTCGGAATTGCTCATTTTTTCTTTACTTTGCACCCTGTATTAAAAAACAGTTCTAATAAACCGGGAATGATTTTGTCTAAAAATGTTTATTCTTTCATAATTGGCTAATTACTTCATATTCATAGTACTATCAGCTATAATAGCTATCTTTTTTGTGAATACAAAGATTAAAGGCTTAATAACTGTATTGACAGTAATTACTCTTGCTCTGATAAGTAGTTTTTTTGGATTAAATGCATTATCGGGAAATAGTTATGATATTATCCTGAAAGGCACAGAAATCTCTGGGAATGTGCCTGTCAGGATCGATGCCCTGTCAGGCTGGTTTATCCTTTTAATCAATTTTACTCTTATTACAGGGGCTCTTTACGGCTTCAATTATATGAAGGTGTACAGGGAAAGAAAAAGTGATATTACACTTCATTGTATAGCTTATATACTCATTCAGTTTGCCTTGTTGGGAATCTGTGTTGTTCAGAACGGTTTTATCTTTCTGTTGTTATGGGAATTAATTTCAATATGTGTTTTTATCCTGGTAATATTTGAACATGAAAAACCGAATACTATAAAGGCTGGCATAAATTATCTTGTTCAGTCGCATATAAGCATTGTCTTCATTATGCTTGGTTTTATCTATGTAGCTTATAAAACCGGAAATTTTGGCTTCGATGCTATTACCGATTTCTCGAATCATCAAACCATACTTGCAGGATCTGCACTTTTCCTTTGTTTTTTTATAGGATTTGCCATTAAAGCAGGTTTTGTTCCCTTTCATACCTGGCTTCCATATGCACATCCGGCAGCACCGGCACATATCTCAGGTATAATGTCGGGTGTGGTAATAAAAATAGGGATTTATGGTATCCTCAGAATGCTACTCTTGATAAAAACTGATTACACCACAATTGGGTTTATTATTCTGTTTGTTTCAACGGTTACAGGAATTTATGGTGTAATGCTGGCTACCGTACAGCACAACCTTAAAAAGCTTCTTGCCTATCACAGTATTGAAAACATTGGAATTATTGGAATGGGTATCGGACTAGGTTGCATAGGTTTGGGAGCAACAAATAAGTGGATGGCTATACTAGGCTTTTCCGGGGCATTGCTTCATACTCTGAATCACTCGCTTTTTAAATCATTGCTGTTCTATAGTTCAGGAAATGTATACCAGGCAACACATACAGTGAATATTGAAAGTCTCGGAGGCATGTTTAAAAGAATGCCTCAAACAGCGGTATTGTTCCTTATAGCCGCGGTGGCAATATGCGGACTTCCTCCTCTGAATGGTTTTATCTCTGAATTCCTTATTTATGGGGGATTGTATAACTGGCTTTTCAGTGCTAATCTGATCTCACTTATCATTTTCGTGTTTACACTGACTGGTTTGGTACTAATAGGTGGTTTGGCCATATTGTGTTTTACAAAAGCATTCAGTGTTGTGTTCCTGGGCAATATGCGTGAGGATCTGCCACAGGAAATACATGAAAGTAGCTTCTGGCAGTTATTCCCATTATATCTCACGGTAACCTTAATGATCTCAATTGGTTTATTTCCGTCATTTTATATACAAGCATTACAAGGACCTGTTAACCTTTTTACTCACAATATATTCTTCAATTTAAACCTTCTGAGGGTTGGATCAATTGATTCTCTTCATGTTATAAACTGGCTGTTCTTAGGATTCATTCTGTTTGTTATTGGAATTCTTGTTTTACGGAGATTTTTAAGCAGGAAGAAGAAAATTGAAAGGCAACCCACCTGGGGATGTGCATATACTCCCGGAACAGTTAAGCTTCAGTATACTGCCAGTTCATTCGTAAGGAGTTATGCAAAGATCGCCAAGCCATTGCTTGATATTGAAAAAAAAGATGTCGTGATCACAGAGGTTTTTCCTGAAGAAAAACATTATGAAACAGATCCATACGACAAAATTGAAAGGGTTTTTATTGATAAACCCTTAAAAATTATTGACCGTATTTCAAATTTATTCCTTTTTCTTCAGAATGGGCACCTTCAGAGATATATACTATATGGGATAATATTTATTACCGGGGTAATTGGCCTGCCAATTATTATAGAAAAGATTTTAACTATTATCCATTTCTTAAATAATTTGTAGCATGGTAAGTCTGGCATTAATAATTCTCAGCAGTATTTTTTTTACGGGAGTAATATTACAGACAAAGAGCATTACTTCCGGAAGAAAGGGCCCTGGTATATTACAACCGGTAAAAGATGTTATCAGACTTTTTAAAAAGGGCAGTATATACAGCGAAACAACAAGTGTTATTTTCACGATTGCCCCTGTCATTTCATTCGCTTCAGTTATCATGGCCTGTCTGGTCATTCCATTTGGTTCCTGGAAAGGGATAATAAGTTTTGATGGAGACTTCATATTTTTTGCTTATATTCTTGCTTTGGGTAAATTCTTTAGCATAATAGCTGCAATGGACACAGGCAGCAGTTTTGAAGGAATGGGAGCGAGCCGTGAAGCACTTTATTCCATGTTCGTCGAACCGGCGTTCTTTATACTTATCGGTTCCTTTGCACTTCTTACGGGAAACACTTCTTTTTATAATATTTTTTCAACTCTTCATCTCGGTTCGTCCATTACATATACTTTGGGAGGAATGGCTTCATTTGTGCTCATAATGATTGCAATGATCGAAAACAGCAGGATGCCGGTAGATGATCCGAAGACCCATCTGGAATTAACTATGATCCACGAAGTTATGATTCTTGACAATAGTGGATTTGATCTTGGACTGATCCTTTCAACGGGGTATATAAAATTTGCCATGTACGGGACATTAATAGCCAACTTCTATATTGGCGGATTATCTTTTTTATGGGCTTTTCCTGTTTTTCTGTTGGTACAGTTATTATTTGCTGTTATAGTCGGTCTGATGGAATCTTTTATGGCCCGGTTCAGGATGAGTCATAATCCTCAATTCATACTGGTTCTTTCTTCAGTCAGTTTTTTAATCTTTCTGGGAGTGCTGCTTGTTTTGGAAAAATTTGTTTAAACATTTATTTATGACAAATGTATTATTGATACTATTCATTATTAGTCTTTTATATGTTTCAATCGCGAACAGGATAATCACCTACGTCAGAGTGCTGGCTTTGCAGGGATCTATACTTTTCGGAGTAACTTTTCTGCAACTGAAGGATATTCAGACATGGAATCTTGTTTTAATACTGCTGGAGACTGTTGTTTTTAAAAGCATTGCTGTTCCATATTTTTTAAGTTATCTTATTAAAAGAAACAAAATCAGCCGTGAGACTGAACCATATGTGCCACATTTCATTTCCTTGTTAATTACTACATTCATTGTTGTTGTAACTGTGTTACTTGCGAATTCGATACATGACACTCATCTCGATAAATTATTTTTTATCGTATCGCTTTCAACCCTTTTCACAGGGCTTTATTTTATTGCTTCACGAAAAAAGATTATCACACATGTATTGGGCTATCTGATGATCGAGAATGGAGTATTCGTCCTATCTCTGGCGGTAGGAAATGAAATGCCCAACCTTGTCAACCTCGGAATTATGCTTGATGTTTTTGCCAGTGTATTGATTCTTGGAATATTCCTGAACAAAATAGGCGATGTCTTTAAAACCGCTGATGTAGATCAGTTAAGCAATCTGAAAGATTATTAATCACAAAAAAGATGACAGGAATTTATCTTATCAGCGCTTTTGTAATTACCGGAATGCTCTTCGTAAACCGGAATACTATTTTAAATAATTTACTGATAATTATTTTTGGTATTGTTCAGATTGGATTTACTTTTTATGCCTGTTCAAATTATATGAACAGCGTTCTGGAATATTTTACTTTTGATTCCCTGGGACTGCTTCTCCTGACAACCATAAGTATAATTGCAATTCCGGCTCTTTTTCATAGCTATCTTTATATTCAGAGACACGATGAGACTCCCCAGTCAAGGGCTATTTATTTCTCAGCCATGGTGCTTCTGATAACTTCAATTTCAGCAGCCTACCTGGCAAATCATATTGCAGTGATCTGGATATTTACAGAAATGACCACATTATCTGCGTCTATGCTGATTTATCATCACAGGAATAAACTTGCACTGGAGGGTACCTGGAAATATGTTTTCATATGTGCCATAAGTATCACTTTTGTCTTTATCGGGATCCTTTTTCTCAGTCTGTCACTTGAACATGCAGGTTCAAGAGACCTTTCATTTGTTAACCTGATGGCTTTTAAGGATAAACTAAACCCATTCTGGCTTCGACTGGCATTCCTCTTTATATTTACTGGTTTTACTGTCAAACTGGGTTTAGTCCCTATGTATACAGCCGGTATCGATGCAAAAGATAAGGCCCCGGCCCCCGCGGGAGCTTTGCTATCGAGTGTTCTTATGAACCTGGGTTTTGTGGGCATTTACCGAACATATTCTGTTGTTGCCCTGACCTCAGTTTATCACTGGGCAAACATGGTCATCTTTATATCGGCCTTTCTCTCAATATTTGTAGCTACTATATATATGACAAAGGTTATAAATATTAAAAGGATGTTTGCATATTCAAGTATTGAACATATGGGTATAGCAATGCTCGGTTTAGCAGCCGGTGGTATTGGTTACTATGCGGCAATCCTTCATATTATTTTACATTCATTTGTAAAATCAAGTCTGTTTTTTCAGTTTAACCAGCTTTACAGAACCTTTCAAAGCAAAAGTATTCAGTATGTTGGCAACTATTTTAAATACAATCCCGCCGGCGCAATAGTCTTATTTTTAGGATTTATAAGTGCTACTGCAATGCCACCCTCAGGATTGTTTGTAAGTGAGTTTTTGATATTCAGGTCGCTCTTTGAAGGTAAATTTATTGTCCTGTTAATAATGGTTCTCCTGCTTTTGACAATCGTCATCTGGGCGTTCGGGAAGAATATTATGAAGATCTTATTTCTGCCGGTTGATGGTCTGGATGAGAGTAAAATACCAAAGATCAATCCATGGGAATCCTTTACACAGTATTTCTTGTTATTTACTGCAATCTGGCTTGGGCTAAATCCTCCTTCAATTTTTGTACAGATGATTCATAATGCTGTTAAAATCTTACCTCAATAAAATGAATTTCATTAATATATTTAACCAGCAAGTTGTTCCTGTAAGTTCAATACCTTTATTGAATTACAATTCGTTTTTTGAGACTATTTGCTTACTGGTTGAAAATCACCCCGAAAGACATTGTGTTTTATACTTCGGTTACAAAGAAAATATATCAATACATCTTATTTGTTGTATTGCGGATGACAATGAACACAATATTAAAGTTACTTCCTCTGTGATAAATGAAAATTCAGTTCTTCATTCTCTGACAGTTGTCAACCTTTCTTTTGAGAAATTTGAACGCGAAATTCACGAGAATTTCAAAGTAAATTATTCTGATCATCCATGGCTTAAGCCGGTTCGCTATGCTGAAGACAGAGCGGACAAATCAAAGACGATTGCAAATTACCCGTTTTACAGCATCGACAGCGAAGAGCTTCATGAGGTCGGCGTTGGTCCGGTGCATGCCGGAATTATTGAACCCGGACATTTCAGGTTTGTATGTAATGGCGAACAGATATTGCATCTTGAAATTCAGTTGGGTTATCAGCATAGGGGAGTAGAACAGTTATTTCTTGAAAAGACAAAGCTGATCCAGCGCACTATTTTGGCTGAGTCGATTGCAGGAGATAGCGTAATTGGACATACATCGGCTTTTGCTTTTCTCATGGAAAGTTTAAGCGGGCTAATGCCTGACCGTGAATTACTTTTTTCGCGCACTCTGGCTCAGGAACTTGAACGAATTGCCATACATACCGGTGATCTGAGCGCTATATGCACAGATGTTGCTTACCAGCTGGGCAGTTCCGTGTTCGGAAGACTAAGAACTCCTGTTATCAATTTCTTTCAGGAATGGTGTGGTAACCGGCTGTCGAAAGGCTTAATACGTACTGGTTATAATCCATTCCCATTTAACAGAGCGCTGGCTGACAGACTTAATACTATACTAGACGCTTTTGAACCTGATTTTATAGAGATGAACAGTGAACTTGCCAAATTACCCAGTTCACTCTCGAGATTTGAAAGAACAGGAATGTTGTCAAATGAACAACTGCTGTCAATTGGCACAGTGGGAATGTCTGCCAGAATGAATGCCTTAAACAGGGATATTAGAGTGTCTCATCCATATGGTTTATACAATGAATTTAAGCATGAACCTGTTATTAAGCATCATGGTGATGTTTATTCAAGAGTACAGATAAGAAAACAGGAAGTCATTCAGTCAATTTCATATATAAGACAATTGTTGAGTCAGATTCCTCATTCTCAAGCTCTACCTCAACCTCAACCTCAACCTTCTATATTGAAACCCGATTCTTTTGCAATATCTCTTACAGAAGGCTGGAGAGGAGAAATATGTCATGGCTGTGTAACCAATGAAACCGGTGAAATGCTAATATATAAAATAAAGGATCCTTCATTCCATAACTGGCTGGCACTTGCACTGGCAGTGAGGAACAATGAGATCTCTGATTTCCCGGTATGTAATAAAAGTTTCGATCTTTCATATTGTGGCCACGATCTTTAGAAATTAAAAAACAGCAATGTTAAAGACCTTAAAAATATTGTATCATCAGGGTAAACAATATATTCCCGATCTCAGGAATGCAACTGTTCCCGGTATTTTCAGGGGGCGACCTGAAATAACCTCTGAAAAAATTGATGAAAAAGCTTTAGCTGAAGTTTGTCCTACTAATGCCATAACAACTGACCCTGTAACAATAGATCTTGGAAAATGTACCTTTTGCGGAGAATGTTCAAGGCTTTTTCCCGGCAAGATTCATTTCACCACCGACTATAAATTATCTGCAAATGAACGTAACCGGTTAATAATCCATGAAGGAATAACATCCTCAATAAAACTTAACCCCGATCTGATCAGAAAGGAAATTCAGAAGCTTTTCAGAGGTTCTCTAAAGCTTCGCCAGGTTTCTGCAGGGGGAGATAACAGCACTGAACTGGAATTAAATGCCTGCGGGAATGTAAATTTTGATATTGGCAGGTACGGAATTGAATTTGTTGCATCGCCACGACATGCCGATGGGATTGTAATAACGGGTCCTGTTTCTAAAAATATGGCTGTACCGCTTGAACTCACATATAAAGCAACTCCTTCTCCCAGGATCATTATTCTAGCCGGCACGGACGCCATAAGCGGCGGCATTTTTGAAGGCGGTCCTGCCATTGACAGATCATTTATAGAACAGAATCATATAGATCTTTATGTACCGGGAAACCCTGTTCATCCTTTGACATTTATAAATGGTGTAGTAGATTTACTGGGAATTACCTCTTAACCATTTTTGCCCCCCAACCCCCCTAAAGGGGGGCTTATCCACTGTTCTTGACTGTACTTACTAAATGGTTGAGAATGAACCCCCCTTTAGGGGGGCAGGGGGGCTGACCCGAAAAAAATCAGGTGGGCTGCAAGAGATTGTCAATATCCGGAAGCTTGTCCGTCTTTTCTTGATTCCGACGCACCGAACCAAACCTTGTTCTTATCATCCCACATGATAGCCTGATAGCCTCCATATCCTCCGAGGTCCCATTGAATAGTATGGCCCATCGACATGAGTTTTTGAATTACTTCCGTACGGAACCCGCTTTCCAAAAGTAAAATACCACCATTTGTCATTTGCTGACCGGTAGGTTCAGATGAGCCTATATGATGCATTCTTGGAGCGTCTCCAGCTTCCTGCAGATTCATTTTAAAATCAATAAGGTTTACAACGATCTGGACATGACCCTGTGGCTGCATATCCCCACCCATCACACCAAAGCTAATCCATGGTTTTTTGTTTTTTGTGATGAAAGCAGGAATTATTGTGTGAAAGGGTCTTTTCCCTGGAGCATATACATTATTATGGCCTTCTTCAAGACTGAACATCTCGCCTCTGTCCTGTAAAACGAATCCAAGTCCGGTGGGACACATTCCTGATCCCATTCCACGGTAATTGCTCTGGATGAGTGAAACCATATTTCCAAATTTATCAGCAACAGTCAGATATATAGTATTACCAGCTTCAATCCGGCCTGGATTATAAATCTTAGCGGCCTTTTCCCTGTCAATAAGTTTTCGTCTTTCAGCAGCATATTTCTTTGAAATAAGTTGTGCTATTGGAATTTTACTAAATAACGGATCGGCATAATATTTAGCCCGATCCTCAAAAGCAAGTTTTTTAGCTTCCGTGAAAACATGTATATAATCAACTGAACCAAAACCCATAGCGGCAATATCGTAGCCTTCCAGTATATTCAGCATCTGCAGAGCAGCGATTCCCTGTCCGTTTGGAGGGAGCTCCCATACCTCATAGCCACGGTAAGTAGTACTTACAGGGTCCACCCATTCCGAGTGGTGGCGGTACATATCATCATAGCTGAGAAAGCCTCCCTGTTGTTTCATGAATGCTGCTATATCTTTGGCTATCGATCCCTTGTAAAATTCGTATCGTCCACCTTTAACTATTTTCTCAAGGGTATTTGCCAATAAAGGGTTTTTAAAGATCTCCCCTTTCATAGGAGCTCTTCCTGAAGGCATATATACCTCTTTTATATTAGGATATTGTTTTAATATTTCTGTTCCCTGTTTTAAGGCATAAGCAATTACTTCAGTTACAGGGAATCCTTCCCTTGCATAGGTGATTGCAGGTTGAAGTATATCGCGCATGGGCAGACGACCAAACATATCGTGCATTTCAAACCAACCGTCAACACAGCCTGGAACTGAAACCGGCAAGGGTCCGTATGACGGCACAAATTCATATCCGTTATTTTTAAAATATTCGAGTTTAAGAGATCGTGGAGATCTTCCGCTTCCATTCAAACCAAATAGTTTCCCTTTATCAGCACTCCATATAATTGCGAAGATATCCCCTCCTATACCGGCCCCGGTGGGTTCTACAAGTCCAAGCATAGCATCGGCTGCTATGGCAGCATCTATAGCAGTTCCACCTTTTTTAAGAATATCCAGAGCAACCTGAGTTGCCAATGGCTGGCTTGTACAAGCCATTCCGTTACGGGCTA
>WSSedB1CaDRAFT_10000318_pt1 | contig 21762 bp, 17 predicted proteins | sample WetSurSB1Cattail_FD_9460 | JGI IMG/M metagenome (IMG submission 9460)
ACCGCCGGGGCAGCCACCTTACAAGGGCAATGATATTTACCATAATTAAGGATCTGGCTGCAAAAGCCGGGATAAGAAAGAATATCAGTCCCCATACTTTCCGACACTCTTTTGCTACTCATATGATAGAAGCCGGAGCTGATCTGCGTGCTGTTCAGGAGATGCTTGGACATGAATCGATACTGACAACGGAGATCTATACTCATATTGACAGGAGTTTTTTAAGGGATACTCTGATAATGTTCCATCCCAGGGCATAATACATATTTTTATTTTGAAATTATTTATTGAAAACTACTTATATTTGCATAGTTTTTATTTGATCTAATTTAATATAGCATGGATTATATAAAGGGATTTGGGAAAGAGCTGTTTATGATACTAAGTGAAATGGCTCCCTACCTTATGATAGGTTTCTTTTTTGCCGGTCTGCTTCATCTATTATTTCCCAAGAAAAAGGTTAGAAAATATATGGGGCAAAATAATTTCCGGTCAATTTTTAATGCTGCATTGCTTGGTGTGCCTCTACCGTTATGCTCATGCGGCGTAATACCAACAGGTATCTCTTTTTATAAACACGGAGCATCAAAAGCATCAACTGTTTCATTTCTTATATCAACACCACAAACCGGAGTTGATTCTATATTTGTAACTTATTCGATGTTGGGACTGCCGTTCGCAATTATCAGGCCTATTGTTGCATTTATTACCGGACTTTTCGGAGGGGTAGTTACGAAAAAGGTCGATCCTGAAACTGCTGATAAAGACATTCAGAACAATGATAATGAAGCTGATCTGCCACATGGTTTCTTTGCGAGGATAAAAGAGATGTTCAGATACTCATTTATTGAATTTCTTCAGGATATTTCCAACTGGCTTGTTATTGGATTACTGATTGCTGCACTTATTTCCGTTTTTGTACCTAACGATTTTTTTGCTGATAAAATCCCGAATGACTTTATCGGAATGCTTTTAATTCTGATTATTTCAATACCGGTATATATCTGTGCGACGGCTTCAGTTCCGGTAGCTGCAGTATTAATGCTTAAGGGTCTTTCTCCGGGTGCTGCACTTGTGCTGCTCATGGCCGGTCCTGCAACTAACGCAGCTACAATAACTATGATAGGTAAAGTTCTCGGTAAAAAATCATTAATAGGATATCTCGGAGCAATTATAACAGGAGCTTTGTTTGCAGGACTTTTTATTGATTACCTGCTTCCCCATCAATGGTTCAACATTTCAGAACATTTTAATCACATGGGCCACGATCATACGGGTATGCTGCCTGAATGGCTCAAAATCGGCTCTGCNATAACTTTGTCACTTTTAATATTAAATGGTTATATACAAAAATTTATTTCAACAATGAAAATTAAATCACAGACCGCCGCTCAACCCGGTTTCTCATCAGAAAGCATCCATACTCTTCAGGTAGGTGGGATGACTTGCAATCATTGCAAGGCAAATGTTGAAAACAGTGTTAAATCTTCTGAAGGTGTTGAAGAAGCAACTGTTGACCTGTCATCGGGAACAGTTTTAATAAAAGGCACATCATTCGATCTTGAAAAAATAAAATCGGGAATTGAAAGCATTGGCTACACTATTATAAAGGAGTAAAAACAGCTTCCTCAGGCTGTATACCTCAGCGTCAGTTCTTGATTTTTGCAGTTACACAGAGAGCCACAGAGGAGACACAGAGGACCACAGAGAAAATCCTTTATAAATTCAATTTTTAAGATTAACTCTGCGTCAGTTCTTGATTTTTCAATTACACAGTGAGCCACATAGGAGACAGAAAGGACCACAGAGAAAATCCTTTTAGAAATTCAATTTTTAATGTTAACTTTGCGGCTTATTTTGCAAAATCAATAATTTATATTTATCAAATTAATAAAACTATGTCACAAGTAAAAAGAGTTTACTCCTTCGGAAAAAAGACTGCTGAGGGTAGAACCGACATGAAAAACCTCCTGGGAGGTAAAGGTGCCAACCTTGCGGAAATGTGTCTGTTAGGATTACCGGTTCCTGCAGGTTTCACGATTACGACTGAAGCCTGTAATGAATATTATAAAAACAATTGTACTCTTCCACCGGAGCTTATGCCTGAAGTTTGGGCTGCTATGAAGAAAACCGAAGAAACGATGAATATGAAATACGGCGATGCAGAAAACGCATTGTTGGTATCGTGTCGTTCAGGTGCGCGTAGTTCAATGCCGGGAATGATGGATACAGTCCTTAATATAGGCCTGTGTTCCGCAACTATTCCTGGGTTCCTTAAGAAAACCAACAATCCGCGGTTCGTATGGGATTCATATCGTCGTCTTATTATGATGTATGCCGATGTCGTTATGGAAAAAGCTGAAGGAATTGATCCCGGAGAAGGAAAAGGAATACGTAAACAACTCGATGAAAAGCTTGATGAGTTTAAAAAACAGAAAGGTTACAAATCAGATACTGAAATATCGGCTGATGAACTGAAACTTCTTTCTGAAGAATTTAAAAAAATAGTAAAGAGTGTTCTTGGAAAACCTTTCCCTGATGATGCAAAAGAACAACTCGAAGGCAGTATTAAAGCTGTTTTCAAAAGCTGGAACGGCAAGAAAGCTGTTTCTTATCGTCGTATAGAAGGTATACCCGACGATTGGGGAACAGCTGTAAGTGTTCAGTCGATGGTATTTGGAAATATGGGTGATTCATCAGCAACTGGTGTCGCATTTACCCGTAACCCGGCAACCGGTGAAAACCTGTTTTACGGTGAGTGGCTTGTAAATGCACAGGGAGAAGATGTCGTTGCAGGTATCCGCACGCCGAGCCCCTTAAATGATGACACAAAAAATGATCAGAACCAGCATCTGCACAGTATGCAGGAGGCCATGCCAAATACATATAAGGAACTCTGGGATATCCGCAATATCCTTGAGAATTCATTCCACGATATGCTTGATATTGAATTTACAATACAGGAAGGCACTCTTTATATGTTGCAGTGCCGTACAGGCAAGAGAACGGGAACTGCTGCTCTTAACATGGCAATGGATATGCTCCACGAGAAACTGATTGATGAAAAAACAGTTGTTATGCGTGTTGACCCGGTACAGCTCGATGAACTTCTTCATCCTATATGCGATCCGATGGTTGAAAAGAAAGTAAAGGCCGTGGTAAGAGGATTACCTGCAGGTCCCGGAGCAGCAGTAGGAAAAGTTGTTTTCAATGCTGAAGATGCTGTTGCCTGGTTCCGTAAAGGTGAAAAAGTTATTCTTGTACGTGAAGAAACCAATCCTGAAGACGTAGAAGGTATGAGAGCTGCAGAAGGTATCCTTACCGCTCGCGGTGGTATGACATCTCATGCTGCACTTGTTGCCCGCGGATGGGGTAAATGCTGTATCGTTGGTGCAGGTGCACTTCATGTTGACTCAGCAAAAAAAATTGCTAAAATAACAGGTTCAGATATAGTAATAAAAGAGGGTGATGTATTAACTCTTAACGGTACAAAAGGAAATGTATACACAGGTGCCATTACATTGATGGATGCTACTGAGAACCCACGTTTCAAAGAATTTATGGTAATTGTTGACAAGTATCGTAAAATGGGTGTTCGTACAAATGCTGAAACTCCTGAAGATGCAGTAATCGCACGTAATTATGGTGCAGAAGGTATCGGACTTTTCCGTACAGAGCATATGTTCTATGGGAAAGGTTCAGAACAACCTCTTTTCCTCCTCCGCAAGATGATTCTTAGTGCAAATGAAACGGAACGCAGAAAAGCACTCAATGAGCTCTTCTCGTTTGTCAAAAAAGATATGAAAGCCACCATGGCTGCAATGGACGGACTGCCTGTTACATTCAGGCTGCTTGATCCACCACTCCATGAGTTTGTACCACAGGGTGCAGAAAAACAGGAAGAACTGGCAAAAGCTCTCGGCATTAAAAAAGAGGATGTCGCTAAAAGAGGTGAAGCTCTGCATGAATCAAACCCGATGATGGGACACCGTGGAGTACGTCTGGGTGTTACTTATCCGGAAGTTACAGAGATGCAGATCCGCGCTATGCTTGAGTCATCTGTTGAACTCCTTAAAGAAGGAAAGAAACCTTACCCTGAACTGATGGTTCCTGTTACTTGCGAAGTTGGAGAACTTGATTATACAAAAAAAGTTTTTGACAAGGTAAGAGATGAACTCTGCAAAAAATTCGGTGTAAAAGAGATTTCATGCAAATACGGAACAATGATTGAAATTCCCCGCGCATGTCTTCTCGCCGATCGTATGGCTAAAACGGCTGAGTTCTTTTCATTCGGTACCAACGACCTGACACAGATGACCTTTGGTTTCAGCCGTGATGATACCGGCGCTTTCCTTCATGATTATCTCGACAAGAAGATTCTTGCTTCAGACCCGTTCCAGACAATAGACCAGGATGGCGTCGGACAGCTAATCAAAATGGCTGTTGAAAAAGGACGTGCAACCAGACCAGAACTAAAGGTAGGTATTTGTGGCGAACAGGGTGGTGATCCTGCATCTGTTGAATTCTGTTTCAAGGCAGGTCTTACTTATGTAAGCTGCTCCCCATTCAGAGTTCCTATTGCAAGACTTGCTGCTGCCCAGGCTTCAATAAAATTTGGGAAATAATCGCTTACAAGTAAATAAAAATAAAGGGTTCCTCTTTTCGGAACCCTTTTTCTTTTCATGGCAAAATGTAGTAAAATTGGCAAATCCTTTTAACATAACTATGACCTTTGAAAAGCAATATACCCTAGCTCTTCAGGGTTCATTTATTTAAAAAAATGAACTATATTTCGCAATATTTAATACTGATGCTGTATTATCTAATAATTTATTGATTTTAATACTGATTTTTTAACATGATAAATCCCGTGGAATTATCTGATTATGGCATTCAGAACATTAAAGAGATTATCTATAATCCCTCTTTTGATACCTTATTCGCTGAGGAAAAAAAACCAGGACTTGATGGTTACGAGAAAGGGATTATAACCAGAACGGGGGCAATTGCCATCGACACCGGAGTCTTTACCGGGCGCTCTCCAAAAGATAAATATGTTGTTCTGGATGAAAAAACCAGAGATACGGTATGGTGGAAATCTGATAAAGTAAAAGTTTCGGATAACAAACCTATTTCACTTGAAATATGGAACCACTGCAAAGATATTTCCGCCAGACAGCTTTCAGGAAAAAGACTTTTTGTAATAGACTGTTTTTGCGGGGCAAATAAAAATACGCGTCTGAGTGTAAGGTTTGTGGTTGAAGTTGCCTGGCAAGCCCATTTTGTAAAAAATATGTTTATAAGGCCTGAGCCCGAAGAATTGGCTGCTTTTAAACCGGATTTTGTCGTACTTAATGCTTCCAAAGCAAAAAACCCTGACTGGAAGACACAGGGGCTCAATTCCGAGAATTTTGTGTTCTTTAATCTCACGGAAGGCATGCTGGTTATAGGCGGAACCTGGTATGGCGGGGAAATGAAAAAAGGAATCTTTTCCGTTATGAATTATTACCTCCCCCTCAAAGGAATAGCATCTATGCATTGCTCTGCGAATGTTGGCAAAAATGGCGACACTGCTATATTCTTCGGACTGTCCGGTACAGGAAAAACAACGCTGTCTGTAGACCCTGAGAGAGCGCTGGTGGGTGATGATGAACATGGATGGGACGATGATGGTGTATTCAACTTTGAAGGTGGTTGTTATGCCAAATGTATAAAGCTGAACAAGGAAAGTGAACCCGATATATATAACGCAATAAGACGCGATGCTCTGCTTGAAAACCTGGTAATTTTATCTGATGGCAGCATTGATTTCAACAATAACTCAAAAACAGAAAATACACGGGTCGCATATCCGATATACCATATTAATAATATTGTAAAACCGGTATCAAAAGCCGGACATGCAAAAAAAGTAATATTCCTGTCAGCTGATGCATTTGGCGTTTTGCCACCTGTAAGCCATCTGACTGAAGAACAGACAAGGTATTACTTCCTTAGCGGGTACACGGCAAAAGTTGCAGGAACCGAGAGAGGAATCATTGAACCTCAACCTTCTTTCTCCGCCTGTTTTGGTGCAACTTTCCTTATGCTCGATCCTATCATATATGCCAATGAGCTTACCAGGAAAATGAAAATGCACAATGCCGAAGCCTGGTTGGTAAACACGGGCTGGATGGGAGGTCCATACGGAACAGGAACACGAATAGATCTGGCTTCAACACGACTGATCATTAATGCCATCCTTGATGATTCAATTTTAAATTGTGAATTTACTACTCTGCCCATATTTAATCTAAGTATCCCGTCGGCAGTTAAAGGAGTTGATGAAAATATTCTTGATCCCGGGAAAGTGTGGGAAACTACTTTTAAGTGGCGCATTGCAGCTACCGACCTTGCCATGAAATTCATTAATAACTTCAGCAAATTTACCGGAAACAGTGAGACAGCAAAGCTGGTTAGTTACGGGCCCATTATCTGAAACTATACGTTCTTTATATTGTTGCCTCTGACCTTTTTTAATTCTTTTTAAGTATGAATGTACTGAATATGGCGCTTTCAGTTGTCCTGGCTTACCTGCTTGGATCGATACCATCAGCCGTTTGGATCGGTAAGCGATTTCACAATATCGATATCAGAGAACATGGAAGCGGAAACGCGGGTACAACCAATACTATAAGAGTGTTGGGATGGGCAACTGGTATTCCCGTGCTGCTGATCGATATCCTTAAAGGCTGGCTGGCAGCTATGCTTCCTGTATTCTTTCATCTTGCCCCTCCCGATAGCGCTCTACTTATAAACCTGCAGTTGATGACTGGAATTATTGCCATTATAGGCCATGTATTTCCTGTACTTGCCGGATTCAGGGGGGGGAAAGGAGTAGCTACAGTTTTCGGTGTTTTCCTGGCTCTTAAAACCATTCTGACCTTATGCAGCATGGGTGTATTCCTGGTGGTTTTATTTACAACGGGTATTGTATCAATTTCCTCAATGACCGCAGGAATATCTTTTCCTGTTTTTCTTTATTTATTCTTTGATACTCCTTCTGTTTTGTTTAAAATATTCGCTGTTCTTGTCGGAATCGCTCTTCTGGTAACTCATAAAACAAATATCGGCAGAATATGGAGAGGAGAAGAAACCAGGCTTGTTAAGTTTGGCAAGAAAAAACACCCGCAGGCATAACGCTTCCAGTCAACAATCACCAGTAACCTGTTATAAAAAAACACATAACATGTCGTTGAACAGTTGAAAGGTCGAATGATGTTACACCTGAGACATTACGCTGTTGATACGATGCATCTTTGCACCTTCCTTAGAATTGTTCCAGTAACTGGATCCTCTTGCTGATGGGTGGATGGGTGGCAAAAAGTGATGTTATAGAAAAAGAGGATTTTTTATCTTTTACCTGAGGATTCTCAATAAACAACTGTGCAATATCCTGTCTTTTAACAGCCTCGATGGTAGGGTCATCTGATATCTTTCTGAGCGCTGATGCCAGGGCAAGTGGCCGGTGGGTTAGTTCAGCAGATCCCGCGTCAGCCAGATATTCCCTCTTCCTTGATAAAGCAAACCTCAAAAGAGATGAGATCAGAAAACCAACAACAGCCAGTAACAGAGCAATAATCACAGCTCCTCCTCCATCTTTCTTGCTCCTTCCTCCCCCGCCAAATTGAACAGTCCGGAATAATGCCTGAGAGAGAAATGCAAAAATCCCGACAAAAATAATTGATACAATAAGCAACCTGACATCCCGGTTTTTTATATGAGTCAGTTCGTGTGCTATTACCGCTTCAAGTTCCTCATCATTAAGCTTTTCAATGATACCTTTCGATAATGAAATTGAATAAGTATTTTGATTTATACCGCTTGCAAAAGCGTTCAGGGAATCATCGTCAATTATATTAATCTTTGGGGTTGACATACCGGTGGAAATGCACAGATTTTCAACAAGGTTATAAACCCTTTTGTTCTCATTCCTGGCCAGGGGTTTTGAATCGGTGGCGGAATTAATCATGGCTGAATGTGAAAACCATGCAATTGTAAACCATGCAAGTACACCGATTATTATGAATGGTACAGTAGTAACGAAACTATGGTTAACCTGGCTGATGGTTCTGTGTTCTTCCGAGCCCATCGACAGGAAAAAGAAGAATAGCCATGTCAGCACGAAAAAGATCAATGGAAACATCACCAATAACAGTACCGAATTGGAATTATTTCTCCATATCTGACTCTGCAGACCAAAATATTTCATATAATCAGAACTGGATTTTAGGAGGTTGTTCTGCTTCAGCCCTCTGAGCACCAAGTTCAAACATAGGTTCACGTTTGAAATTAAACAGTGTTGCAATGAGGTTTGAAGGGAACAGTTCGGTTGCAACATTGAGTTCTTTGGTAGCTGAGTTAAAGAATCTGCGTGCGGCAGCTATCTTGTTTTCAATATCAGCAATTTCATTCTGCAATTCCATAAAATTCTGGCTGGCTTTAAGATCGGGATATGCTTCTACTGATACCTTTAATCCTTCAAGAGCAGTGGATAACTTAGTTTCTGCTTCTATCTTTTCATTTATTGTAGTAGCCTTCATAGCATTGCTACGAGCTTCGGTAATATCTGTAAGCACACCTCTCTCATGTCCCATATAACCTTTTACCGAATCAACCAGCTGAGGAATCAGATCGTGCCGCTGTTTCAATTGAACGTCAACATCAGCAAATGCCTGTTCCCTGTTATTTCTCAGTCTGACCAGCCTGTTGTATAATGAAACAGCTATCAGAATAACAAGAACAATGATCGCCAGGAAAAATAGTACTACTATCATTTTAAGATTGTTTTAAATTATTTTTTGACCAACTTTTTAATACAATATATTTAAAAATAAAGATAGTTATATTTGCGATAATTATATTGCGTGAATTATCATTTTTAAGTTACTGATATATAATTTTATAAAAATTATCTGACATGGAAAAGAGTTTAAAGGGAACAAAGACTGAACAAAATCTCCTGAAAGCTTTCGCAGGGGAATCACAGGCAAAGAACAGATACGAATTTGCGGCAAAGGTTGCAAAAGAAGAAGGTTTTGAACAAATATCAGGGATCTTCCTTGCAACTGCCCTGCAGGAACAGCAACACGCAAAAAGATTTTTCAGGTTTCTTGAAGGAGGAATGGTACAAATTACGGCTAGCTATCCGGCAGGTAAAACTGAAACAACGAAGGACAATCTCCTTGCTGCTGCAGAAGGGGAACATGAAGAGTGGAGTGATCTTTATCCTTCTTTTGCCAAGACAGCAGAAGAAGAAGGATTTAAGAACATTTCAGCAGCATTTAAAGCTATTGCCATCGCCGAGAAAGCCCATGAAGACAGATACAGAAAATTACTCGGGAATGTTATGCAGGATAAGGTATTCCAGCGTGATGAAAAAGTCTTCTGGTATTGCAGAAAATGCGGTTATGTACACTTCGGTACAAAACCTCTTAAAAACTGTCCGGCTTGTCTCCACCCCGAAGCTTATTTTGAACTCCTTCCAGATAATTATTGATTATGATTGATGGGAAAGATGCTCTGGAGCTAATAATAAGCCGACAGAGCGACAGAAAATACAGCGACAAACCTGTTGAGAAGGAAAAACTTGACAGGATAATTGAAGCAGGCAGAATGGCTCCTTCTGCCTGCAATTCCCAACCATGGAAATTCATTCTGGTAACCGATCGTGATATAAACAATCAGATTGCAGAGGCTGCCTCCGCAAAACTGATAGGGATGAACAGTTTTGTTGCCCAGGCAAATGCCATTATTGTAATTGTAAGAGAAGGACCCAACCTTTCTTCAAAAGTAGGAGCCACTATTAAAAACAAGGATTATTCTCTGATAGATATAGGTATTGCTACTCAAAACATATGCCTGCAGGCAAAAGCCGAAGGAATCGGATCGTGTATCATCGGTTGGTTTGATGAGAATGAACTCAAAAAAATCCTCGTCATACCAAAATCAAAACGGGTTGAGTTGATCATCACACTGGGATATTCCCTGAGCGAGCAGCGTGAAAAAAGGAGAAAACCGTATTCGGAGACTGTATCTATTAATAAATATTGAGCTTAGATAAACAGAAGTTGCTTCAGTGAAATACAAACTTACAAAAACAGAAAAGATAAATCCGATTGAACCACCGTGTAAAAAGACGATCTACATTACACAGGCTGAAGCACTTGAAGCAATTGAACATATGAAAGGAATACACAGAATAGAATTGAGCACATATCAGTGTTCTCTTTGCGGTTATTGGCATCTTACTTCAAAAAAAAAATAAAAGTGTCAGATTGTTTCCTGTCTTTTACACAGGAACTACCAGCTTCGCAAGGGCCACCTTAATCCGTTTTACAGCCTCCACAAGCAGATCATCTGATGTCGCATATGAAATTCTGAGGCATTCAGGCGCTCCGAAAGCATCTCCCCCAACTGTTGCAACCCTTGCCTTCTCGAGCAGGTAAAGTGCAAGATCATCGGAGTTAGAGATTTTTGTTTCTCCATCCGATTTACCATAGAAGTAACTGACATCAGGCATTACATAAAAGGCACCCTGTGGAATTCTGACTTTTACTCCATGAACCTCTTTAAGAAGACCGCAAATCAGATCACGCCTGCGAAGAAATGCCTCTCTCATAATTTTCCGGGAATCACCTTTGCCCTGTATGGCAGCCAGTGCGGCCCGCTGAGCTATTGAACATACCCCTGAAGTAAACTGTCCCTGTAATTTATTACATGCTTTTGCTATCCATAATGGCGCACCTATATATCCTATTCTCCATCCGGTCATAGCATATCCTTTTGATACCCCATTAAGAGTAATTACCCTGTCGTATATAAAATCAAAGGAGGCCATACTAACATGTTCCCCGGTGAAAATAATATGCTCATAGATCTCATCTGAAATTACGAATACTCCTTCATGTTTTTCTACTACCCTGGCAATATTCTCAATCTCATTGCGGGTATAAACCATACCTGTGGGATTTGAAGGCGAATTGAAAATAATTAACCTGGTTTTATTTGTTATTGCAGCCTCCAGTTGTTCAGGCCTAATTTTGAAATCATTCTCAAGTTTAGCTTTTATGATTACAGGTTTTCCCTGCGCAATTATTATCTGATCGTAGTAACTTACCCAGTATGGAGCAAGAATGATTACCTCATCGCCCGGATTGACTATCGATAAGATCACATTTATAAGTGAGTGTTTCCCACCTGCAGATACGATCACCTGATCGGCAGAGTAACTGATGCCGTTTTCATCTTTAAACTTCTTTGAAATTGCTTCGCGAAGATCTGCATACCCGGGTACCGGAGGATACTTGGAATAATTATCATCTATTGCCTGCTTGGCTGCCTCTTTTATGTAATCGGGAGTATTGAAGTCGGGCTCACCCAGACTAAGACTGATAATGTCAATCCCTTTTGCCTTTAATTCCCTGCTCTTCTGCGCCATTGCCAGTGTCTGCGAGACAGATAATGATTTAACCCGGTCAGATAAATATTCCATATTATTATAAGTATATTAATCACATTAAAAAAGATACGATAAAAGTATGAACTAAAATTGAAAAACCGAATAAAGTAAAGCATTATCACAAAGAACACAAAGAGGCTCCACTATAAAAAATAGAAAGGCCGGCTATTCTGGTATAGGGGTCAGAATATCCCGATGACTTTTAACTTTGTGTACTTAGTGCCTTTTTACCCGCCATTATTTTTGCAAGGGGGACTTTGCGTCCTTTGTGGTTAAAAAGGACTTTCTAAATAGCTCCAAATTAAATTCAGTGAAATTCGCGAAAGAACGGATTCGCAGAAGAATAATAATGGTTGAAAATAAAAAAGAATAACTTAAGTTTGTATAGAAATCTAAAATTCAGAAAAATGGATACTCTGTCAGACATTTTGAAAATTACTCTTCCTGCACTGATTGTATTCTTCACTGCATGGGCACTCCTCAGAAATATGATAAAAAATGATCAGGACAAGAGAAGACAGGAACTGATACTTCAGAACAGCCGTACGGTAACACCCATAAAGCTTCAGGCCTACGAAAGAATTGTTCTTTTCCTCGAAAGGATCTCCCTTGAATCATTATTGGTAAGGGTAAGTACCCACGATATGACTGCACCACAGCTCCATTCAGCTCTTCTCAATGCAATCAGAAGCGAATTTGAGCACAATCTGTCCCAACAGATCTATATGAGTCAGCAAGCCTGGGCAGTGGTGAAAAATGCCCGTTCAAATATGATCAAAATCATTAATAGCGAAGTTGAAAAGTTGCCACCCGATTCAACCGGACTGTTATTAAGTAAACGCCTCCTTGAAAAGATAATGGATCTTGACATAGAGCCTACAAGGGCTGCCATTGATTATGTAAAAAATGAGGTTTCAGGGATAATCTGATGATCTGTTAGCTCAGCACTCTGTGGTTCTTGTGTAACCAAATACAAATAACTTACAAAGAACTTACAAAGAACTTACACAGAGTTGCACAGAGGAGCACTGAGATGCAATGACAAGAATGCCTACCCATTAAAGAAGCTCCACACTCCGCTTCACAAAAGTACTGAGCTCTTCCCCTCTCAGCATATTGTTAGCCAGCAATGCGAGATCGATAAGTTGTTTTACAAGTTTATTGCCGTTCCCGTATGTCTCCAGAATATCTTTTCTGGTATTTTCAACAGTTGTAAGCTCCTTACGCAACTTTTCAAGATCATCTTTTTCAACCTGGCTGATCTCTTCTGCTTTTTTCTTCTTGTGATCCTGTTCCATAAAGGCAATTTCTTCCTTTATACGTTTTCGCTCAACATTATTTTCTGTGAGTCTGGCTCCTTCCTGATTCTGAAGATCTTCAGATATCCTACTGACAATATGATTGTTAGGATTTACCACCAGATTATAGCTATCGGGTAACTCACCATAAAAATTCATTCCTCCACCCATAGCCGACATATCCTTCATACGGCGCATAAATTCCGACTGGGTAATAATGACCGGAGCCTCATTCTCGTCAAGTGTTTCAAATACAACATTAAAGATCTCTTTGGATTTCACCTTGATATTAAAGACACTCTTAAGATCCTCTTTCTGTTCTTCTGATAATTTTGACTCCCGTGTTTCATCTTTAAGAATGAGTTTGTCGACAACGTCGGAATCTACTCTTACGAATCTTGTATCTTTCAGTTTGGTTTCAAGCTGATTTATCATATGAACGTCGAGCTGACCGTCGAGGAGTAAAACATCATAACCCTTGCTTCTGGCTTTGTCGATATATGTGAACTGATCCGTCTTGTTCGTTGAATACAAATAGATAAGTGTATTATTTTTATCTGTCTGCTTCTCCTTTATCAGCTTTTCATATTCCTCAAATGTAAAGTACTTATCTTCAGTGTTCTTCAGGAGAGCGAACTTTGAGGCTTTTTCATAGAACTTCTCCTCGGTAATCATACCGTATTCTATAAACAGTTTAAGATTATCCCACTTTTTTTCAAACTCTTCCCGGTTATTTTTAAATATCTCATTTAGCCTGTCAGCAACCTTTTTAGTTATATGACTCGATATCTTCTTCACATTAGAGTCGCTTTGCAGATAACTTCTTGACACGTTGAGCGGAATATCAGGTGAATCGATGACTCCGTGCAGGAGCGTCAGAAATTCAGGTACAATGCCCTCTACGGAATCCGTAACAAACACCTGGTTGCAATAGAGTTGTATCTTATTCTTCTGTATCTCAATATTGCTTTTTATCTTAGGAAAGTAAAGGATTCCGGTAAGTTTGAACGGGTAATCAACATTCAGGTGAATATAAAACAATGGATCCTCACCCATCGGATAAAGCTCCCTGTAAAATTTAAGGTAATCCTCCTCTTTCAGATCTGCTGGTTTAAGAGTCCAGGCAGGTTTGGTGTTGTTGATTATTTTGTCTTTGCCTGTCTCAACCGACTTTCCGTCTTTCCATTCTGTTTCCTTTCCGAATGCAATTTCAACCGGCAGAAACTTACAATATTTTTTAAGCAGTTGTTCAACTTTCCCATCTTCAAGAAAATCTTTTGACTCTTTATCAATATATAATATAACATCAGTGCCAATATCCACCTTTTCAACATCATCGATAGAAAATTCAGGACTTCCGTCGCAAGTCCATTTAACTGCCTGTGCTCCTTCCTGATATGATTTGGAAATTACTTCAACCTTATCAGATACCATGAATGAAGAATAAAATCCAAGACCGAAATGACCGATTATTGCACTCGACTGATCCTTATATTTATCGAGGAAGTCGTTAGCACTTGAGAAAGCAATCTGATTAAGATATTTATCTACCTCATCCTTGGTCATTCCAATTCCTCTGTCACTGACCTTAATTGTTTTCTTCTTTTTATCAACAGACACATGTATTGTTGTATCGCCAATTTCTCCTTTAAAATCTCCTGCAGCAGCCATAGTCTTCAACTTCTGCGTAGCATCAACAGCATTTGAAATAAGTTCACGGAGGAAAATCTCATGATCAGAATAAAGGAATTTTTTTATTATCGGGAAAATGTTCTCAGTTGTTACTCCAATCTTTCCGGTTTCCATATCTTAAAGTTTTATAGTTTAACATGAATAATCTGCCGAATACTTTCAAAAGGTGTGCCGTAAGTTTTCAACTGACAAATAGTCACACCGGCATTATAATCAAACATGTAATTTCCAATTCTCTCTTCCTTTTTTAAAAGAATAAGTATCCCACTTCATTATCACGATGAAGTTGGTTAAAAAGGACTTTTGCAATAGCCCGAAACCACTTGTTTATAATGCTTTTTTATGATTAAAAATACTGCGGCAGCTGGAAATAGGCAAACAGGACAAATAACAAAGAGAGCAGAAGAAAGCCCAGCAGAACGTAGACTGAAATATTTCTTTTTCGCCTGAAGATGTTGATACTATGTTCGCTTATCAGCTTTTTGACGGCATTGTGAATCCGGAGTATTGAATTTGTATTTTTAGGAATGTATGCATCTATGTTGAACTTAAGGGTTTTCCTGATCATCTCCATCCTGTCAGGTGACCCCAATAATATAAGACCTGTCCGCACATCAATGCTTTTTATTTCACGGATAAGCTGATCGATAGTTTCAAATTGTTCTTTTGTATCGTACAGATTAAGTATTGCCACTTTGCAGAAAGTATGTTCTTTTTCTTCAATAAGCTGATGGAGGAGTTCCTCCCTGGTTGGGAAAGATACGACTGTATATCTTGAAACGTCGCTAAACCTTTTCCTGACATCCTCAGAAAATCCCCTGTGATCGTCGTAGCAATAAAGGTGTGTTCGGGTGTTTTTTGGCATACTGTCGTGAAATTACTATTTTTTTTCTATTCGTCATTCCTGACATCTACATTCAGAACCAGTTTCCATAAGCCGTTTTCAAAATTATAGGCATCAAAGGAATAATCAGGCCCGTAATACTGATGCTGATCTTTATGGGAGGAGGAAAATGGCACCAGATGATCAAAAACGATGGAACTATCGGATCGGAAACGTAATGACATCATTGCATTTGATGCATATTCAAAGACTGCACGGTATTTTTTCTTTCCTCCCGACTCGAACCATTTCCTGCCAAAAACTATTGAATCATCAGGCTTAAAACTCAGTACTTCAATGATTTTACTGCTTATATCTGTGTTGCTGTAATCAATACCCAGAAGTATCCAGCATTGTTTATTATCAATGTTAAAAGGTCTCAGATCATAATATAATGCTCCATACCAGTTAGATTCTGTATATATAGTATCTGTTTCGACAGGTTTTTCGTTATAACTAACAGATAACCTGTATATTTTATTTGGGTTACCGGCACCCTGTTTCCTTATGAAATAACAAAAATACTTCCCTGGTTCATCCTCTAAGACAAGATTCCATGTAATTATCATCATGGAAGAATCAGGCGAAACAATCTGACCGAGGTACCTCAGGTTTGTGAACCTGAAGGTAAAAACCGAATCAGATTTCACATAATCATCGATGATCAGCCGAATCGAATCATTTATCCTTACCCTGTCAGTATCGACATAATTATCAATCAGCCTGTCAAAAAGCCCTTCCAGCCTCTGCGATGTATCTGTTACAGGAATCTGACTTTTCCCGGTTCCGGTAGATATTAAAAAGAAAAATATAAGGTATATGCTGAATATTTTCATCTGATCTTAACGTTTTTTTCCGCATCATCGAGTAGTTTCTTCAATAACCCGCATGCCTCAGCAATCTCGGCTTCAGTAATAATTAACGGGGGTGCTATTCTGAAGGCATTGTCGCAGAAAAGAAAATAATCAAGAACCAATCCAAGTTCCGGAGCATGGCTGATTACGTATGGGATATATGCCTTATTGCTAAGCTTAACTGCCATTAATAGTCCTTCTCCCCTCACTTCAGAGATCAACTTGTGTGAAAGCTCATTTTTAAACAAATCTGATTTCGGGTTGCAATTCTCAGCCAGTTTCTCATCAACAATTACATTCAACGCAGCCAGGCCTGCTGCACAGCAAACCGGATGTCCTCCGAATGTGCTGATATGACCAAGTGGAGGGTTGCTGACAAGAGCTGACATAATCTCTGTTGAAGAAATGAATGCACCTAAAGGCATCCCGCCTCCAAGTGCTTTTGCCAGCAGAAGGATATCGGGTACAACTCCGAATCTGTTAATCGCGAACATATGACCCAACCTGCCAAAACCGGTCTGTATCTCATCAAAAATAAGTAACGTTCCTGTGAGAGTACATCTTTCCCGGAGTTTTAACAGGAAATCATTCTCAGGATAAATGATACCTGCCTCACCCTGTACCGGTTCAACAATCACGCACGCAGTTTTGCTGTCGATAAAATCCAGCGATTTTACATTATTGAAATCCACCTGGAAAGTATCCGGAAGAAGAGGTCTGAATGCATTCTTATATAATTCACTTCCCTGTAGACTCAATGCCCCGTGAGTACTTCCGTGATAGCAATTTTTGAATGAAATAATCCTGCTCCTCCCTGTGAATCTTTTTGCGAGTTTTAATCCTCCCTCAACAGCTTCACTGCCAGAATTTACAAAATAGCATGAGCTCAGGTCAGGAGGTAAAAATTCTGTCAGACGTTCTGCGTATTTAACCTGTGGACTCTGTATAATCTCACCATACACCATCAGATGCATATACAGATCTACCTGGTTTCTGACGGCTTCTACAACTCTGGGATGACCATGCCCTGTATTGCTTACTGACACGCCCGAAATAAGATCCATATATCTTTCACCTGACGGACCATACATATAGATACCCTTAGCGCTGACAATTTCAAGCATCATTGGTGCTGACGAGGTTTGTCCCAGGTGTTGCAGGAACAGTTGACGATTAGTAAGCATGCGAAAATTTTGTGATTATCTGGCCATCACATTTATGTCGTTCAGCAATGAGTCTCTGAATGACTTCCCGACCGGAATGCTTTTGACAGAACCACCGACAATAAGATCGAGTGTATTCTCTTTAATGGTCTGGATCATACTCTTGTTAATAATGAATGATCTGTGAACTCTTATAAAGACCCCTGAAGGCAATTGGTTTTCAATGGCTTTCATTGTGAAATGAATTGTAAACCGGTCATCATTTGTGTTCAGGGTTACATAATTTTCAAGAGCTTCAATATATATTATCTCCGTGAGTTTCAGTTTAACCAGCGATGAGCCCTTTTTAATAAATATTTCCTCATCACCACTGGGAATTACTTCTTTGCGTGCAAAATACCTGATTGTCTTATCAATGGCTTTACAGAAACGTCCGTATGTAACAGGCTTAAGAAGATAATCAACAACATTAAAGTCGAAAGCTTTTAAAGCAAATTCCTCCGCCGATGATACTATTATTATATTAGGAGGAAAATCAAGACTGCGGATAAAATCAAATCCGTTCATTTCCGGCATCTGGATATCGAGGATGACCAAATCAATATCCTGCCTTTGTGTCAGAACATTCCTTGCAGCGAGCGAATCACTGAAAGTACCAATCAGATTAAGAGAGGTAGACTTGCTGACATACCCTTCCAGGATTTTGCAGGTTAAAATATCATCGTCAACTATAATGCAATTCATGTGCAAATTGTTGTTTTGGCAAACGATTTCCTGACCAAAAATAGTAAATATTTTTTAAGAAGGTTTAAGAATCATATTAAAGTTGAAAATCTTTTATCATTTTGTTTGAATTTATTGATTTATTCAACCAAAGTGACTTTAATTAAGGATGAATACAATAGACAATAATTATCAAGTATTTAAAATTAATGCAAATTTATTCTAAATACTCTTGTCTCCAGGTACTTCTGATATTCTAAAGCAGGTTAAAACAGTCACCGAAATTACTGCCTCTTTTCACAGTATAAAGCAGAACCTAGGGTTAAACTAATTGAATATTCAATAATTTATCTTTTTGGTCCTTTGGTTCCATATTTATGAGGGACAGCTTATATTTTTCCTTGAGATCGGCGGGTTCCCGCTTTCCATTGATGAGATGGATTATTAAGACGAATAAAACCGGTATTATGAAAACTCATAATAGAGCTTAATGACAGAATGGAACCCTGTTGATTACGCACAAAAAATTTATTCAAATCAACAATGTCATTCCTGAAGAGACTATCGGCCCGGGCAATCACATGGAAATTCCTGCTATATGTAGTGAAGTCATTCATATAACTGCTGCCGGGAAATGGCAGAATGGAACTGCTCCCTTACAGTCGCATTAGTCTTTTATCCAGAATCGTTCAATTTCTTCCAGTGATTTCCCAGCTGTTTCGGGGATTAATTTCCACACTATTAACATATATGGGATACAAACTACTGCAAACAGAAAGAAAGTGCCCATTGGTGAAAGATTTTCTAATAACCATGGAGTTAGTTGACCTATAAGGTAGGTGCCTAGCCACAGGGAGAATCCTGCAATTGACATAGCCAACCCCCGGACTTCTATTGGAAACATTTCAGAGAGCAGGACAAATATCACTGCGCAAATCGATATCGCACAGCAGAATATATATAATAAGAATAAAGCGAGTAAGAAACCCGAAGGTATTCCCAATGTTTTACCTAACAAAAAATAAAGTCCGATCAATACCAGTGAAATTATCATTCCGGAAACTCCCCAATAGACTAACTTTTTACGACCTACTTTATCAATAATAATAAGTGCTATCACTGTAGTTATGGCATTCACCAACCCCACTAACACCTGGTAGAAAAGAGAGTCGCCGCTTGACAGTCCGTTATCCATAAAAATCGTTGGACCATAATACAAAACGGCGTTCACACCCATGAACTGCCCCAGAATTGCAATTGCCGCACCTATAAGAACAGCTTTCCGGATACCTGGTTTCATAAGAAATGTCCATTCGTTTTGTTTTCCTTGGTGCAGGACCTGTTGAGTTTCATTTATTTGTATACGTGCAAAAGCGTCATTTTTATAAATCCTGGTTAAAATGGGAAATGCACGTTCAGGCTGATGTTTTAAAATGAGCCAGCGTGGACTTTCAGGGATAGAAAATATTATTAACAGGAATAATAAAGATGGTAAAGCTGACATACCCAACATGCCTCGCCAATATTCATTAACAAATATTTTTCCAATCAGACCATCACCCGGACTACCGGCTTTTGCAATATTTAAAAGTTGATAATTAACTAAGTAAGCACCAAGGAATCCGATGGTTATCGCCAACTGATACAGAGAAACTAATCGTCCCCGGTATTGCGTGATTGATACTTCAGAAATGTACAATGGAGAAATGATGGAGACAACTCCAATTCCTATGCCCCCGACAATCCGGCAGATAACCAGTTCTGCAAATCCTCCTGAGATAGCACAACCTACGCCGGAGGAGGTAAAAAGTACTGCAGCTATCATCAGTGTTTTTTTCCGGCCGATGGCATCGCTTAATATGCCGGCAACCAGTACACCAAATATTGAACCAGCCAATGCACATCCGACATACCAACCTTGATTAATAGTGTCTAAACCAAACTGGACTGTGACAAGTTTTATAGTACCCGAAATGACTGCAGCATCGTAACCAAATAAGAATCCTCCTATTGCGGCAACTATAGAGAGAAAAATAACATATCCCAGAGTATTTATATGTTTGTGTCTCATTTTAAATTCAAAGTTTTAGTTCAGGCTATCCTTTTGATCTGCCATTATTATGTTTGCGGTTCTAAGCTGATAAGGTATCTGTTCTGAGAGTCTCATTCAAGAATCTTCCAAACTTCAAACAGGCCTCTGGGAACATGAAAGCATCCTTTCCATTTTCCTCCTTTCAGTTCAAGCAAAGGCTTTCCTTCACGATTGAGATAGCCAAACCATTCCGGATATTCAGGATCCTTAAAATGATTCCAGGTATATTCATGAATCATTTCGAACCAGTTCTTACAAGCTTTATTTCCGGTAAGACTATAACCTTTTGCCATCGAAATCAATGTTTCGATATGAACCCACCATAATTTCTGATCCCATTCAAGTTGTTGGAGCGGATGTCCTTTAATATCAAGAAAATAAAATATCCCTCCATGTTTTTTATCCCAACCATTATCAGTTGAACACAGTAAAATATCAATGCACTTATCAATTAAAGACTTATCATTATTACGTACTGCTAGATCCATCATAAACCACATTGCCTCATTAGTATGTCCGGGATTAAGGAGTCGTCCTTCAAATGAATTACTGAAATTGCCCTCGGGTGTTACATTTTCAAGGATTAATCCTGATTCCTGATCATAAAAAACATTCATCACCTCATTTATCAGTGGCTGAATGGTTTTGTTCACATGGTCTGTTCCAAGCACATCTTCCATTATCAGTGACAGATTGCATAAGATCATTGGCAGAGAAAAGCTTTTCAGTGGCCGTGTTCCGGGATAAGCTTTATTGTATATTCCTTTTGGGGTTTCCTGCCGTTTCAGAATATTTTTATAGGTATTAAGTGCAATTATTTTGTATTCTTCATTACCTGTCGCTTTGTAAAGTTCGCTGAAAGCCATGGCAGCAAAACAGTCTGAAAAAACATTATAAGGCTGGGTCAGTGGTTTTCCTTCCCGTGTTAATGAAAAATACCAGTTGCCTTGTGCATCCGTACCATATTTTTTCATAAAACCGGCACCATGGAAAGCCATATCCAACCATTCCTGTTTTTTTTCGATCTTGTTGCAGATCATTGAGAAAAGCCACACCTCACGACCCTGAAGCCACATAAATTTATCGGTATCAAAAACCTCACCACGACGGTTCAGACAGGTAAAATAACCACCGGAAACCTTGTCTCGGGAATTATTTAACCAAAAAGGAACCACTGATTCAAGTAATTCATCCCTGTATTGATTTGCGTATATTCTCAATTCGTTCATAATATTTTTGTTAATATTTGCTTAGCTGTTTCATTTGTTATATTCATATCCAGGGGGTTATCATTTGAAGTTAATAGAGAATTTATTTATTTACATTAATGGTCCTCAGGTAATTCTGGTAATCAGGAAAAAGTTCCGTTGCAGGAGGCTCTCCTGTTCGGATTGACATTTCAGGGTCATTAAAAACTCCGGGATATTGATAATATATTGTCTTATAGTTTTTTTATAGAATCAGATCCTGTGCAATTTGTTCAGTTATTGCAGGCTTTTGATAAAATCAAGATAGTAATATCTTAACCATGAAGCGTCACTGCCACCAGGCCCTGTC
>WSSedB1CaDRAFT_10000319_pt1 | contig 21738 bp, 24 predicted proteins | sample WetSurSB1Cattail_FD_9460 | JGI IMG/M metagenome (IMG submission 9460)
GAAGCGTCCTGTGGATAAACACAGCCTTGATGCGGTTCTTGCGGCAGGCGGAGTGACAAGCCGGCAGGATTCGGTCTGGCTGCTCGATTACTGGGGCGGCAAAGATGTCGCAGGGCTTCTTCTCATGCCTCCGACGCGCCATCTTATGCTGCACCTTAACGACTGCTGCAAGTGGAAGATGATGCTCCGGAAAGGAAAATGAAGTCAGGATTTATGCTGTTTTGCAGCAGATGCTTTCCCTGGCTGCCGAGTCCTGTACCATGACACTCGGATTGAGGATGTAGTCTATTTCAGATTCTTTGAGCAGATGCTCTTTGACGACGAGTTCCCGCACTGAAACGTTTTCTGCAAGTGCTCGTTTTGCTATTTCGGCGGATTTGCGGTACCCGATATACGGGCAGAGGGCTGTTGCCGTGCCGACGCTCCGTTCGACAAACGTGCGGCATTGTTCTTTATTTACCGTTATTCCGTTTATACAATTGTCGATAAGTGTTTTCACGGCTCCGGTGAGCGTCGTAATCGATTCAAATAATTTATAGAACACGACCGGTTCAAACGCATTCAGTTCCATCTGTCCTGCTTCTGCGGCCATCGATATTGCGGTATCGTTTCCTATTACGCTGAATGCAACCTGCGAGACGACTTCCGGTATGACCGGATTTACTTTTCCCGGCATGATGGAGGAACCGTTCTGCATTGCAGGGAGATGAATTTCGTTGAATCCCGCACGGGGACCGCTTGAAAGCAGCCGGAGGTCGTTGCACATCTTCGACAGGTCCAGGGCGCAGACCTTGAGGACTGAGGAAACGGAGGCAAAGCTGTCGATATTTTGTGTAGCGTCGAAGAGGTCTCCGGCCTGTTCCAGCGGACAGCCGGTGATGTGCGCAAGGATCGGGACGACGCGCTGTTCGTATGTCTCCGGAGCGTTGAGGGCGCTTCCGATGGCTGTACCTCCAAGATTCACCTGGTATAATTCATTTTTTACGTCATGAATCTGCTTTCTGCAGCGGCTGATCATGCTTTTATATGCCCCGAAGCTCTGGCCGAGCGTCATGGGTACTGCATCCTGCAGCTGCGTTCTGCCCATTTTTATTACTCCTGCGAATTCGGCCGATTTTGCGGCGAGCGATTTTTCCAGCCTGAGCAGTTCCGATTCCAGCGGACCAAGCAGGGTAAGCGCAGTCAGTTTTCCTGCGGTTGGAACGACATCGTTCGTCGACTGAGACTTATTTACATCATCGTTCGGATTGATAAACGTGTACATGCCGCGTTTTCCACCCAGGAGTTCATCAGCGCGGTTTGCAATAACTTCGTTTATGTTCATATTGGCGCTCGTACCGGCTCCGCCCTGAATCGCATCCACAATAAATTCGCCTCTGAAGCTGCCTTCTGCAACTTCATCGCATGCTTTTACAATAGCATTTGTTTTTTCTTCAGAAAGGACTCCGCTTTCGTGGTTTGCATATGCAGCTGCTTTTTTTATGCAGGCAAGACTTGTTATAAAGGCAGGATTAAGGGGCATTCCTGTAATATGAAAATTATGCATGGCACGCAGACTCTGTACTCCGTAATAAGCGGCTGCCGGCACACCCATGCTTCCAATTGAATCCGATTCGATACGTTTTTCCGTTTCCATTTTGTGAACTCCTGATTTATGCAGGAAGTGTATTTTAATTCAGCAAAATGGTAAACATAATAAATGAAAATGTGTTAAAAATATAGTTTTATACTGTATATACAGAATAAAGTAAAGTTTTTAATGTATAAATCTTTATAATGTAAATATTCCTTTTTTCGTCAAATATATGATATAGTACAAGTATGGAAAAAGAACTTGATGATGTCAATCTGAAGATTCTTGATATTCTGCAGAGAGATGCCCGGACACCTGTGAAACAGATTGCAGCCGAGGTATGCCTGTCGTCACCGGCGGTGTCGGCACGCATTGAGCGCATGGAAGAGGAAAACCTTATCAGCGGTTATCAGGTAAAACTGAATTACCATCAGTTCGGCTATTTTATAAAAGCGTTTATCAACCTTGAAGTGGAACCGAAACAGAAGCCGGAATTTTACCCTTTCATAAAATCAGTACCGAATGTCATAGAATGCAACTGTGTTACAGGTGATTACGCCATGCTTATTGAAGTTGCATTCCGCAAAACGGAAGAACTTGACCGTTTTATAAACGAACTTCAGCATTTCGGAAAGACTCATACGCAGATCGTCTTTTCGACATCGGTCGAGCACAGGAACGTACCTGTCCTGCTGCAGCATGTCAGTGGAGAGAAATCTGAAAAACCGGAAGAGAGAGAAAACTGAAGGGAACGCTTTTTGTATGCCCTCAGCGAGCATGATTCAGAGCCTTTTCCACGATATAAAAAACAAGCTGGATGAGCGAACACATAATCAGATAAATAATAAAAATATCAACATATGCCTCTATATAATTATACCCGTACGATGCTTCGATTTTTGCAATCGCAGTAATATCTTTTACAGTCATAAGAAAGGAAAGTGATGTTTCCTTGAACAGATTTACGGTGAGCGTACCGAGGTTGGGAACTGCTTCTACAGCAGCCTGCGGCAGAATGATAAGCCTGAATGCCTGCTGCTGCCGCATGCCGAGTGCATAGGCTGCATCAAGCTGCCCCCTGTCTACGGTGGTGATTGAAGCGCGGATTACTTCGGACAACATAACCGATGCATGCAGCGTAAATACGACGACAGCATAGACAACCGGATGAATGTCGAATACGTTGAACGAGCTGCTGCATCTTACCGCAACTGCATTAATCAGGCTCGGCAGCAGGCTGTAAATGAACAGAATCTGTACAATCATCGGCGTTCCTCGGATAAGCGAGATAAACACTTTGATAATCTGAGAGGCAATCTTTACATGATACAGTCTGGCAAGCGCCATAAGATACGCGGGCAGGGCTGCCAGGAGTATAGACAAGACCGTTATTTCAAGCGATACGGGAATGCCGCGGAGTGCGAGGATGAATGTTTTTTCAAGAAACGGCAGATTCAGTTCCATTTGCTGCCGTCCCTGCCGGGAATTGACTTTCCCCGCATTGCGCGCTGTTCAAAAAATCCTTCAATCAGTTCAATTGCAATTGCGAGGACCCAGTAAATGACAGCAAGTGCAATGTATGTCTCAAGTCCGTGGGCGCCATAATTGCGTGCGACGATAACGTCAGTCTCTCCCATAAGGTCTATAAATCCGATTGTAAAAGCCAGTGCACCCTGTTTGAGCAGTGCGATAATTTCGCTGCAGAAAACCGGCAGTGCGGCCGTGAGTGCCTGCGGTATGATGATAAGCCGTGCTGTCTGGATTGGGGTAAATCCGCAGCAGAAAGCTGCGTCCCACTGGCCTTCATCGACAGAACTGTACGATGAACGGAACAGTTCGCACATTGAGGCAGCGAACAAAAGGGAAAGCGTGATTGTGACGTAGATCAGTTTGCCGTTGTAGCCTGTTCTGATGCCTGTGGCCAGCCTGAATAATACGGGAAGGCCGTAATAGACGATGAAGAGGAGGACAATCGAAGGCGTACATCGTATGATATGCACATATACCGCCGCCGCTGCCCTGGCAATATGAGAGCGGGAAAGCCGGGCCCATGCAAGCAGCGTACCGAACAGCGTACCGCATACGACGGACAACAGCATTACCTCAAGCGTTCTTCCGGCGAAGGGTAAGAGTTCGGTAAACGATTTTAAAATAAAGGCTGGATCAAACGGGCGCATTGTGCGTAAGCATACTATTTCTGCACGTATTTTGAAATATCTTCGCCGAAATATTTGTCTGCAAGTTCCGTGTATGTGCCGTTCTCATGCAGCGTCTGTATTGCTTTATCGTAGTCGGACGCAAGTTGTGTTTCTGCTTTATTGAACAGAGGCCATGTCGGAACTGCCTTGTAGATTACATATGAAAGTTTATCCGCGAACTGATGGTACGGGCCGTTTTCGTCGAGCACGTTCCGTTTGTACGCAACCTGCAGGTCAAAAAATCCGTCGTACCGTTTTTCCAGTACCCAGGTGTATGACTCGGGGATATTGAATACGTCCGACGGGACGAGCTTTATTTGCGCGTCGGGATGGGCTTTATTAAAATCGGTGATAATGGCATATTGAGCCGACTGGGGAGAGATTGGCACGAGCTTTCCGCTGTATTCTGCAAAGCTTTCGAGGTCGTGAATTTTACCGGCATCTTCGCTGCGGAACGTCAGCCCGATGACGCTCGCCCCGAGGTAATTCCGGGGGAATAAATATTTTGCCCGGCGTTCGTCTGTGGACCATGCACCTTTAATACCGACCGCGTATTTACCCGTCTGAACTCCTATGAGCAGATCGTCGTCCGATGTAGGGATAAATTCAATTTTATACTGCGGATACATTGCATCAATTTCTTTCCAGACCGCAACTTCAAAACCGTCCGAATTGCTTTTGCTGTCGACAAAAACATAAGGTACATAGGTTTGTGTGTGTGCTACATATATTGTGCGCGGCGTATCTGTCTTATCTGCTGCCGGTGCAGGCTGTTTCCTGCTGCAGCCCGGAAGGCTGAACGCATATGCAGATAATCCTGCAATAATCAGCATTTTTGTAAAAGACTTGTTCATAGTATAGCTTCCTCTTCTTTTGGTTTATTATATATTTTATATTATAAAATAGTAGGATTATATATGAAAAGAGTCAATAATTTGCTGATTGTGGATAATTTTACTATAGATTTTGTCTATAAAAAAGATAAAAAATAAAATATACTTATTGAGAGACATTTCTAAAAGTAACAGACTTTTGAAATTGGCTCATGCAGAGGCGGTTTTATGTATGAACTAGTACAGGTCGGGGAGCACAGCTATTATATCGATTGTCCTGCAAAGATAGGTATCTATGCGGAAAATGACGGAAGTGTCTGTCTTATAGACAGCGGAAGCGACAAGGATGCAGGGAGAAAGGTAAGGCAGATTCTTGAACAGCACAGCTGGCATCTGAAAGCGATTTTCAACACGCACTCAAATGCAGATCATATCGGCGGTAATAAGTATCTGCAGAGCCAGACGGGATGCTCAATATATGCGCCGGGAATTGAATGCGATTTTACGCGTCATCCAGTTCTTGAACCGTCCTTCCTCTACGGCGGATTTCCTCCTGCCAGCCTCAGACATAAATTCCTCATGGCTCAGGAAAGCGATGTACACTATCTTACACAAGACGTTCTTCCGCAGGGAATGTCGATTATCAATCTTCCGGGGCATTTTTTCGACATGGTGGGCTATCGCGATGCTGACGACGTTGTCTATCTGGCCGACTGCCTTTCAAGCAGGGAAACGCTGGAAAAGTATCAGGTAAGTTTTATTTATGATGTGGAAGCGTATCTTTCCACCCTTGAAACAGTTAAGACTCTCAAGGCAAAAATGTTCGTTCCGGCACATGCTGCGGCAACTGAAGATATTGCACCGCTTGCCCGGCTGAATATTGATAAAGTACACGGAATTGCAGAAAAAATAATTTCTATTTGCGCGGCACCAGTCTGCTTTGAACACATTCTGCAGCGGCTGTTCAACGATTACGGGCTTGTCATGACTGACGAACAGTATGTCCTTGCCGGAAGCACCGTAAAGTCCTATTTGTCGTGGCTGAAAGATGCCGGGAGAGTAACAATTCAATTTGCAGACAACATGATGCTCTGGAGCGTCCCCCGGTGATGACTGTTATTTCCAGTGAAAGTTTTCTCTTCCTGCTCCTTCTTCAAAGTGTTCTTTTACAATGCCAAGGTCGATTTTTACAGCAGAGCCCGTTCCCTTGATTTTTGCTTCTACTGCATTCCCTTCCAGCACAAAACAGAATTTCTGCTGGTTTACTGCCGTTGGTGCAAGAAGTGCGGCTTCAACGCCGTTTTTAAACCACTCAGGAACGGGGCCGTCCGTTACACTTACCTGGCTGAACGATTTTGATTTATGAGCCTTTCCCGGCTTCATGGGATAGCCCGCGGCAATGACGCATACAAGTTTTTCTCCTGCGGCGACAGGGACATTTTTCTTTTTGTACGTCCCGGCAACCCAGCAGGTACCGAGACCCAGAGCCGTTGCGGCCAGAACGATTCTTTCTCCATAATATCCGATACGCTCCTCAAGATCGGAAGCATCTTTCCCTGCCAGTACAATGACATTGCTCACATTTTTAAACCAGCCGTAATGATTGAGAATTGTGTCAAATATGCTTTTATCGTTACGGATAAGCCGGCATGAAAGCGAACCGTCTCTGTTTGCGGCGGCAATGCTTTCTTCCAGTTTTGCAGCAGTATCCTCATCAAGCGGTTTATCTTCATATGCACGTACGGAATGGCGTGAGTGTATACATTCATTGATACCCATAAAATACCTCTGGACTATACTATATCAATTTGCAGATGAAAAATCATGGGGAATGAAGTGAGAAGACGGACAGAGGCATACAGCGCAGTTTGACTGCGCTGTATGGTGAGAAATTATTCAGAGCGCACTGCAACAGCTTCTATTTCTATGCGTGCATTTTTAGGCAGGCAGGCAACCTGGACTGCAGAACGTGCAGGGCATGCTCCCGTAAAAAATTCAGCATATACTTTGTTCATTGCAGCAAAATCTTCCATATCCTTGAGAAAGACAGTCGTTTTAACAATATCTGCCATATCAGTTCCTGCTGCTGCAAGTACTGCACGGATGTTTTCCAGAGATTGTTTTGTCTGCGCTGTAATGTCTTCTCCTGCGAACGAGCCTGTAGCGGGATTAATAGGAAGCTGTCCCGATACGTAAATAGTTTCACCTGCGCGGATGCCCTGCGAATAGGGGCCTATCGCGGCAGGTGCATTTGATGTTTGAACTTGCTGTTTTGCCATAGTTGATTATCCTTTATCTTTATTTTGTTGTTGTGACAGTATAATTCATTTAAGCAGGGCAGTCAGCTCCGCCGCACCGGGCATATCGTCCAGCCACTTTGCATAGTGGGCATACGAAACAGTCATATCAGGATTCAAAATGAAAGCGGCAGGGAGCTGAAGTTCTTCGCCTTCCGAGATTCCGTGCTTAAATCCTTCCGCCTGCACTTTTGCTATTTTTATCATTGTTTTTGGGCCAATCATTTTCAGCTTGCCCGGTGCCGGCAGAATTCCGAATTCATGATACAGCGATTCCGTGGGATCGCATATAATTTCAAACGGGAATGCAGTTTCGCTGCCAAGTTCCTGTCTGAGATGGTCAGGATCACTTTGAAGAACGACAAGCATTTTTCCGCCTGCCCCCCTGATTTGATCATATCCACGTGCATACTGGACCATGTCGTACTGACAAACAGGGCAGCCGTAATATCTGAGGAATACGAGGATAGTTTTCCCATCAGGTACCATCTCTTCGCTGAGTTTTACATCTTTCCGGTACGGTGTCGAGAACTGAAAATCCGGAAAATGGTCTCCTTCTGTAATTTTTACCATTAAAAGTACCTCCTGAACATTTTTCTGCCTTCCGGCATACATGAATTATGCGTTAAAGACGTATTTGTCCAGCCGGCTCATTGCTTCCTTAACCCTGCTGAGCGGGAGCGCAACGTTCAATCGGATTGCACAGGGGCCGTGGAACATACGTCCGTCCTGCCATGCCACGCCGACTTTCCAGCCGCTCTTTTCCAGTTCGTCTATCGTCTTTCCGTGTTTTTCACACCACTCTGAGCAGTCGAGGAAAAGCATATACGTTCCTTCCGGTTTTGATACATGTACACCTTCAAAATGAGCGGCAATATAGTCGCATACGTAATCGACATTTCCGCTCAGGACGCTGCACAGTTCGTCCACCCATTCGTATCCTTCCGGTTTGTATGCGCCGATAAGGGCATGCATGCTGAGCACATTCATATCGTTGTAGTGCGGTTTGCTGCTCTGTGCCCGTACGCGGTCGCGCAGGTATGAATTGTAAATTATATGATACGAGCCGATAAGACCGGCAAGATTGAACGTTTTGCTGGGAGCGTAAAAAGCTGCCGTCCTGTTTTTTGCATCTTCGCTGACTGACTGAACGGGAATGTGCTTATGGCCTTTCAGTATGATATCGGACCAGATTTCGTCGGATATGACGACACAGTCGTTTGCCTTGTAAATTTCCATTGCTTTTTCAATTTCCCACTTTTCCCATACTCGTCCGCAGGGATTGTGCGGATTGCAGAAAACGGCCACGTGTATTTTGTTCGCTTTGATTTTTGCAGCCATATCTTCAAAATCCATCCGCCATATTCCTTTTTCGTCTTTTTTGAGCGGAGAGAGAATAATTTTGCGGCCGTTGTTCTCGATGCAGCCTGTAAATCCTATATATGTGGGAGAATGAAGCAGAACCGGATCGCCGGGAGCAGAGAATGCGCACAATGTGGAAACGACACCACCCAGAACGCCGTTTTCATATCCTATGCATTCTTTTGTAAGCCCTGTTAAATTGTGGCGCTTTTCCTGCCATCTGATGATGGAATTGAAGTATTCGTCTTCAGGCATAAAATAACCGAATGCAGGATGTTTTGCCCGTTCGATTATCGCCTCGGAAATTGTCGGTACTGTGGGAAAATTCATGTCTGCAACCCACATAGGGATTACGTCGAAACCTTTTTCCGGCAGTTCCGGGGAAAAACCCGGTATTGCACCCAGCCCGTCAACTGCGATGGCATCTTTACCGTGCCGGTCCATGATGGAAGTAAAATCATATTTCATAACAGTCACTCCTGAAAATTCAGACGGCTCCTGTTCAATGATGAACAGAAGTACCGTCTGTTATTATATGCAGTTATACACAGTGCCGGCGTATAGTCTGATTGTCAGATTGTATCGTCAGCAAGTGCCTGTGTTATAATTGTCTCTCTGTTTGTTTCGAGATCCTCTTTTTTAACTGCGCCTGTTTTCAATCTGAATATTGAAAGCACCGCACAGACAGCAATAATAATCAACGAAACAATCATATCCTTTCCTTTGAGATCTTTGAACAGATTGAATGCAACGATGCCGGCACATACCGCGGAAAGTACACAGATTACGTTGTACAGGGGAACGGGCATGCGGAGCATACATTTCTTCCATTGTTCAGGATACCTCTTCGGCAGCGTAATACATGCAATGTTCAAATATACATTCATGAGCATGCACGGAATCATTACGAGTGAAACTATGGCATCGAGACTGAACCCCATGAGAAGCGGCAGGACGCTCAGCAGATAGAATGTAAGCTGAATGACCCACGGATATCCGTTTTTTGTCTGCTTTTTGAAAGCAGAAGGAAGCCATCCGTCTTCTGCGATTTTCATCAGAGGATACCGCAGCATCGCTATTCCGCCAAGAAGACTCGTTGCAATAGCGCAGACACCGCCGCCAAGAACGAACATAATATAAATACTGTTCGGGAATATAGCCTTTGCGGTTGAGCTTAAATTAGCCCCGGCAACTTTGTCGTATGGCAGAACGCCGGCCGCAACAAAACTCATTGCGCCGTATACCACAGCCAGCGCTACTGTAACCCATAGTATACCGATTGGTATTGTTCTTTTAGGTTTGTTTGTAACAGCTACAAGTGAAACAGGTGCCATTGTCGTTCCCTGACAAGCCCAGCCCATAATAGCCAGAGCGCTGAAGAATCCCGGCACTCCGCCTTTAAAGAATCCTCCGTCGCTGTTTGAAAAATACCCCGGTTTTATCTGCGGCAGGCCGAAGATGACAAACAGGCCAATAGCTGCAATAAGAACGATGGTCATTACGTTTTCAAGCAGCGTTATAAAACGTGACCCTTTTATACTGCTCGCAAAAAACAGCGTCATTATGATGATGGCTGCCGGACGGGTGTAAGGTTCAACGACAGGAAAGATTGCAGCAATATAGCCTACGAGCGCAAGTGCGTAACTTGACATAGCCATACTGTTGACGAGAGTCATGGCGGCAGAGAATCCTGTCATCAGCGGATTGAACAGCAGCGCTTTCTGACTGTAATCTCCGCCTTTAAATACGAACATTGCGCTCATTATGACGTTGTACATATAAGCGAGCAGCATGAACAGACATCCGCCCACGCAGACCAGTATAATTGACCGCCCCGTGTAAGCAATACCGTAGCCCAAGAGTACGAAAATACCGGAACCGATTGCTCCGCCTAAGCCCAGACAAAATATGTTAAACATATTAAGCTTTTTTCCTTGTTCTTCCATAACAAACTACCTCCTTCTAAGTAGCTTTATGCAAGGAAACGCCATTGTTTCCGAAACTCTTTCCATTTCCTGTTTCTTGGTTCAGGAAACATCATTGTTTCCGTTTGTGAGCTCATTTGTATTGTATAGGTGCTTTATAAAATTTGTCAACAAAATTTACAATAATTTTGTAATTTTTAACAAGGAATTTTACATTTTATATTGACTTTTTGATTTTTCCGTCCATAATTATAGTGATGGAACAGTTGAAAAAAAAAGAACTGATCTCAAGAAATCTTACAGAAAATGACCGGAAAATACTTGAATCATACGTTGCTGTTGCAGAGGGAATCGGCCGGGTATTCGGAAACTGCTGCGAGACAACTATTCACTCTCTTGAGAATCCTTTCAAATCACTTATCTACATTAATCACGGCGAAGTGACCGGGCGGCAAATCGGTTCTCCTCTTACCGATCTTGCTCTTGAATTGGTGGAAAAGGCAAAAGATACGACAGAGGATATGGTAGGCCCGTATTTTTCAAAGACTGCTTCCGGCAAACTGCTCCGTGCCGTGACTGTTTTTATCAGAAATGAAAACAAAGACCTTATAGGCTTTATCTGCATAAACCTGGATATAAGCGCGCCACTGAATCAGTTTATGAAAATACTGATGCCGCAGGAAGAAGGCGGTACAAAAGATTCTGTAAGCGAAAACTACTCAAACACTGTTGAAGATCTTGTACATTCTGCATTTTTAAGCGTACAGAAGAAAATGAGCCAGACGACCGGTGTTGCTCCGATTGAGAAAAACCGGAAAATTGTGCAGAAACTGCAGGAACTCGGTATTTTTGAGATTAAGGGAGCTGTCGATACGGTAGCTGCCGAACTCGGCGTTTCAAAATTTACCATATATAATTACCTGCGTGATGTGCGGGACAGATAACATGCAGATACGTCTTATGAAGCCTGCCGATTACGACGCGATGTACCGCCTCTGGACGACGCCGCCGGGAATGGGACTTAACGACGTCGACGATTCACGCGAAGGCATAGCGCGGTATCTTGCACGCAATCCGCATACCTGCTTTGTTGCAGAACAGGGCAGGATTATAATCGGTGCAATCATGTGCGGACATGACGGACGGCGGGGGATGATTCATCATACGGTTGTTGCCGAAGATGAACAGCACAAGGGAACGGGTACGGCTCTGGTCCGCGCGGCACTGGAAGCTCTGAGGAAAGAAGGTATAAGCAAAGTCCTGCTCGTCGTATTTTCCCGCAACGAAAAGGGAAATGCGTTTTGGGAAAAACAGGGATTTACGGCACGTACAGACCTTGTCTACAGGAACAAAGCGCTCCGCGAACTGGTGCGGATGGATACATAAAGAAATGCGGATGCATCCCGATGATTTAATCCGTATTTTCCGAAATATACTACAGGATATAAAATGCATTTACCTGGCGGAAATCTGTTCAGCAGGTGTTCTGTGCAGAAATCTTTCTTTCCATGCGGCAAGCTCTTTTTCTGTCGTTATAACTTCGTAGCTGCTGTATTTTGCCATAAGACCTATCCTGTCCGGCACGTCAAGAATGGTGAAAATCCTTTTCATACGGTTCTTTACCGAACCTGTCGTCATACCGTACCGGGACGCAATTGTATCGTATTTCATTTGGGTAAGCGCAAGCTTCGTCCATTCCCGGTCCCGTTCCGTCAATTCCGGAAACTCCGTCAAATCGAGAATTCGGTCTTTCTTTGTACTTTTTTCCATTCTGATTTTTTCATATACAAAAAGGAGAATAACGAACAGCAAAGCCGTATACTCTGCCAGAGAAAATACTTCAATAAAGAATATCTTTTTGCCGCACCGCAATCCTGTGCTTATTAAAAGCAGAAAAACAATACCGGCAGCGGTAATTTTTATTTTTGTATGAGTATGCAGATAGCCGCGTAAAGAAAATGTTATAAACGCCAGTACATACATCATCATGCCCCAGGGAGTACAATGAAAATTTAACAAATTAATTACTGCGACTAAAAGACTGTATAATCCGTATAATTCAAATGTAAGCGGGCGAAAGCACAAATAGAGAAAAATCCCTATACCCGCGACATCTGCGGCGCACAAAAATTGAGTTGGAAAGAAAAATTCCGTATTTTGAATATACATTCCCGCTGCCTGAGTACACAAATCAGGTAATAGGAAAGGTATTGACAGGTCTGCAGAAAAACCGATTAATCCGATAACGGCTATTATACGCCAAATTGTTTTTCGTTTATTCATCAGCGGTTTTGATACCCTGTTTTCAGCGAAGTTGTTGTTGTCTTCACCCATACCTGTATCTTAAACGCGATAGTGTATCATGTAAAGAACTTCCTGTTTTGTATAGTCATGATTTTCCAGTCTGTCCTTTGTAACGGTATTCATCTATTTCATTTTAATATGACTTTGGTCACATTAAAATGAAAACTGGTGTGACCTTGGTCATATTCAATGATTTTCGGGTTGTCCTTTAGGAAAGATCACAGGTATGATGAATCCTGCGGGAGATAGAAACGTATGAAAGAATTTATAATAAAGTACCAGGTTATTATTTTCTTTATTTTATCCGCAGTAATCGGTTATGCACCCTGGATATTCATTGGGAGACCGATATGGCTGATTTGGGGAATGTCGGTATCCGGAGCATTGCTGACTTTCTATCTGGACGGAAAGAGCGGTTTGTTGAAAATCCTGAAAAGAGCCATACCTAAAAAGGAAGATATAAAACCTCTGCTTTGTATCCCGCTTTTTTTTATTATCACCGATGCACTGGCGTTACTGATTGCATACATCCTGTTTAAGGATATTCCGGGATTTGAATTTATCAGAAAGGAACCCTTGTATATTCCTGCTTTTATTATCGCTGTGTTATTTGGAGGTCCGCTTGCAGAAGAATTATTCGGCCTGCGCGGGTATGCGCTTCCGAAATTACTTCAAAAAATGAATCCGGTACCTGCAACTCTTATTGTGGGACTTTTTTTCGGGGCCTGGCATTTTATAGAATTTAATGCTCCCGGATCAACACAGTATGCGCTCGGAATGAGAATGTACCCGTTTTTTATTCTGATTGAAATCGCGCTGTCTATCCTTATGACCTGGTTATATCAGACATCTGCCGCCCCCCTTTTTATCGGAGGAATCTACTGTCATTTGAGCATGAATGTAATCAACTGCCTGATGACTACGAAGATTACCTTTTCGACATTGGCTGGCGTTGCACCAACAAATAACCATTACATTGTCATATTCGGAATTGAAATGATAGTCTGTGCCGTTTTTTTGATAATAAAAACCCGCGGGCAGCTGAGATAATCTGCTAAGAAAGATAAAGAGAATAAATTATGAAAAAAATAATCAGCTGTATTCTATTTGTATGTATCAGCATAGTTGTCTGTGTTGCGGAAGAAGAAACTCGGGAAATTGAAGAATCTCCTGGAGCGAAGGAAGCTGCAGATATAAAAGATACCGCTGCATCGAAGAGTCCGTTTGTGGACACCGGTGTTGATGTTACAGGTATATTTGAGACCGAACGCAGTGCCGGTGTACAGTGGGGCGATACTGCCGGCATCCGCGACATTCCGTTTATACCCGTAGTTTTTCCTGCCTTCTCGATAAAAATCAGTTATCCCAATCCATATACATTCAAGCCGACTATCCATAATATTTTTTATTGCGGATATTTCTGTGGTTTATCCGTTTCTCCTGTTGGAATTACTGTTTGTACAACAGGTACTGTCAATATTACGCCGCTTTTTACGATTGCAGCCTGCGGCCAGCTCGGCACGGCATGGAATTACGGATCCCTGTATACTGCACTCGGCGTTTATGATGTGAGCGAAAACAAATACAGAAATTTTCCCGCCTTCGGAAGCCTGTTTTGTGATTTTACCGCGTCTGCAGTTCTTGTCATTCCTTTCGGGCCTGTTATTGTCGAACTTATCTATGCTCCTGAATTCGTTTATCTTACCGGTACCGGAAACGGGGAAGTTTGGAAATTTTCAACCCAAAGCGAATGCGTAAACGGCTGGCGGTATGTGTACGGCGGTATGATTGCATATCAGTTTCCAAAAAAGGCCGGCATGGCCGGTATCCAGTTTATCGCACAGGGATGGTATTCAAGTGATTACTTTGACGAAGTATATCAGCCCTATGATCCGGACTTTGTGACATTTTCCATTATACCTTCATTCCAGATACAGATTGCAAAAAAACAGGGACTCCAGATTACCGTGCCGGTATCACGGGTACGCCGGTTTGAAAACGAAGATTATACTGCGAATGAGATACTGCTGCAGAATTGCGTCGGCGGTGTGTGGCGGCTGGTATCCGTTAACTTTTTATGGCATATACAAATTAATTAAGGATATATTGGTTTATTTTGCGGAGTACAAATTCCGTTTGATTCTACAGGAGAAATAGTATGAAAAAGAAATATGCGGTCTGGATTACTTCCTTTTTTGTTTCAGCGGGCAGTTTTATAACCGGTTGCCATACCATGCCGTATCATTCAGTTTACTACCCTGAGACGCTGGATCATACTGCTGCATTCGATACGGATAAGGTTCCATATGACAGAACTGGATATGTATTTCAGTATAAAAAATCAAATCAGGACGGCAGCTTTCCGGCTGATGTATGGATTTATTATCCGTCGAAAGAGCGGAGTGAGAGTTTCAAGATATACCGCTTTTCAAAGTTACAGCATGCGACGGACCTTGTCTGTGCCGACTATGATCTCATACATTTCCAGCCGGAAACGATTTCCGCATATCTTGTTGATAAGGAAGGGAACAGAAAACTGAATGCCTTTTCACAGTATATGGGAACTGATCTTACGGTTACATTTCATAGTCACACGCGGCATTGTACTATGGGAATTACCCCTTCATATAATTATAATTTTGACTGGGCAGACCTTAACACGATGCTGCCGTATTTGAAAAAAAAAGGAACTGATTTTGAGGCAGGATTTCTTGCGCCGGATAATCTTGCCCGTTTTAAGTTTGCGGGGTACAGCAGATTTCGGTTTACGGGGCAGGAAGAACATGACGGAAAGTTTTGCGACGTATATGAAGTAAAAATACAAAATCATGAAAAAAAGCCGGGACATCTTTATGCGGATGCGGTTAATTATGATCTTGTTGAAATAAATATGTCACTGCCCGACAATCCTGGTTTTAATTCTTTTCAATTCAAACTGATTACCAAGGGTAAAATGACATTGGATGAGTGGAATAGCTTTATTCTGAAGATGACAAGACAGACGTTGAAAGTGAGATCATAAATACTCTTATACTTAACATTGCTTCTACAATTCATCTTCAGCAGAATTTATTCGTGCGGAGGGTTTAATACCCCGCTGCTTGCGGCGGGGGTATTGATTAATGCCCGTATATTTTTCCTCTTCTGCTGTTATGAAAAGTACAGATTCATATAATCAGCGTCCGAATAATCATTTCCCTTTTTAAAGAATTTTTTAAACGTACCGAATTTTTCAAATCCGAATTTCTCGTATACGTGAATCGCTGCGTAATTATCCGATTTTACTTCAAGAGTGATGATTTCAAGATGAAGGATGTTTTTTGCCGCATCCAGCGCTTTTTTTATCAGTGCGGAACCTACTCCCTTATTGCAGTAATCATGGATTACTGCAATTCCCAGTTCCCCTCTGTGTGAGAATCGCCGCGGCAGTGCATCTATATTGCAGTCTCCTATTATTTTACCATTATCTTTTGCAACAAACCATATCTGTGTTTTTGAATTTTGAGAGGATTTTATGAAATCTCGTTCTTCAGCGGCAGAGAAGGGCAGCCCTTCAGAACCGAACGACAGATTATCACTTTCTGAACCGACCTGTTTCAGATATTCGAGCATCTGTTCTGCATCTTCCGGAGCTGGTTTTTCTATAGTATAGTGTATGTCTGATTTTTGGGTCACTTTGGTAATTCTGTCCTTTATTTCATTAATTACAGCCGTATATCCTGTTTCATCCATTTCCTTCGGGTCCGGGACATCCCAGATTGTAATTTTATCCGCATATTTTTCCATGAAAGACGGCAGTTCAGTCTGTGATAAGAATGAAATGATAGTATCTGCCTTAACGGCATCTTCTTCACAGAGCAATTTTCTTTTGTTATTTGATATGTCTATTCCTGTCATCCGTTTAAAAGATGCAACGGCACGCAGCGCTTTTTCACCGTCGTCCCTGAGACAGATATTCTGGTGGTTTTCACTTACGTGGATACCTGCAGAATAAATATTTGTATATCCATAAGAGCGCATGAGTGCCTCTGCGAACTGGCTTCGTGCTGCATTTCCCCGGCAAATAAAGAGAAAGGATTTGAATACTTTCTCTTCAATATATTTCCTCATCGCTTCTACTGTGGTGAATACTTTTCCCGGGTTTACCTTTTCCAATGCCGCCGTATCGACTACTCCGCCATATGCTGCGGACAGGCAGACGGTTCCCGCTTTGTGAGCTGCTTCCGCATCGTACACGGTATCACCGATGTACATAAATTCTCCGGGGAGCAGATGGTATGTTTCCATAAGCCGCTTCATTGCAGAATCTTTGTCGGTTCTGTCGTCGCGGCCTGTTTCCACTGCACAGAACGAGCGGGTCATGCCGTATTCTGCAAGCGTCATATCACACGTCTCTTTTCCCTTTCCGGTAATAAGCGCCGTGAGGATATTTTTTGATTTCAATTCTTCTATCAGTTCGGGAATGCCGGTAAAGGGGGTGCTGCAGTATTGCAGATTCTGTTTGTACAGTACGACAAGTTCATTGTACGCCTTCTGCCAGTTGTCCCCGACAAGCAGCTTAAGCATCCCTTTTTCATTTAAACCGAACGTTCCCGCAATTTCCTCATACGTTGCCGGGTGGTCAAGATAAGGGGTGAGTATCTGTTTGAACACAGAGACACACATTTCCATTGTGTCTCCGATTGTCCCGTCAAAATCGAATGCGACCATTTTAATCATTTTGCTGCTCCGTTTATTTTTCGTATAACTCTGCACGGGTTGCCGGCTGCGACGCTGTCGGGAGGAATATCCTTCGTTACAACGCTTCCTGCTCCGATGACTGACCGCTCTCCGATTGTGACTCCGGGCAGAACGATAACACCGCCGCCGAGCCAGCAGCCGCTGCAGATAGTCACAGGTTTTGCATATGTGTTGCAGAAATACCGTCCGCTTTCCGTATCCCAGTCCTGTACGACACGTTCTTCGTATTCGACAGGATGCGATGCCGTGTAAATCTGCACGTTTGAAGCAATAAGCACGTTGCCGCCTATTGTGATTGTATTGCAGTCGACAAAAGTACAGTTCATATTGATTGACACGTTGCTGCCGATGCGGATATTCCGTCCGTAATCGCAGATAAACGGCAGCCCCACGGAAACGTTCGTACCGATTGTCCCGAACAGCTGTTCAAGAACTTCGCGTTTTTCTGCTTTCTGGTCATATGCCAGTGCGTTATACTGAGCAAGCAGCCTGCGCGTCGTTTTTTTGAATTCAAGGAATACGGGATCGTGGCAGTTGTAGATTTCGCCTGCCGTGCATTTTTCAAGTTCTGTCATAATAACGCTATACTATACTACTGATTGTTACAAAAAAAGTCACAAGGTGTTTTTTTTATCAACAAATCCGCCGCACGGATCAATTCTGCGGGCTATTGTTTCCATTATAAACAGGACGGGAACCTGTGTCGTTGCATTGAAACCGCCGTTTATCCGCTCGTGGTTCATCATATACGAAATGTTCCAGTCGGACAGTTTTGCCAGCGTTGAGTGAGGACTGTTCGTAATACTAAGAATGCTGAAATCTTTTTTCCGGAACTGAAGAACGAAGTTGTTTACTTCCTTTGTTTCGCCGCTTTCCGAAAGTACGACAAGCGCTCCTCCGTGAGGAAAATTGTTTCCGACAGGATAGAACGTATCTTCCAGTCCGACTGAAAATTTCCCGAGATTTGTAAAATACCGTGCACCGTATTTTGCAAGAGTGCCCGAAGAACCCTGTCCGGCAAAAATGACTGTGTCGGCCTTTCTGATAAGGGCCGCTGCGCTTTCTATTTTTTCCTCGAATGCACTGGTGTTTGTTCCCGTCATATACTGCAGAATTTCCTTCAAATCTTCCTGAGGGGGTGTGTTCATGATGCCTTCTTTTTCCGACTGTACGGCCTCTTTGAACTCTGCGTATTTTTCAAATCCCGCGGTATTGCAGAACCTCAGAACGGTAGAGGTCGACACATGTACTGCGCCAGACAGTTCCCTGATTGTCATGAACGGTATCTTGTCAAGGTTTGCAGTGATATATGTATAAATACCGAGTTCCGTTTCATTCATTTCCCGTATTGTGTCGTATGAGAACATCACCGTGCCGTATCTCCTGCCAGCCATTATTATTGCAGCCGCACCTGTTGTCAAGTTTTGATTCGTGCGGCAGATTTATTGATTGAATTTGCGGTTTTCATATGATATACTGCCCCCATTTCAGGGAGTTCTATGAATAATAAAAATCACATTACAACACCGTCTTATACGGCGCTCCGCACAGACGGAAAGAATACGGACTTTATTGAGTTGTGCCGGCTGCTTGATGAAAATCTCGACGAACTTGTCGGAAAGAAATTTCAACGGTCACAGTATGCACAGTATAATACGCTTGAGCAGATTCATCATGTGGTTGTCTTTTATGACGGTGCCACTGCAATTGCAGGAGGCAGTTTTAAGGAATACGACGGAACGACGGTTGAACTGAAACGCGTTTTTGTACGTAAGGAATACCGCGGGCAGGGAATTTCAAAAAAACTTGTCACTGCCCTTGAAGAGTGGGCGGTTTCTTCCGGTTATGAACGTATGATTCTTGAGACAGGCACACCGCTCGCCGCTGCGATGGGGTTATACCGCAGGCTGGGATATGCCGTCATTCCGAATTACGGGCAGTATAAGGATATGCCGAATTCTATCTGCATGGAAAAGAAACTGCTGCCCGCTTCATAAGCTTATTGACACGGACAGACCGTCTATAGTAGGTTTGTGTCGCAGAACAAAAACACGAGCCGGTACGGTAGTCCGGCTGACTGTACGGAAGACCTTGCCCGAAAAGGTGCCGTTTTTCCTGCAGCCCAGTAGCCTTCAATCGTAAAATTGATGTCCGGTTCTGCTCTTAGGGGGGTATTACGCCCTCAGGAGCAGACTATGGACGATTTTGTTATTACCACCATTTATTTTGACGGCCAGTTCTGGTCGGCACTTATCGAAAAAAAAGAAAACGGCATGCTGTATACCGGCAGGTACATCTTCGGCGCAGAACCGTCTCATCCGCGTCTGCTGAACTGGATGCTGTATGAATTTGCGGGTATCCCGCTTTTTCCGGCGGAAAGTCCGGTACGCATCCGCGTAAAGTCACTCAGTTCAGGACGTTCGTCCGGTTCTCTGTGCAAATCGCTCGACGTATTTAAAGCCGCACAGACGGCATACTTTGCGCAGAAAAAACAGGAACGGCGCAGGGAGTGCCGAGAGGACAGGCAGTCCCATTGGGAAGCGGAGCAGATAAAGAAGAAAGAAAAGAAGCGCCACTGATTCGTGCAGCGGCATTAATTCAGCACAAATAATCAGACATTCCGTACGGAAAGCACGTTGTGTCCGCACTTTGCAGGGAAAGACCGATACGATTATTGCAGGAATTACAGACAGTAATCGAGGAGGTATTGAATGAAATCTATTGTGATGAAAAAAATCGGAAAAGTGTGTACCGGAACAGGTTTTTCGGTGCAGCTGGACAAAGCGTATGCAGCAGGGCTAACAGGGCTTTCGGGATTTACCCACGTTACTGTTGTGTGGTATGCGGATAAAGCGCCGGAATGGAACGAGAGCATGCTTGTCATGCCTGCACCGTATAAAAATGCACCGGAACACATGGGCGTATTTGCAACCCGCTCTCCCGTGCGTCCGAACGGAATCTGCACAAGTACCGTGCAGGTCACCGGTTTTGATACGGAAAAGGCGGTAATCAATCTGGCATGGATTGACGCGGAAGACGAAACACCCGTTCTCGATATAAAGCCGTATCATCCGTCTGCAGACCGTATCCTTTCGGCAGACGTTCCCGGGTGGTGCGCTTCATGGCCAAAATCGTATGAGGAAAGCGACAGCTTTGACTGGGAAAGTGTTTTTCAGTTTTAGGGAACTGCCGGCTGGTTCAGCGGGAATTTATCCGTTCCTCATTCCGTTATGAGAGCGGGATAAAGATACTGGTACTGCCGTCGCTGTTATATGTCTGATATTCCCAGCACGATGTAAGCGGCAGTTTCGATGCTGCAATGAACCCGCTGTAAATGCGGCGGTAGGTTTCGCTGATTGTTTCTATTCCCGCGGAATGGATACAGTGCAGAAACTTTCCGCCGGGTACTGCTCTGCTTGTAAAAACCGGTTCCTGTACGAAAACCGGATCGGTAACGAGCGCACACAATATCAGAATTGCACCGCCACTGTCGGTTTCTGTTTCCCGTCCGGTTCCGTCAGCAGCGCAGCCTGCGGACGGAGTCCATGCGGTATACTGGCAGAACGTCTCCGGTGCTGTACATCCTGCGACGAGATGCGTTTTTTTCGAAAATGCCGACCACATCCGGTTGAACGACGTCGTTTTTTCAGTAAGGTAAAAAGGCAGTCCGGTAATATGGAATGGCAGCCTGTCAACAATTTCAGCTTTGAGCCCGGCAGAAGCGAACCAGTCGGAATCGGATTGCGATAATTTTTCAGAGGCAGTGTAAAGTGGCTGAATCACCGGAACAAACCGCGGAGTCATCAGAGAGGCGACAGAATCGAGCGTTCCTGAGGCCTTCAGGGTGCGGGGCGAAAGCCCGAACCTCCGCCGGAATGAGCGGGAAAACGTTTCGTAGTCGTCGAATCCTGCGGCAAATGCGACGGATGCAAGTGTTCTGCTGCCAGCCTGCGTTTTTTGCGATGCTATGCAGCGTGCACATTCACTCATAATTCTGCCGGTTATATATTCCTTTGGATTAATTCCCGTAACAGATGCAAACAGCCTCGTAAAATGCCAGACTGAGTAGCCGCTCTTCGCCGCAAGTTCTGCAGTACTTCGTATTTCCTGTTTTCGGCATACTTCTCCGCTTTGCTGCAGACGAAAGGCTGTCTGGAGTTTGTCTTCAAAAAAAGTAATTGCACCGGTGATGCATTCATATCCGTTCATAGCAAAAGTCCCTGATGAGAAGTATAGTAGCAGAAAGTACAAAAAAAGTCGGGAAGATTCATATCCTATGCAGTATAGTTTGTGATGTCAGGTAAACACTATGGAAACAGATATTCAGACAGAAGCAGTTCAGGCAATGCAGGATTATATCGAAGCACACGTATCCGGTACCATTACGCCGGGAGCGCTTGCACGGATAACCGGTTATTCTCCGTGGTATGCGTCCCGGCTGTTCCAGCAGTTTCTGAACATGACTCCGGCAGATTACATCAGACGTCTCAAACTGTCGAAGTCCGC
>WSSedB1CaDRAFT_10000320_pt1 | contig 21723 bp, 17 predicted proteins | sample WetSurSB1Cattail_FD_9460 | JGI IMG/M metagenome (IMG submission 9460)
GGCCGCTCGCTTCACCATCATGCCAGTGCGGCTTGAAATGAAGAACAACACGCTCGACGATCCTGGTTCATCGGGAAGATTGAGCCGGGAGCCACTCGGCAGTGGCAGTGACCGCGCACCGGCCATGTCCGTCTCGGCAGATTCGGAGGAAACTAGAAAGGCTGCGATCAGCTTCTCTCCGGCTTCCAGTGCAGGTACAGCGACGGACTTCGCGGCCGGAGCTGGCGAGACCTTCTCGACCCGCAGCTCTCCCGCAGCCTGCGTCGCCGAAATGTGCGGTCCTCCAAACGGCCATCCGCTTCCCAGCGTCACATCCATGCGCAGTCCGAGCCGTCGTGCCTGCTCCGCCGCAAAGCGCAGGTGTTCGATGTGCTCGTCCGATACGTAAGGATAGTTGTGGAACCTTGCTGCAGGATCGCTCAGCGCGAGCGGATACATGGTGGCTACCTCAACGCCACCAATTCCCGCTGCCTTCATCTGTTCCAGTTCTCGCTGAATCTCTTCGTTGGTCGCCGAAGGCCCGAACCACCACCACCGCATCATGATCCGTGTATCGTCAGGCGGATGAAGGAAACCGGCGTGGAGTTTGCTTATCGAAGCTGTCGAGTACGGCCCATCCGCTTCCTGCGCCCGGACCGGCAGCGTCAAAGTCGACCAAAGCAGACCGCTGGCCAGCGATGCCAGTAGAAGAAGATACTTGTGTTTGGAACGACGAGCGCGTGGCGACATGGAACACTCCGGGGCAATCAAGAGTTCGTGCGGGAGTAATTCTGATCAAGGTTGTGCGGCTGCATCGAGAACCTGCGGCGTGACGTCCTCAGCAGGCTTCGGAGACTGTGCAGCACGTGCTCCTGCGTGCACGGTCCGAAACGTACTGAGCGCTTTCTCCGCCGCGTCACGATTGCCCGCTGCGCGCTCCGCCTGAGCGAGCCGATACCACGCGACATCATCGTTCGCATCCAGTTGCACCGCACGCTCGAGTGGAGCGACTGCCTGGGCACCTGCCTGATTAGCCAGATAAACTCCGCCCAGTCCCACCAGCGCCTGCTCAAAATCCGGATACCGCGCGATAGCCGCTTCGAAGCCCTTCTGTGCTTCGTCAAGCTGGTTATCCTCTGCTGCCATCGTCGCCACCTCATACATGGCATTGCCATTCCCCGGATCGATCTCGAGCTCTGCTTGAAATTCGCGTCGCGCCGCGTCGCGGTCTTCGGCCTTCTGTGAGGTCGAGAAGCGCGCGCGATAAATCCTGCCCAGGCGGTAGTGAATCCGGGGGCGTCGCGGGTCCAGGCTCAAAACGTTATTGAACGCGATGATTGCCGCGTCGTAATTCTTCGCGCTCTCGTTTGCCTCGCCCTGCGCCTGCAACATCCAGATCGAGTTCGGCGCGCTATCGTGCAGCTTTTCCATCACAACATAGGCGTAGTTTCCATACACTCGGCCCGTGTGATAAAGAACCTCTGGATCGTCGGGATAGAGCTTGTTCAAAGCAAGAGCGGTCTCAACAGCATCGGGGTCGCGTCTGAGGTCCGAATAAGCGCGCAAGAGCTGGAGTCCACACATGCGACGGACTTCCACTTCCGTAGATTGTTTGAAACCCTTCTCGAGATAGGGCAGGGCATCCTTGAACTCGCCCAACTCGGAAAGAGAAAGCCCAAGCAGGCTGTCGAGCCTGGGAAGCCCCGGCTTCAGCTTCTGCGCAGTACGCACTTCGCGCACTGCCTGCTCGTACGAGCGCTGCTTGAAGTAGATGACGGCGAGGGTTGCGTGGACCTCCGCAACGGCAGGCTGCAATCTGGCGAGCTGCTCAAAATTCGATTGGGCTTCCGCATAATGACCTGCGGCCAGCGCCCTCTGCCCCGCCTGGGCATAGCGCGCCAATTGCTCGTCGCTGCTCGCCTGAGAAAACACGACATGGCTCGTCCAGGTGCACAGAGTCAGCAGTAGGGCCAGTTTCGAAGAAGGACGCATGATTCGGATCAGTGTATCCCTTGCGAAGAAAAGTCCGCCACGCGTTTTGGCGCGTGGCGGATTGAAATGTTACCCAGTGAAGTTGTCAGAAGGTGAGTTTCCCGCTGATTTGGATGATGCGGGACGCAGAAGCATTGGTAATCTGTCCCGCGGTTGTGGAGGTGATGGAGTTGTCGATCGATGATCCGCCGCCTGAACCGCTTCCAATAAGGGCGCCGGTCCCGATTGCGTACTGGTGGTGGTTGAAGGCATTGAAGAAGTCACCCGTGAGCCTGAACCCGACAGTCTCAGCGATGCGGAAGTTCTTTCCAATACCCATGTCCCAGTTGTTGATTCCCGGCTGGCGAAGCCAGTTGCGTGCAGTATCGCCGTAAGTGCCCAACCCCGGCTGCGAGAAGCAATCGAAATTGATGCGCTGCAACGTCTTGGTCAGGTTGCTGTGAGTATTGCAGCCCTGCACCATGTTGGCACGCATGAACTGGCTGTTCAGCACTCCGCTCACGTCGTTCGCTGTGATGCTGTACGGGAAGCCAGCCTGGAAGGTTGCGATACCCGTGGTCTCCCAGCCGCCGATCAGCAGATCAGTGGCACGGTTGACGCCGGATGCCATCTTCTTTCCGCGACCGAAGGGCAGATCGTAGATGTAGCTTGTGACGAACCGCTGGTTGACATCAAAGTCCGACAGTCCGTAGTCAAGTTCAGGACGGTGATTGTCCATGAAGCCCTGGTAACCGGCACCGGTTGCGCCCACGCCCGCAGCAGCGGACTTGTCGTCCTTGCTCTGGGCCCAGGAGTAGGCTGCGGTAACAGCCAGGTCATTGGCGCGGTGCTCGAACTTCACGTTCATTCCGTTGTAGTGCGAGTAACCGTGCCAGTCGCTGTTGATGTAGAAGGATACAAAGTTCGGGTAAGGTAGCCGGCTCGCGTTGCTGCAAGGAGCCACACCGAGGTTCACGTAGCTTCCGTTCACCTGAGTCTGGCAGAAAGCCAGGCTGTCGGTCGGAATGGCGTAGGGCTGCGCGATGTTCCGCCGGTCAAGCAGGTGGAGGGCGTGCGTGCCGATGTAGTTCACCTCGAGAGTGGTGTTCCTTGCCAGCTCGCGCTGAACTCCCATCGTCCAGGATTGGACGTAGGGATTCAGAGGATTCTCGGATTCGATGACGGCAAGGAAGGTGAGCGTCGAAACCGGGAAGGCCCCGAGGGTGCCGTACGTCGGGAACATGTTGTTGCTCAGCTTCGGCGCCGCGGAATTGGTCGCCGGGTTGAGCGAGTTGCGAATGCTGTAGGGGTAGATGTCAGCCGAGTTGTCGATCTCGCGGCCTTCGGCGGAATCGTAGAAGATTCCATACCCTCCGCGGATGACGGTCTTCGGCGTAAGACGATAGTTGAAACCGACCCTCGGTGCCCATGGCGTCTTCGAGCCGGCGTGCGGAACCGAACCGCAGTAGCGCAGGATTGGACCGCCGTTGTATCCGGCTCCCGGTGCAACGCCATTCTTCGAGAGCTCAGGGTCAGCGTAGCAGAGGCCGCCCTGATCGTTCGTGGAGTCGAGCCAGAAGAAGTGGTTCGATGCCTCGTACGCGGCCGCGCGGTAATCCCACCGCAGACCGAGGCTCAGTGTAAGCTTCCTCGTCGCCTTCCAGTCGTCCATCACATAGGGGGCGAAGTAGTTGAAGACGTGATCCTGCGGGTTGCCGGCCGTGTTGGTCGGGCTCAGCGGGCCGGGAACAAATCCGCCCACGCCGGAGTAATAGCCGAGCAACATGTCGGCCACCGAGTTGCCGGTTCCGCAGAGGCCCGTCGCTGTGGTGCAGCCCGTGCCGTTCGACTGGATGGTTTGCCCGTTGAAACTCCAGTCCCCGTAGAAGTCATCGTCCAGGTTGCGGATCAGCCGCCAGCGCCGATAGTCGGCGCCGAAGCCAATTGTGTGCCTGCCCTTCACCCAGGTGAACGAATCGGCGTACTCCCAGGTCGGACCTTCCGATCCGGTATAGGAATTCCCCGAGCCGCCGCCGCTGTCGAACCCGCCGGTGTTGAGATTTACATTGGGCCAGGTCTGTTGGAGAGCCGTGAAATGCGTGAAGGTGCCGGTGAGTGCGAGTTGTGAAACTGCATCCGCAGTAATCTGTGGGCCGCCCTGCGGCGCATTGGCCGTCAGATGGCCGAAGCGGAAATTGTTCACCATCGTTGCGCCGAGGTTGACCGTGTGAGAGACCGTCCAGCTGGTCTGACTCTGCTGATAGATCTCATACCCGTGAATCAGATCCCCGGAGTTGTATGAGCCCTGGTTGTTGTAGTTGGCATCGGTGTAGCGGAAAAACACCGTCCCGTACTTGCCGAGGCTCTGATCGCCGCGGTACGTCTGCTGATTCTGGTGCAGCGGGAACCCGAGGCTCTTGATGTAGTTGACTACGCCTTCCGGCTGGTTCGCGACGGTCGGAGTCTGCCAGAAGCCATTTGTTACCGCAACTAGGCCGACGTTGCCGGTCTGCTGCGCGCTGGGAATCTTGTTGCCCGGGTACGCCAGGCCCGTCGCCGGATCGACCGGCATGCAGTTACCACCCAGTGAAAGCAGCTTGGTGCAGTCGGCCGTTCCGTAGTCCGGCAGCAGTCCGCCGGGCAGACCGGACCCGGCAGGCGCCGCGTAGGTTTCCGCCGAGAAGTCACCGCTCAAAACCGCTGGATTCGGCATCTGCGTCACCTGACGCGCACCGTTGGTGATCCTCCAGCCTTCGTAGTTGGCCAGGAAGAAGCTCTTGTTCCGGCCGTCATAAACCTTCGGAATGTAGATCGGACCACCCGCCACGAACCCGAACTGGTTCTGGCGCAGCACCGGGTTCGCCGTGGCCGTGCCCGAGTTGTAATCATTCGCGGTCGGAAATGGCTTGGCGTCGAACGCATCGTTGCGATCGAACCAGAAAGCCGCTCCGTGCAGGTTGTTCGTCCCGCCCTTGCTGACGATGTTGATCTGCGTCGCGCTGAAGCCCTGATCCGCGGAATATGTTCCGCTCGATACTTTGAATTCCTGGATCGCATCCTGTGAGAGGACTACAGCCGGCGTTACCAGAGCTGCATCGGTATTCACCAGTCCATCGAGCGTGTAGTTGTTGCCTTCCGGACGCCCGCCATTCACGCTGATCGCGTTGCCTTGGCCCTGGCGCATCGTTCCCTGCTCACCACCCACCGTGACTGCGCCCGCACCCACCATGAGAAGCTGCATGAAATTGCGCCCGTTCAGCGGAAGATCCTCAACCTGCTGCTGGCTGACCAGGTTGGACAACTCCGTAGTGTCGGTGTCGAGTGCTACGGCTTGTGCTGTCGTTGTCACCGTCTCGTTCACTGTGCCGGGCTTCAGAGACAAATCGACGCGATCATGCTGGTTGACCGTCAAAGTGATCGAGGAAACCACCGCCTTCTGGAAGCCGGGGGCCACCGCCACCACCGTGTAGGAGCCGGGGTTCAGCGCAGGAACGCTGTAATCGCCGGCACTGTTGCTGACCGTTTGGGAAGCAACCTTCGTTGCCGTATTGGTGACCGTAATTTTGGCGTTTGGGACTACCGCTCCCAAACTGTCCGTAACGGTTCCCAAAATTGTTCCTGTTACTCCCGCTTGCGCAAACAGCCCGCAGGCCGTCAGAAGCAGAACGGTGAAACATAGGATGATACGAGCTGCTCGCATCTACTGACCCTCCTCGAATTCGTACCTTTCGTGGCTTTGCCCTGGCTCGGCCTTTGAGCGTATTTAGGGTGGTCCCCGTGCTTTTTGCCCTTCGCTGGGAATAGCCTGATCCAGATGCACGGCAAAGCTAGTTACGCTTAAAGTGAATTGTCAAGGAAAATTTTATTTCTCATTTGAATTTGCCTTCTTCAATACCTTACGTTTGACCTTTGATCACAGAGGTTCAACACGAAAACGATTTTGTGAAGACCAGAGACTCAGAGGTGTCATTCAATCCATGTGCGCTAAAGTGCAGGATCGTTTGACGTCATCGAAATCTAGGGCCTAGCCAGATGGGTCTCTGGTGCGTTGACTTGTCCTTAATTTAGGAGGAGTATGACGTTCGGATAGAAATAAGTTGCATTAGAAAAATGCACCGACTGCATCGGTTACGATGCGAGCCACGGGGAGCAACTCAGCCGGAATGAGCGCCGCGACGGCTCAGTTACGCGCCCCAGATTCGGATCATTCTGCTTTTGCGAATCGGCGATATTGCGTGCCGTGGCCCTGTACAGACCCTTGAAGTCGTACAACATCGACGGCGCAAGCAAATGCGTCGGTTCAAGCCATCCGAGCCTCCCGCGCGATTGCAGCATGGCGAGACTCAGATGGAACTGCAGGCAGCAGGGGCCAGCGTGCTCTTAGCCGCCATAAAAGAGGAACTCTTCGCCATCGAAAGTGAAAAGCTGACAGGCGCACTTTCGCCCGAAGAGTACGCAACAATAAAGGCAGGATTGGAATCCGTGCTGAAGCGCGAATTGGCGCGGGCAACGCACTCTTGATCGCAATTGCATCGGCTTGATCTTGAGAGGAGTGTTAGAGTACGCCGAACACTCTGGATGCAGCCTCTTTCCTTTGCCTCGTTATGACCTAACCTGTCTTGGCTGTCTTTCCGAAGTCGGCCTTGAGCCGACAACTACACCGCAAATCCTGGAATGACCAAAAAGCTCTGTGTGGACGACAGGGAAGGTGGAGCCCGGGATATGCTCTGTCCAGACGTTTCAGAAAGTCCGCCCTCCTTCTTCCTGTTCAGATAGGAAGAACACGGCGCTGCTGTTCGATCCGTGAATGCTGCTGTGGCAGAGAGTGCATGGCTTATCTTGAGTCGCCGGAGTATGAGCCGGCCTGGAAGGCAGACTCGTTGTGAAAATTGGCGACGGCAAGTGGCATTGTAGGCAGATCGTGTTCACGTTGGAGCGATTCAGAAGCCGAGGATTCGATCCCCCATGCTGGACATGGCATCCGGTACAGCCCTCGACTTTGACTTCAGCATGTTCATAAACAAAGGGTCCAGCCGTATCGGTGTGACATTTGACACACATCAATATCTGACGTGCAGAGGCTCCCAGTGCATTCTGCGCAGGGACACTGTGCGGATCGTGGCAGTCAGTGCACTGCATTAACCCTTCCTCTACCTTGTGGCGGATGGGCAAGGCGAACTGCGCCTTCACGTTGTCGTGACACTGATAGCAGAGCTGAGGCTGCGTCATTTTCAGCAAGTTCTTCGGCTCGCCGGCGGCATGGATACTGTGACAACTGATGCAGCTTACGTTGCCTTCTCTGTGGCGCGAGCGCTCGGAGTTTGAATGGCTTCCTGCATGGCAGCTCATGCAGTTGTCATCCACCTCTTTGGCTGTGGACTTTCCAGGATCGAAAATCTTCGCCGCATCGCCGCTGTCACCCGCGTGGTCCTTGCCCGGCCCGTGACAGCTATTGCACGTCATCCCCTCGCCGGCATGCATGATCGCCTCGCTGCTGTGTGGATTATTGGCATAGCCCTTCCATATCTCGTCGTGACAGTTCGCGCAGGCTTCTCTACGCAGAGAACCTCCAGAACCCGGCAGCGCTGCTGGCTGACTCTCTTGCTGTGCTTTCGTTGCGGACGCGTAAAGCACGGGCACGGCAAGGAGTAGCAGCAGACATGCTTTCATGCTCGCAATCTTCCTCAAATCCCAGGCGATTCGCATACGCATTGCAGGGTTCACCTAGCCTGGCCATCCTGAGGGACTTGATCTGGCAAGTGCCTGTCGGCTGGTTGGACGATAAACGGCTCGGGGCCCAGGTGGCCGCGATGACATGTGCCGCAGGTCACTGGCAGACCTGATCCTTCGACCTTGGCAATGTGGTTGCTATTGATCACCTCAGTCATGACGTACATGAGGCGCGCGGTCTCCTTCATGGCCTTGGAGTCTTCAGCAAATCTGGAGCGCGGTGGTCCGCCGGTAACAATGATGGTGGAGTCCTCAGTGTGACATGCTCTGCATTCCACACCCAGTTCAGCGTTCCATCGCACCATGATGTCGTGGACCTGCTGGCCCGTCATGTCTTTCGGTAACACTCTCAGGTTGGTCGGCGCCGGATAGACGCAAAGCGGAGCCGGAGGTGAGCTGCCTGCAGGGCTCTGTGGCTCTTGGGCAGCCAGAGCCCCCGTAACTGCTGCAACCAGAAATGTTGCCAACACCACTGCCAGGACGATGAATCGAGATGTTGGTGATGGATGCAAGAGAAATCCTCCGCAATGCGACGGACAGGGCACCCATCCTGCCGATGATGCGCGTAAGTTGCATCCTGCGACGTTGCTCGTGCGCGGGCTCGTTGTTGCGCATCCGGCTTTCGTCACCGCGCCGAAATTCCCCTCCTCTCGCGAGCTGAGGAATTCCCGGCGCGATGCGTTTGTACTTACCAGCTGTCCTTCGCCTTCTGTTGTTTCGACCAGAGGAAGTCGACGATCTGGTGAATGTCCTCGTCGCTCATCAGCTTCTTCCACGAAGGCATATACAACGGCGGAGTGGGGCCGGCGGGGTTCTCCAGCGGAGGCACTCTGCCGTTGCGAATGACTTCGATGATCTCTCCCTTTGTGTAGTCGTCCGATACATGCAGAAGCGAAGGTATCTGCCCGCCCTGCGCGTTAGGGTTGGGCACGCCACCCTGGAGTTCAGTGCCGTGACAACCCGCGCAACCGAAGCGTGCAAAGTCCCGCTTGCCCGCTTCGATAGCGACGTCCGCAGGAGTGAGGGCATTGCCCCGGTGTGCCAAAATGCTTTGCGCATCTTCTGCTGTAGCAGAAGACATGAAGGCAACCAGCGCCTTGCGCGCATTGGCTTCCAGATCGTATTCGGGCATCGAGCTTCCCGGATAGACAAGCTGCGGATTCACCAGCTGTTCGTCAAGCCATTCAGGCGAGTGGCGCTTTGTAACGGCCAGCAGATCGGGTCCCGTCTTTGCGCCTACGCCTCCAATGGCATGGCATACGATGCAGTCCTTCTCTTCAAAGAGCTGTCTGCCATACTCAGGACTTGGGATCAGGCGCAAGCTTGAGTAGAAAAATCCCATGTCGGCGTTGGTGAGCGAAAGCATGTAATAGCTAAGTTCGCGCGCTTGTTGCTTTGTGAAGTGGAAGTTGGGCATTGCCGAACCGGCCGAAACCACGTTAGGCGCCAGAAAATGCCCTTCGAGCCATTCGGGAGAGCGGTGGCTTGCACCTTCTTCCGTCAAGTCCGGGCCGATGCTTCCTCCCACGCCGTTCAGTTTGTGGCAGCCATGGCAACCTTCGGTTTCAAACAGGCGTCTTCCCGCGGTCAATTCCGGCACTCCGGGCACATCGCCTTCCTTGTGGCATCGTCCACAGGAGGCACGAATATAACCCTTGGCCAGAAGCGGGTCCTGCCAGAAGGGCACGCTGCCATGTGCGCCTTTTACATCTGTGGCCAACCCCTGGCCGCCGTGGCAGATCGTGCAACCGAACTTTGAAGGAATGTGGGACCCCAGGCCAGCATGATAGCGGAACGGTTCCGGGGCGTTCTTCATAGTTGGGTCATCCACGCCCAGATGGCACGTGGTGCAGCGGTCCACCCGTTGCAGTCCAGGAAGGAGAATCTGATGAATCTGAGGTGGTGTGGCCAGAACAGCGGCCTTGGTCACCGCATTGGGCTCCGCCTGCGACTCCAGTTGAAAGAACCGGCGCTGGTAGTCCTTCCACGAGGGCGTGCTCGCTTGCCACACTGCCACTACGATCAGCACCAGCGCGAGCGTGCTCAGCGCAAAGAAAATTTGCGGTAGTCTGCGTCCCATTACTCCGCCCCCGCAACAACATGGACCCACGGTGGAACAAATGCCCATCCTGGGCCTCTGAAGAAGGTTCCAATGACAATCAGGACAAGATTGACCACGACGAAGATCGTGAACAGCCAGATGGCCCACTTGCGGTCTGTTGGGCGCCGGCTGGGATTTCTGTCGAAATAGGGAATCGCCAGAAGCGCAAGGACCATGAGCGCAGGTGCCACCACGCCTCCCAAAAGTGCGGAGTGGCTGACTAGTTCCTGCAAGCCAAGGAAGTACCATGGCGCCTTGGCCGGGTTGGGTGTCTTTGCTGGATTCGCCAGTTGTTCAAGCGGTGCATGAAAGAAGAGGGAGATCGCCATGATGCCCGTGACTGTGACCATCAGGGCTATCGCCTCGCGGAAGAACGCATAAGGGTACGAAAAGACCGCGTCTTCCTCCTCATCCGCTTCGATCGTTTCGAAGATAGGCTTTCCGGTAACCACCTCCATGAGTCCATAGGTCTTGTCTTTCGAAGCTGCCACGGTCCTGAGCGGTTCCACCTGCGCCGGCGCGCCAATGGTCACCAGCGCTTCCGGTTGGTTCGGCTTCAGTTTCCAGGTCGGCCGCGAGAGTCCTCCGTCCTTGCGAATGCGCCAGAAATGGACAATAGTCAGCAGGATGAGTGCCGATGGAAGAATCGCGACGTGGAGCACATAGAAGCGCAGCAGCGCTGCCTCACCCACTGTGTGGCCGCCCAGCAGGATCTCTCGAACCTGGCCGCCAATGATGGGCGCGTAGCTACCAATATTGGTTCCCACGGTGATGGCCCAATAGGCCAGCTGGTCCCAGGGCAGCAGATACCCTGTGAACGACAGACCGAGAGTGAGCAGCAGAAGCAGAACGCCGACAACCCAGTTGAACTGCCGTGGCTTTTTGTAGGAAGCCGTGTAGAACACGCGGCACATATGAAGAAAGACGCAGACCACCATGCCGTGAGCTGCCCACCGATGCATGGCCCGCAGAAAAGGACCCATGTAGACGACAAACTCCAGGTCTTTCATGTCCTGATAGGCCTGCGGCGGAAACGGCCGGTAATAACACATCAGCGCGATTCCTGTGGTCAACAGGATCACAAACAAGAAGAAGGTGATGAATCCCAGATAGAAGGTGTACTTGAATCTGAGATTCTCCTTCTTCACTTTGGCCGGATGGATATGCAGCCAGACATTGAGAAAGACCAACTCGGACTTTCCCTTGTCGGTTGACAGCGGATCCCGCCGAACGATCGATTGCCAGATTTCTCGAATCAGATTCATCGTTACACCATCAACCGGTAGCTCGGAGGCACAACCTTGTCCTTGTCGACGAGGAGTTGCCCATCGCGTGCCTGAGTGATCTCAAACCAGTTCAAAGCTCGCGGCGCTGGACCATGCTGTACCGTACCGTTCGGTCCGAACACGCTGCCGTGACATGGGCAGTGGAAACGCTGGTCGCTCTGGAAATACGCAACCGTGCATCCAAGATGCGTGCAAACTGCGCTCGCCACTGCAAACCCTTTCTCCCTGTCACGAAACACAAATATCTTTTCATCCGGAAGAAAGGTTGGAGGACCGAACGGAAAGTCGGCAGGGTCGCCGATCTTGAAGGACTGAGGCGGTTCATAAAATACACTTGGCACCAGATACCGCACCACAGCTGCGAGGCTCACCGCAACGCCCGAGCATAGTGCCACGAAACCTGCTGCTCCCCAACCGAGAAAAGCTCGACGATTCATTCCCTTTGGCTCCCTATTCAAAGACTTCGCGCTCCTGCCGTTCGAGGGCCTCCATGGTGATGGCCCCGGTTGGACACCGGTCGGCACAAAGGCCACAACGGATACACTTTTCCTCGTTCTTGATGATGGCGCCCGCCTGACCGACTTTCAGCTCATCGGCGTGAACTCCGTAGCGCTGTGAGATGAGTGCGTCGTAGCGTTCATCGCCGCGCACCTGAATCAGATCCACCAGGCGCAGGCAACTCTCAGGACATATATCCACGCATCCTGCGCAGAGAATGCACTTCGATCCGTCGAATATGGTGTTGACCTGGCAGTTGAGGCAGCGACGACCTTCAGCGCGGCCCTGCTCTTCATCGAATCCCAGTTCCACCTCGGCAATGCCTATGCGGCGATTCGCCGCGAGCACCGGCATCTTTTGGCGCGCAATGGAGAGGAAGCCGCTCGGCATCTTCCAGTTGGGCAGGATGCGGAACCGGCTGCGCACAGTCTTTTCAGTCTTTCCAGTCAGGTACAGGTGAATGGAGCGCGCGGAGCGATGTCCGTTCGCAACTGCCTCCACCAGGATGCGCGGTCCGAATGCCACGTCGCCGCCGGCAAAGACGCCCGGGGCGCTGGTCTGCAGATCTTCATCGATCTTCAGGATTCCGCGCGGCGTGACCTGAACTCCATCCTCGTTGCCGAGGTAAGAAAGGTCTGCCTGCTGACCAATTGCAAGGACCACGCTATCGCAGGGGATGATCTTCTCTTCGTCGCTGAAAACAGGATTGAAGCGACCATTCTCATCAAAGACGGTCAGGCAGCGGCGCACCTTGAGCCCGGTGACGATTCCGTCCTCGCCTACAATTTCCTTCGGTCCCCAGCCGTTGTCTACCACAATGCCTTCATGCTCAGCTTCGTCCACTTCGCCTTTCCACGCGGGCATCTGCGCGCGGGACTCAAGACTCACCAGTTCCACTTCTTCAGCGCCCGACCGCAGAGCCATGCGCGCCGCATCAAACGCCGGTTGCAGGCCCTTCGTGTCTTCATCCTCTTCGCCAAAATCCGCCGATTCGTGCACCAGTCGCACCGCGGCACGCGCCACATCAATCGCCACATTGCCGCCGCCAACCACCACGACTCGCTTGCCCAACTCGATCTCGAATCCAAGATTGACGTTGATGAGAAAATCGATGCCGTTGTACACACCGGCCAGATGCACGCCCGGAATCGTCAACTCGCGGCCCTTGTTGAGTCCCGTGGCTAGCAGCACGGCGTCGAACTTTGAACGCAATTCGGTAAACGAAATATCGCGGCCCACTGTCACGCGCGTGTGAAGCGTGACGCCCATGGCCAGGATGTTGTCCACCTCCATCTTGATGATTTCTCTGGGGAGGCGAAACTGCGGAATGCCCAGATAGAGCATTCCACCGGGTACCGGCGCTGACTCAAAGACTTCTACGGTGTATCCCAGCAGCGCCAGATCATGCGCACAAGTCAGACCACACACGCCGGCTCCAACAATCGCAATACGCTTGTCCCGCTTGGGTGCAGATGGCAGAGCCTTCCTGGCTGGATCATGCCCTGATCCTAGGTTGTGGCGATCCGTTGCGTAGCGCTTCAAAGCGCAAATGGCAATCGGTTCGTCAATCTTCCCGCGACGGCAGTTATCCTCGCACGGATGCGCGCATATTCTTCCCAGCACATACGCAAATGGATTTGGCGCGCGTGCCAGAAGATATGCTTCTTCATCCTTCGAGATCCCGATGGCCTGGACATAACGCCCACACTCGGTGTGGATCGGGCAAGCCGACTGACAGGGAATATTCTTGTCGAAATACTCCCGGTCCGGGATCTTGATGGAATAGCTCATACGTTTCCCTGTCTCAGTCGCTTTTCAGCCGGTTCAAGTCGATGCATCGCTGGAGTTGCGGCGTATCGGATGAGTCTCCCGGCGAGTTGCTTCTTGGCTCGCCGGGATAATGCGCACCTCGACGGAGGCTGCCGATGTGCGAACTATTGTTGTTGCGCCTTCAACTTCTCAATCTCGGCGTCAGATAAGGATTTGAAGAACGCCGACGGGTTCTTGTCCTTGCGCGTCGCCTGGTCATAAGCCAGGAACTCGAAGATCGTTTTTCCCTGGCTGTCGCTGATGCCCGAGTTCGGCTTGTGCATCATGCGCTTCACGTAGCGCTCCCACTCTTCCTTGCTCATCGTCGTATTGATGGGCCGTGCAATGGTGTGGCACTTGGAGCATTTGTCCGTGAAGACCTTGTACGACTTCTGTTGTTCCGCGGGGTAGGAAGAGACATCAACCTTGTTGGGGCCCTTGTCCTGAGGGAGCGTTACGTTGCTGGTTTGCGCAGCCAGAGATACAGGCGCAATCAGAATTGCGAGTGCCATGAATCGAAGTGCCTTGTGCATTTCAGTCTCTCCTTACCACATGAATCGGAAATCGAGTTTGAACAGCTTGTCCGTCGTGCCCACCAGAGCCAGAGGATCGCCATCGTGTTCCTGGTTGTAGGTGGCACGCACAATGATGTTGCCCAGTTGCGTCAGAGCATGCTCGGCGCCAACGCCCCACGCGCGCGTATGCATCGTGGGTTGCGGTGAAATCGTCGATGTGCCGCGATCCAGGCGCGCCATTAGCACCGTTCCCGGCTTGAAGTAGTAGTCCGCCTCGCCGCGATAAGTGTCGGCGCTGTAGTACGACATGTCAGATGTCTGGTCCCACCGCCAATCGTCGTGGCTGTGAACGTATCCGCCCAGTACATCCAGCTTGTCGAAGAACAGGTAGTTCCCAAAGCCGCCTACACGGTAGAAGCTGGGCCGATAGGTGAACTCGTTGTCCAGGCCTGCGTTTTGTATCTGGTCCTTTGACCCGTGGTAGTACATCATCGTTACCCCGCCGTCGGGGCCAAACCAGTAGTCCGCGTCAACCCACACGTCTTTCGCGTTCTTTGTCGAACCAGCCAGAATCTCGCTGCCGTCCGCATTTAGCCCATTCGTTACCTTGGCCGACACGGCAAAGATGTTCTTGAAGTAGTTGGAAGCCCAGGTGTACCCGACGTCCACACCCACAGGATGCTGATCGAGCGTGAAGTTGATCGGGTCCGTGTTGGTCAGCGTGTAGGCAGGATCGGAGAACAGGTTGTAGAACATCGAAGCCCGTGTGCCTTCGCCCTCCTGCATGTGAATCTCGCCGCCCTTGACGAAGAAGCTCGAGTTGGCGCGGCCTGCAGTGTACACACCGAACCCCTGTTCCAGGCCATTGCTCCCGTCCTGGTAGAGCTCATAGTGCGCAAAATAGGAGAAGCCCGTCTCCGGCACCGGCCCTGCAACAAACAGCGCTGCCTCATCCAGGTTGAAGCTGGAGCACGACGAACTCGACTGTGTGTCACTGCCGCACGATGTGACGGGAGATGCCGAAGTGGGATTCCCTGCATCCGCCACTGTGTTGTCTGTCGTCACACTCGCCTGCATCAGCAACGCAAAGGAGTTGATGAGGCTGAACTTGATGTCCTTGTCGAGTGCCGTGACCTTCGGAGCGGGCTTTGTGCCGTCCATCTCGTCCGGCGGCATCCGATAGCCGAGACGTTTGAACATGTAGCCGTTCTTGTTGAGCGCCGGCGGAACCGTGTGGCAGGTGTAACATTTCACACCGTATTTGCGCGCAAACGCTGGAATCGCGTTGCCGGGCAGAGGCATCAGCAAAACCACGCCGATCACCAGCAGAATTGTCTTCAGGCCTGAAGTCCAGACTCTCATGTGCGGGAACTCCTGCTACTATCCCTTGCACATCTAGGGCCGAATCAGCCTCTCTTTGTTTTCAATGGGTTGCAGTGTCCTTTTCGCCCAAACTGGGGATTTCATTCCCCACTTCCCGGCTCCGCCTGTGGCGTGGATTCCTCACCTTGCGGATCCTTCTCTCTTTTCAACAGCACGTAAAACGTCTTGCGGTCCACCCCGGCCTCGCGAGCTGCTGCGCTCACGTTCCCCTTGCAGCGGGCCAGCACCGCGTTGGCATACGACCCCTCGAAGCTGGCAAGATACTGCTCGCGCGCGTCCTTCCACGGAAGATAGGAAAGGCTGGTGTTCGCCTCGACATTCGGCGAATCTTCTTCCACATCCTCTGCGCCCAGCACTCCCCCCTGATGCAGCGCCGTCAGCCGTTCCATCACGTTCTTCAACTGGCGCACATTCCCTGGCCACCTCTGACGCAGCAGCACCTCATAGAACTGCGGCGAACCGGATAGACTCTTCCCATAGCGGCGCGAAAACTTCTCGAGAAAGAAGCGTGCCAGGTGCGGAATATCCTCAGGCCGTTCCCGTAGCGGCGGCAGCTTCACCGTGATCACGCTCAGACGATAGAAAAGCTCCTCGCGAAACTTGCCTTCCTTGATCTTTGCCACAAGGTCCTGGTTCGTTGCGCACAGAATCCGGCAATCCACGCGCACCTGCGTCAGTCCGCCGAGCCGCCGCAGAGCCCGCTCCTCCACAAACCGGAACAGCCGCGTCTGCAGCTCCACTCCCAGGTCGCCAATCTCATCGAGAAATAACGTGCCCCCGTCCGCCGACTCGATCAATCCCTTCTTCGTGCGTTCGGCCCCCGTGAACGCGCCCTTTTCGTACCCGAACAGTTCGCTCTCAATCAGCGACCCCGGCATCGCGCTGCACTCCACCGGAACAAACGGACCGTCTTTGCGCCTGCTCTGATTGTGAATGTAGCGGGCTGTGACCTCTTTGCCCGTGCCGCTCTCACCCAGAATCATCACCGTCGCATCCGTACTGGCGGCCTTGCGACATTTGTCCATCTGGTCCAGCATCATGCTGTTGCGGCTCTGCGCCGCATCCGCCTCGCCCAATGCTTCCAGGCGGCCCCTCAGCTTCTCCACCTCATGCCCCAGGCTCGAGAGAGCAAGAGCCCGTTTCACCACAAGCAGCAGCTCATCGCGATTGAATGGCTTCTGCAAATAGTCGAACGCGCCATTGCGCATCGCCAGCACCGCGCCCTCTACAGATCCGAACGCCGTCAGAAAGACGATCGGCACCCCGGGCTGCGCCTCATGCAATTTCGCAAATACCTCTTCGCCCGACATCCCGGGCATCCGCACATCCAGCAGCACCAGGTCTGGCGGATGAGTCAGCGCTTCCGCCAGCCCCTTGGCAGGATCCGTATACGTGCAAACCGACACGCCGGGCAGGCGAAGCATGCGCTGGATGTTTTCACCCAGGGCAGCTTCGTCATCGATCACCAGAATTCGGCTCACTCTGTCGTTCCTCCAGCGAACCAGTGGTAGGGCTGGCCGCGAGTGAATCGCGCCGGCGGCAGCTCGACAACAAAGCTGGCGCCTCCGCCCTCTCTTGTTTCGTAACGAATCCGGCCATCATACATATCCAGCAGGCTCGCTGCCAAAAAAAGCCCCAACCCCAGGCGTTCCCGGCCCGTGCTCTGTGAGACAAACGGCTCGAAGAGATGTTCGCGGATACTCTCCGGCGCCCCCGGTCCGTTATCCTCCACCCGGATCACCACCTTCGCACCTGCTGTACGATAGGGCTCCAGGCATAACCAGATCGTCGCGTCCGCACGTCCCTCCAGAGCGTCCACCGCGTTGCTGAGCAGTCCACGCACAACCTCGCCCACCACGTGTTCCGGAACATCAACCCGAGGCGTCTCAGCGCCCTCCAGAATCAGTCTCACACCGTGACTCGCCGCCATGTGCTGCTGCGTCTTTTGCGCTTCTTCCAGCGCCGTCAGCGGAACCGAAGGCTCATACACCGTCCCGCCGCGTTCGCGCCGCAGCGCCTGCAGCAGCGTGCTCGCGATGTTGCTCATGTAACGCGACTCCTTTAGCATCTCCGCCAGATCGGCGCACAGCTCAGGATCGTCCTTGCGCTCATCAAGCAGCACCTCTAGACGCCCCGCCACAATTGCCAAAGGATTGTTGAACTCATGCATAAAGCCCGCTGTGAATTGGCCTAGCAGCGTGAGCTGATGCGACAGACGAGCCTGCCTGTCCGCTGCCTGCAACTCCTCGCGCAGGCGCGAAGTGCGGTATCGCACCGTGTCCAATTGCAGCCTCACCTGCGCGATCTCTTCTCGCGTCGCCGCTTCGCGCGCAAGCTGCTCCCGGTGTCGATGACGCCCATAGAGGAGCGCCGGAAACGGCGCCAGCAGAATCGCTAGAATCGCTGCCACCACCCGCACAGAGGTCGAGGCAGGGAGAAGCCAGCATACGACTGCGAGTAAAGGCAGGGGCCACGCACCGCTAACCCAGATTGCCAGGTTGCCGGGCTGCTTCATGCCCTGCCGACCGCTCTTCGCTTCTGGCACTGCTTGCATAGCAGTCAAGTTTAGCGTGTCCAGTCCAAGTGACACGCCTCCGATACCCCATGCAATCTCCATTGTTCGACAGAATGGCCGGCAAATCATGTGCCAGCGGCTTCGGACTGACGGCATGGGTGAGGCGCCTGGTGATCAAGCTTCCCCAAATTGGATTACGACCTTGATGTCATCCCGCTGACGTTTCAGAGCGCGCTCGAACTCCTCCGGCGGCTCGCATCGAGTAATCAGGTGAGCAAGCCACGAGCGGTCGGCGCGGGCCAGTACCTGTGCCGCCTTGTACCAGTGCCGCTTGTTGGCATTGACGCTGCCCACGACGACATTATTTTTAAGCACGACTGCAGCAGCAAGATCAGCGGCGGCAGGCCCGATTGTGGAACCGCCGGCCCCGACGCCGGTGAGGCACACGACCCCTCCTGCGCCGATCTGTGTCAGAGAGTCTCTGATGACCTGCCCGACACCCGTGCATTCAACGATTACATCCGGCTCAAATCCCACACTCTCGACAGTGCCAGCATGGTAAGTTGCACCGAGAGCGCGAACAAGTTCCGGCTTGGGTCCGGATTCCCCCCGGGCGAGCACGTGGACCTCAAGCCCATGCTGCTTTGCGACGAGGGCTGCGAGCAGGCCAATCGGTCCAGCACCGGTTACTAGCACGGTGCGCGGCTCCCAGAAGGCGCGCTGACCGACCGCGCGGACCTGCTCCCACGCCTTTGCAACAACTGTCGTAGGCTCAAGCAGAACGCCCATAAGTCCCAGTGAGGGGTCGATCTTCATGGCGTACTCTGGTTCGATTCGCCAACGCTCCGACATGAAGCCGTCAATCTCCTTGATGCCGCGCTCGGTATACTGGCCGTTCCGGCACATGTCCCACTCACCCACCGCACAATTGGGGCAAGGCACGGGATCGGGACGCCGGACGATGCCGACCACGAGATCGCCCTTGCGAAGCGAACTCCGCGGGCCTGGATCCACCACCCGGCCAAGTGATTCATGCCCTAGCACAAGGCGCGCCTTGCTGCGTGGAGCCCAGCCATACTTGCCTTCCACGATTTCAACGTCGGTCCCACAAACGCCGACTGCTATGGCTTCCACGACGACGGACCCGCACTGCAGTTCGGGTTCAGGGATATCTTCGAGGCGTGCGGATGCTGTTTTGTGTGGTTCTACGGTAATGGCTTTCATCTGAACTTCTCCAGTGCTCCGATCGATCCCGGGCTCAATGGCAATCTGTCTTCACAAGACAGCATTCTGGTAATAAGGACGAGCAATGGCTTTATGCCACGGGTTCCTCGACACGCCCGGCATGGAGCGTGCGGTCCGCGAGGTCGGGCTTGATGCTTGCCACAGCGTCATAGTGCCTGAGGTGCACGCCGCCGGTGAGCTCTTTCAAGAAGTGCGACTTCTTGAGCCGATCCATAATTGGACCCTTCACTTCAGAAAGGTGGAAAGTGATGCCACCATCCTTCAGCCGCTGGTTGATCGCCTCAAGACTTTCCAGTGCCGAGGCATCGATCGCGTTCACGGCCGGGCATTCGAGAATGACATGACGGATGCGAGGATTCTCCGCGACCGATCCGTTGATGAGGTCTTCGAGAAAGCGGGCGTTTGGAAAGTAGAGACTCTCGTCCACTCGAAGTGACAGGATTTCCGGATCAGATACTGCGGTGTGCCGCGCGACATTGCGGAAGGTTGCAGTGCCGGGGATCTGTCCCACGACGGCCACGTGAGGTTTTGATGTGCTGTAGAGATGAAGGAAAATCGCGAGAGACACGCCGGCAATAAGCCCCATCTCAACGCCCTCAGCCAGGGTGGCAAGGATGGTGGCGACCATGGCTGCGAAATCCGCCTTCGAATAGATGAAGATTCGCTTGAGTGCGCCAAGATCGACCAGCGAGAGAACCGCAACAATGATCGTCGCCGCGAGAGTGGCATTCGGCAAAAAGAACAGGAGCGGAGTAAGGAACATGGTTGCCAGGGCGATGCCAACGGCAGTGAAGGCGCCTGCTGCTGGTGTTTCCGCTCCAGCTTCATAGTTCACGACTGATCGGGCGAAGCCGCCGGTGACTGGAAATCCGCCCGAAACAGCTGCACCGATGTTGGCGGCGCCGAGCGCAATCAGTTCCTGGTCGGGATCGACGCGCTGACGGCTCTTGGCTGCAAGTGTCAGCGCGACGGAAATCGATTCGACGTATCCAACAATAGAGATCAGCAGAGCCGGAACAAGGATCTTCATCCACAGGCTCAGATCGAGCGGCGGCAAAGCGAGTTTTGGCAGGCCCTTCGGGACGGTGCCGACAATGCTCACACCGTGCGATGAGAGCCCGAAACGCCAGACAACTGCAGTCGTAATGGCGATAGCAGCCACCGGTCCCACTTTGGCAAGAATGTCAGCAACTCGGTCTCCAACGCCAGCACGGCGCAGCAGTGGCTTAAGACTGCTACGAACCCAGAACAGAAAGATGAGCGAAGCAATTCCAATCGCCGCAGTATACGGATTGATGAATCTGATATTGCGACCGAGTTCGATGACGATTGCGAAGAAATTCTCGCCCTTTGCATGGATGCCGAGAGCTGGAGCGAGTTGGCCCGCCGCGATCTGCAGGCCAGATGCCGTGATGAAGCCGGAAATGACTGGATGGCTAAGGAAGTTCGCCAGGAATCCGAGCCGCAACAGTCCCATCGCGATCAGCATCAGCCCGGAGACCATGGCAAGCGCTACGGCCGCTCCGAGATACTCCGGCGTCCCTTGAGACGCTAGCGTTCCAGCCGCGGCAGCGGTCATCAAGCTAGCCACCGCGACGGGACCAACCGCAAGCGCGCGCGAGGTGCCGAAGATTGCGTAGAGCACCAGCGGCGCCATTGAAGCATAGAGTCCGATCTCGGGCGGCAGGCCGGCGACAAGGGCATACGCCAGCGATTGCGGAATCAGCATGATCGTTACAATCGCCGCTACAGTTAGATCGTTGACCAACGTACTTCGGGAGTATTTTGGTCCCCATTCCAGAATTGGAAAATAGCGTTTGAGCATCGCGTTGATCTCCGTTCTGCGTCTGTCCCTCTTTACTCGCTGAATTGGTCGGGAGAAGCCAAACTGCCGGCCATACCATCCAGTAAGCTCCAATTGCGATCTTCGCCAACCCGACTTGCCGTCCGCCTGAGCCCACTTACCGCCCGTTGTGAAGCACCATCCGGTCGGGGGTGAGTTTGTCGGTCCAGGGACACCCCGAGTTCTTCCATCCATTCTTCAACCGCTGGCCCAGAAAGACGCTTTCAGGATCCTCAACCGCATCTCCTTCCATGCCGTCAAGAATCTGATAAACATTCTTGAATCCGTCCTTGGCGAGAAGGTTGACGGCGATCGCGCTGCGGCCGCCCGATCGGCACATCACTAGAATCGTGTCGTCGGCGTTGGCCGCCTGCTTCACCCGGGAGACGAAATCGATGAGAAGCTTCATGGGGAACTGCCCCTTTTCCGCGTCCCACTCATAGGTCTGAGCGGCGATAGGGATTTTCCAAGCCATGGTCGGATGACCGACAAAGAGATACTCTTCGGGGGTGCGGACGTCGAGTATCATCACCTTCTCCGGATCGGCCTTCCACTTCTCCCAGGCCTCCTTCGCCGTGACATAGAGTCCCAGCACTGTCTCCTTGCCTTTGGGAATACTTGCATTCGGTACAGTCATATTCACCTCAATCAATTCCACTGCCCTCGGTCTTGCGACATATCCATACAACCGCTACGCTGCCGAATTCTGAGACGCACCCTTTCTGCCAATACTTTGCCGCATCCTGTTCCGGCGGGCATGGCCGTCGGAGCAGGATGCGGCAAAGCGAGGGCGCGCATTATTGAATTCCCGCGATGGCCTTGTTCTGGAGTACCCGGACCACGACACG
>WSSedB1CaDRAFT_10000321_pt1 | contig 21716 bp, 13 predicted proteins | sample WetSurSB1Cattail_FD_9460 | JGI IMG/M metagenome (IMG submission 9460)
AAGGACCCCTGTTCAACGACAAGACAACTTTCCTAATTTCCGGTCGCTCCACCTATTCTGACTGGCTGCTGAAACAGATCCCGAATGATGCATATAAAAACAGTACAGCAGGTTTTTATGATGCAAACCTCCGGCTCACGCATGAAATAAATGCCAGAAACAGTCTTTTCCTGACCGCCTATATCAGCAACGACCGTTTCACACTGAACAGTGATACCCTGTATAAATACCAGAATAAAAATATCAACCTGCAATGGAAACATATTTTCAATAACCGGCTGAATGCCGTGTTCATGACGGGAATAGATGATTATAATTATTCCATTTCCAGCACAGCCAACCCTGTGAACGGATATAATCTTTCATTCCAGGTAGCCCAGTATAATTTTCACGGCGATTTTTCCTATAACCTGAATACCAAACATACCATCGGTTTTGGAATCAGTTCCATTTATTACAAACTGCATCCGGGGGACCTCGATCCACAGGGTTCGAAATCTTTGGTGATCCCCGACCATGTTCCTGATGAACAGGCGCTCGAATCGGCCGTTTACCTCGGGGATCATTACAGTGTCAGCAGCAAATTATCCATTGAAGCAGGCCTCCGGTATTCGCTTTATAATTATTTAGGCCCTCAGAATATCTATAACTATGCTCCCGGTCAGCCGCTGCAAACTACCAGCATTATTGATTCGACCAATTACGGTCCGGGTAAAGTGATCTCAACATACCAGTATCCCGAATACAGGATTTCCGCCCGGTATGTGCTGACCGACATGTCTTCCGTAAAAATCGGATATAATACGCTGCACCAGTTTATACACCTGCTTTCCAATACCACGGCGATTTCCCCGACCGATATCTGGAAACTCAGCGGTCCCCATATCAGCCCCCAGTCCGGCCAGCAGTTTTCCCTAGGTTATTATCGCGATTTCCAATCACATACCATTGAAACCTCCATCGAAGTCTACTATAAAACGCTGGATCATTACCTTGATTATAAAAGCGGCGCTTCCCTGGTCCTGAACCACAATATTGAAACCGACGTCATCTCAACCCGGGGTAAGGCTTATGGTGCAGAACTCATGATTAAAAAAACAGCCGGTAAACTCAATGGCTGGATCAGTTATACCTATTCGCGCACGCTCCTACAGCAGGATGACCCAAATGCCGGGCAACTCATCAACGGGGGACAATATTACCCGGCCAATTATGACAGGCCCAACGTGGTGAACTTTATCGGCAATTACCAGATCAATCACCGCTTCAGCATTTCACTTAACATGAATTACAGTACCGGCAGGCCCATCACGCTGCCGACAGCCATTTATGACCTCGGCGGCGGGGAACGCGTTTTCTATTCCGACCGGAACCAATACAGGATCCCGGATTATTTCCGGATGGACTTATCCATGAACATTGAAGGCAATCATAAAATTAAAAAATTCAAACACAGTTCCTGGTCTGTCGGCGTGTATAACCTCACCGGAAGAAAAAATCCGTACTCGGTTTATTTTACTCAGGAGAATGGNGTTATCAAAGGATATAAACTTTCCATTTTCGGATCTCCCATTCCATCCATCACTTACAATTTCAAATTTTAAATGAGGAATCTGAAAAATTTCATACCCATTCTGCTTACCCTGCTTCTGGGTGGTTTGAATTGTAAAGAAGTCTATNCCCCGCCTGCCATACAAAATAACCCCAACTTCCTGGTGGTGGACGGGATTATTATCAATGGCAATGACTCTACCGTCATCACCCTTTCCCGTACCCGGAATCTTTCAGATACCACACCATCCGTAAAAGAACTGAGTGCACAGGTTTCCGTTTTAGGTGCATCAGGCATTGAATATCCACTGTATGAGCAGGGCGGCGGCCGGTATGCAGTCGGTCAGCTGCTCCTGGATACCAGCCAGCAGTACCAGCTGAAAATCATTACGACAGACGGGAATGAATTCCGATCCGATCTCAGCAAAGTGCATACCAGTCCTCCCATTGATTCCGTTTACTGGAACCAGGATTCCTCCTATAATGTGCATGTTTACCTGAATACACATGATCCAAATAATAGTACCAGGTATTACCGCTGGGAATATGTGGAAACCTGGGAATACCATTCTGCTTATCCTTCTTACCTGCAAATCATAAATGATACACCCGTATTACGGCCCCTGAATGAACAGATTAACAGATGTTANCAAACAAAAAACTCATCTTCCATTGATGTGGAAAANACCTCCCGCCTGTCGAACGATATTGTCAACAAATTCGAAATCACCCAGGTACCGGCCGGCTCCGAAAAAATCACCGCCGAATACAGCAACCTGGTTAAACAATATGCCATCACGGAGGATGCTTTTAATTTCTGGGATAATCTCAAAAAGAATACAGAACAGCTGGGCTCCCTGTTCGACCTGCAGCCCTTTACCGAACTGGGGAATATTCACTGCGTGAATAATCCATCTGTGAAATGTATCGGGTACATCAGCTTTTCCACGCTCCAGGAACAAAGGATCTTTATTTCCAAGAATGAAGTATATCCCTGGAGCTATTATCCTTACTATGGAGATTGTTACCAGGATACGATTCCGCCGGCCGATCTGACTAAATATTTTCCACCGGGAGGACCTTATTTCAATACCCTGATTGGAACGAACAATGGCGCTTATATATTTTCTTCCAACCTCTGTGTCGATTGCACCTATCACGGGGGAACCACAGTAAAACCACTTTACTGGCCTTAAACTTTTTTAACCATGAAGCGATTTTCGCGGTTTTTTTTCCGGGTCCGTTCCAAAAAGTTTATGACGCCATTATGCTTTTTGATCAGCCTGTCTGCCTTCGGCCAGGACCCCTTTCCGGATCAGGTCAGTGCCGCCCTCAGCCGGTACGAAGCAAATGAACAAAACGAAAAAATATACCTGCAAACAGATAAATCATTTTATATATCGGGAGAAATCTGCTGGTTTAAATCTTATTATGTGGATGCTTCCCTGCACAGACCCTTTTCCCTGAGTAAAGTGGCCTATGTGGAACTGCTGAACCAGGATTTAAAAGCCGTTTTACAGGGCAAAATCTCCCTGCAGAACGGAACCGGCAACGGATCTTTCTTTTTACCCCTCTACCTGCCTTCCGGTTCCTATAAAATCCGGGCTTACACCAACTGGATGAAAAACGCCGGACCGGAATATTTTTTTGAAAAGAATATAACGGTGCTGAACACCCAAAAAAAAGAAAGGGACAGCCTGGTGAAAAAACCGGCTTCCTATGATATCCGGTTTTTTCCTGAAGGAGGAACCCTGGTAGACGGCATTCCGGCCGTTGTTGGTTTTAAAGCAGTGGATGAAACCGGTAAGAGCGTCCGTGTGGAAGGAGATATTGTTGACCAGGATAAAAAAACCATCGCGCATTTTCAAAGCAGTTTATTTGGCATGGGACGGTTTGCCCTGACTCCCTCTGTCGCCAATCAATATCAGGCCTATGTCCGGATCGGGGACAACCAGCTGACCGTTGTAAATTTTCCTGCAGTCTCCCCCAAAGGATATGTTTTACATGTAGCCGCAGATTCGAATAACCAGGTAAACATCACCGCATTTTCCAATATGGAAGGAGATAACAGACCGCTTTACCTGTTGGTCCATACACGCGGACTTGTAAAGTATGCAAAATCCATGAACCTGGTCAACGGACAGGCCTCCCTGGCTATTCAAAAGTCCGTTCTGGGAGAAGGCATTTCATGTTTCACCCTTTTCAATGCAGCCCATCAGCCGGTCTGCGAAAGACTGTTTTTCAGGATGCCGGCCACCCTCGGGATGGATGCCCGTACTGAAATGGAGGAATACCCGGTCAGAAAAAAAATTACGGCTAATATCCATATCAACAACAAAGGGACGGATACCGGTTCCGCAAACCTGGGTATTTCGGTTTACCGGATCGACAGCCTGCAATACGATGAAGGACCCGATATACGATGTTACCTATACCTTGGTTCCGATATCAGGGGAACCATCGAACACCCTGAATATTATTTTAATCATACAGGTGAGCTGGTCGAAACCGGTCTGGACAATCTCATGCTCACCCAGGGCTGGAGAAGATTTAAATGGGAGGATGTTATACAATCCCGGCAGCCCGATTATGAATATATACCGGAATGGGCCGGCCATTTAGTGAGTGGCCGGATTACGGACCGCATCAGTGGGTTACCGGTCGAAAACCAATCCGTCTTCCTGGCCGGTCCCGGTATCAGGTCCCAGCTCGCCGGCTGCATCAGTAATAAAAAAGGCCAGGTTTTATTCGACTTCCTGCATTTACAGGGCTCCAGCATACTGGTTATGCAGGCCGAAAACAGAAATGACAGCAATTACCGGCTCGATATTTCAAATCCGTTCAGTGAAAGGTTCTCCGGCCGTCCCTTTCCTGTTTTCAGGCTGAATCCCAATCTGAAAGATGAAATGCGGTTTTACAATATCGGCACACAGGTACAGAATGTTTACCTGCTCGATAATATGCTTAAATTTAATACACCTTATTTTAAAGACAGCACATCGTTCTATGGAGAACCAACGCGTAAATATTTCCTGGACGATTATACCCGGTTTAATACGATGGAAGAAGTGGTACGTGAGTATGTCGCCGGTTTAACTGTAAGAAAACGCCAGGGCCATTTTTATTTCCGGCTGTTGAATGATCCGCTTAAAATTTTTTTCGACCAGGATCCGCTGATCGTTTTGGACGGCGTTCCGATTTTTAATGCAGATGAAGTGATGGCCATTGACCCGCTGCGGATAAAAAAGATTGAAATCGTCAATAAGAAGTATTTCATGGGATCCCTGGTAGCCAGTGGTATCTTCGCTTTATATTCTTATAATAATGATATGGCCGGCATACAGATGAACAGCCATGCCCTGATCCTGGAATATGAAGGCCTGCAATTACAACGTGAATTTTATTCCCCCAAATACGATATGGGGCAAACAATTTCCAAACGCATACCGGATTTCAGGAATGTACTGGACTGGGAACCGAATATCGTTGTCGGGAAGTCCGGGGAAGCACAAATCAATTTTTATTCTTCTGACCGCAAAGGAAGGTATATGGGTGTCGTGGAAGGGATCAACCAGAGCGGTCTGGCCGGAAGTACCCGTTTTTATTTTGATGTGCAATAAGACCGGATTAACGCCTTTTCCCTGAAATATTCTTCAGGTAAAGAAAGGATGGCCCTGCTTCCCAGGGAATCAGTGTTTTGATAAATCCGGGTGCTACGGAAAAATTTCCGAGAAAAATATCCGGCTTCCCATCTCCGTCCAGATCGCCGACATCCATCGTCAGCCACCGGCCCTGTTGGGTCTCCGGCATCGTATGGGGCATGAATATAAAATCACCCGTATTCTCCAGGTACACAAACCCCTCCTCCGGTTGCGTCCCGTAATCAGCAAAAAAAGAAATTACCGCCAGGTCCAGGTCGCCGTCCCCGTCAAAATCCCGGGCCATGGCTTTATAACATCCATTGATGGGGAAAAAATATTTCCGGCTGAAATTCCAATGCCCATCATTTAAAAATATATAGACCCCGTGATAGGGTTTAAGCACCTGCGAAAAGTCTGCATTGTCGCCACAGGTATAAAGTATATCCGGAAAACCGTCCTGGTTGAAATCGTCCATTTCGAAATAGGATGAACCATAAGAGGGGGGAAACCGTAAAATTTCTTTCTGGTCAAACTGTCCGTGCCCGCGATTGGTGAATAAAAAAATTCCTTCTTCTCCCTGTGCGAATAATACAATCAGGTCAGGCAGGCCATCCTGATTATAATCCCGTACATAGGCTTTGATCGCGCCGGGCACGGGGCGCAGTACATGACGGGTATACTGATTGTTTCCCAGGTTTTCATACCAGCTTAAAGCGCCTGTGAGGTGACCGAATTCGCAAACCAGCTCATCCGGTTTCCCATCTGCATTTAAGTCAACCTGTACGGATTGCACCGGCCGCTGCAGGGAATCAATATGCAGGACAGAATCCAGGAACATATGCCCGTTTTGATTCTGCAACAGATTTTCCAGTTTGCCCAGCCGGGCATTGGTTGGGTTCAACTGACCGATATTGGTGACAACCTGGGGTGTGGCATGCAGGTCTATATCGATTACCGGACCCGAGGAGGGGAGGGAATCTACCGGTTGCAGGTTACGGTCATAACGAACCACGGACCGGCGGAAAATATCGCTTTGTAAAAGACTGTGCGGCGACCGACTCGTATCCACCTGTATATAACAGGTAGTTGGGTTTGCCTTGCTTTGGGCAGGTGAAGAGATGCGGAACAGGGACAGATCATTTTTAATAGCGAAGGGTCTTTGCTGGGCAGGCATTACATCAGGTGCCATAGCCAGGTAATAATCCATGATATGCTGCCATTCTTCCGGCGCCAGCAGTGGCCGGGAAGGATAATAACCGGCAGGCAGGTTCCGGTCCCTGCGCATCGAAGGATATGCATTCCATTTGAAATTGAAAATACCCAGCCGGGGACCCATATTCGGCAAAACCCCCTGCTCCCAGGATTTTACATCGAGCAGGGCAGGTTCGGGGAAAGCATGGCATGACTGGCAATATTGTTTTGCCAGCACTTCACCCGAATCGATGGAGCTGGCCGGGATTTGTTTATGGGACTGGTTTCTGTTATACTGTTTACAGGAAAAAATAAACAGTGCACCGAGAATAATAATATACTGACGCAATGCTAAAGATTTATTTTCCGCTTTACCCCCTTGCTGTCTGTAATTTCCACACTGCTTACGGAGTCGTTTACCCGGATAAACCTGCCGGACTGTGATAAAAATGAAGTTCCGTAATAAAATTCCTGCTCCATGGTTTTCCCGTTTTTGTACCTGATCACCGCCTTTACATCCGTGGGTGCCAGGCGAATGACCTTTCCCTGCTTTTTCAAACGGAATACTTTCAAGGGTCCCCGGTTCTGACTGGCAGCAACCAGGTACTGCCCGTTGGCGCCCTGTAATTTAACCAGCGCCTTCCCATTGCCGGGGATAAAGATTCCACTTTGCAGGATGGATTTTGACTCAAACCCGTTCTGGCCATTCCCGGATAACATCAACCCGTTGAATGCATCGTACCGGCCAACAGTAACATCCGTGCCAAAATCATTTCCATTCATCAGTACATCGAGATTCCCATCCCCGTCAAAATCATCCGCCACCATGCCATTGATCATCGAGAACTGGGCTTCCTTGGGAAGCGGAACCAGGGTGAATGAACCGTTACCGTCATTTCGTAACAGCACGGACTCAAAATCATTGGCTTCCAGCACCAGGGCATTTTTTCTCTCCGGCTCAGTGAGCACCTGGTCCATGGTAGCCACTGCATAGGATTTATAAGAAGGGAATTTTTTTCTCATGGCATTGATCTGTTTTAACAGATCATCCCTCCCCTGTGCGGGAAATTCCTTCTTATTCCCTTCCGCGTCCGGAAGATACAGGGAGGGGATCATATCAAAAATCCCGTTATTGTCAAAGTCTTTCGCATATACATGAACGGGAGTTTCCTTACCCGCCCGGAAAAATGAATTCTTACCCAGGTTCCCGACAATATAATCCATGTCCCCGTCGTGGTCAAAATCACCGGCCGTTATACTGTTCCACCATCCGTGAAAACTGCTGAGACCCGTCTGTGGTGTTACATTCACAAAATTTCCATGTTCATTTTTCAGGAAGGCCAGGGACATCCATTCACCTGCCATGACCAGGTCGGGCCATCCGTCGTTATCGAAATCCGTCCAGACGGCATCACATACCATACCGCAGTTGACCAGGTCTTTCGCCACACTTGCAGTTACATCCGTGAAAACGACATGCCCGTTTTTTGAATCATTTCTTAATATAAAACTCGAAACCGGCCTGGGATAATAACCCGGATCCACCCGGCCGGAAACAAAAAGATCCAGGTCGCCATCATGATCATAATCAGCCGCCCGTACGCAGAATTTACTGGTCAGGTTTTTCGGTAGTGCTTCTGGATCCGGCGTAAAATTCCCCTTGCCATCATTCAGGTACAAGCGGTCCTGGTACCCGGCCGTATTGTGTTCCATGGCATATCCCCCGGAGGCGATGTATAAGTCCAGGTCTCCGTCACCATCTGCATCAAATAACAATAAACCCATATCCTGGCTGGGTTTCGTCAGCGAATCGGCCTGTATTAACGGCTTTCGAATGAATTTTCCATCCGCTTGCTGCATAAAGATCCATGCACTGTGGTACGCAGAACCTCCGATGATCATATCATCCAGCCCGTTTCCATCTATGTCGCCCACTGCCAGGGCCGGACCATAGTCTGATAATTTATGCGGAAGTAATTTCTGAATATTGAAATCAATATAATCTCTTTCCTGGTGGGTAAACTGCAAGCCCAGGGAATCCGTAACTTCAGTAAACAAGCTGTTCTCTGCCAATGGATTTTTCCTGTAATCATAATTCCCTTGAGCCCCGGCGATATTCACCTCCAGTAACTGATCTGCTTTTACCTGCTTTAATAATTGCTGCTTCCCATCGGGCCAGCGGATCAGCACGGTGTCCACAACAGTGATCGTTCCCAATCCGAAATGGGCAATATCCTGAACGGTGGAAAGATAACCCCGGTACGGACTATTCTCGTAAACCTGCTGCTTACCCTGGCCATAATGAAGTTCAACCCGGGCCCCAAGCCCGTTCCGGTTAAGGGAGTCCCCTTTAAATTTTATTTTCAGCCAGTGATGGAGTTCTTTTTCAATTTCACGGCCCCTGTTCCGGTAGATCCCGGCCTCATCATTGATATTATTAACAACCAGATCCGGGTATCCGTCGTTATCCAGGTCCGCATATACGGCCCCGTTAGAAAAACTGGGACGCATGAGACCCCAGTCCCCGCTTACGTCTGTAAAATGCAGGTCCCCGTCGTTATGGTATGCATAATTGTGGAGTTTTACTTCGGGAATCTGTTTGAGCATATCTGTGGTGGATACCAGTGAGCTGGCCATGTTCCTGAATGCAATGAAATCATGGTCCGTAACATCTTTCGGAAACCCGTTGGTGATGATCAGGTCCCGGTACCCGTCATTGTCCAGGTCAGTAAGCAGGGGCGTCCAGCTCCAGTCCGTTTCAGCCACACCGGCATAAAATGAAATATCACTGAATATGGGCGGGCCAACGGAATCGTTACTGTTCACACGGGGTCCCTGGTTCAGCTGGAGGGTATTCCGCACGTACTGGTAAGTATAACCGAAGAAATCACTGTTCTGGTATGTCAGGTAACTGGATGCATTCAGCATCATTTTCTTCCTGTAATTATCTTCCGGATTCATGTCCAGCACCATCACATCTTCCAGACCGTCATTATTCACGTCATTGATATCCAAGCCCATTGAATTGGAAGAAGTATGTTTGAAATATTCTGGCAGGCGATCCGTAAATGTTCCGTCGTGGTTATTGATCAGGAGCAGGTCGTTCGGCAGGTAGTCGTTGGTGACATAGATGTCTTTCCACCCGTCGTTATTGATGTCACAAATACTAACGCTGTGCCCGTATCCTTCAATGGCTACCCCGGCCTCTTTGCTGACATCTTTGAATACCGGGTGTTTCAGCGAATCATTCCATTCATTACGGTACAATCTGCCACTGCTGGGAAAAGACCCGTCGCGTGCCAGTTTGTGAAAAACATTGGGAAGGGTCGGATTGATAATTTCGTTTACCACCAGGTACATATCCAGGTCCCCGTCGTTATCATAATCAAAAAAAGCCGCCATCGTGGAGTAACTGGTATCCGCCAGACCATATTCTGCGGCCATTTCTTTAAAATGCGGGATCCCGTTTTTATCCAAGCCCTGGTTGATATATAACAGATTCTTTCGCTTTTCCGGATCGGTCAGGATGGTGGCTGAAACATAGATATCAGGCCATCCGTCATTATTGATATCCACAACGGAAACCCCGCGACACCATTTACCGCTTCCATCCGCACCGGAAGCCGCCGTTATATCTTCAAATTTGAAATCTCCTTTATTCAGGTATAATTTGTTCGCCACCCGGTTGCCTGTGAAGTAAATATCAGGCAAACCATCCTGGTTAAAATCACCAATGCCCACCCCACCTCCGTTGTAGATATTGGATACGGTGAGTATATTGAGTGAATCTGTTTCCTGAATCAAGTTATTGAAATGGATGCCGGAATGCTCAGATGAGACGGCTTCAAATAAAGTCTTATGCCGGTTGCAGGAGAAAAAAAAGAATATACAGGATGAAAAGAGGATAAACCGGAACCTTGCCCAACAGACCATTGAATAAATTTTTCTAACGCAAGATAATTGATTCACTTAAAAGATTACCGCGCAAAAAAGCAAAGTCCCGTCTGGATAACCAGACAGGACTTTGCGGGAAACTTTTATGAAAAAAGAATATCAGTACCCGGGATTCTGTGTAAGTGTGGGTTTACCTCCAACGGTACTGGCATCAATTTCCTGCTGGGGAATAGCAAAGTAATTGGACTGCCCGTCTTTAAAGGTTGCCCCGCTAAGCAGTGAGTATCCATATCCTACTTCCTTTGCAACATAGGCATTCAGTTCAGTAGCAGCTGTTCCATAACGAACCAGGTCGAAGAAGCGCTGGCCTTCCATAGCCAGTTCAAGCCTTCTTTCAAACTGAACATATTTACGAGCGCCTGCCTGACCGAGTCCGGAGAAAAATCCGGCTGCATATACAAAGGGCAGGTTGGCTACATTTGAACCCTGTGTTCCTGCATATAACGCAGGTGATCCGGCTGGTGTCGGCGTATTTTTTGCCCTTAACCGAACGATGTTTACATCAGCCTGAGCGTTATCGAGGCTACCTACTTCCACTTCACATTCTGCAGCCCAGAGGATCACATCTGCAAAGCGGCAGAGGTTAATATTCAGGGCGGTGTAACCGGCTGTCCAGGATGATTTGTCCGTTAATGCACCCACCTGTGAAGCATAAGGCGCATTTTTAACCGGAGCATAAGGTCCGCCGCTGGCCTGGTTACGAACGAAAATGAAACCCGGGTTAATACCCCAGTCCAGGAAAGGAATACCTCTTCTTCCAATGGTCCAGTCAATACGTGGATCCAGCGGAGTGGTCACATCGGGTGTAAAAGGATCTGAAGATTTTAAACCTTCATCATTTTTCAGGTTTGAATTGTTGTAGGTATCTGGCAAAGGATATCCAGTAACCGGATCTGTTTTATAGGCGTTAGCCAGGCTGTAGGAAGGCTGGTTGAATCCGCAGCATGAAACCGGCATGGCGGGATCATATGAGAAATTCAGCACATCCCCGGCATTGGCATTGGCAGCTGTGGAACCATCATTCACTGAATTCTGTGCGGCAAAAACGGATTCACTGTTGTTCTTGGTAGCCGCATTGAAATTGTCATTGAAATTGTCCACCAGTTTGTATTTAAGACCTCCGGAAGTAACCCCGTTGGCCATCAGATCCGTTAACAGGGGCAGTGCAGAAGCATATTTATGCTCAAACATATAGGCTTTGGCAAGATAGGCCTGGGCACCCCATTTGTTGATGCGTCCCACCTGACTCTGAGTTGCAGGCAGGTTGGCAACTGCATAAGACAAATCAGCTTCAATCTTGGGCCATACATTGGCATCATTGGTAGCCACATCTACGTCGTTGGGTACACGCCAGTTACCNGCNGTATACGTAACGGACTCATCTACCCAGGGCACATTGCCAAAGATCTTTTTCAATTCCATCATATAAAAAGCACGCAGAAAACGGGCTTCGGCTGATAACTGGATGGTATCCGGGGGGGCAATGTCTTTAGCCAGGCGCATTTCCCTGAGCACTTCATTGGAACGCTGAACACCATCATAACGAGCCTGCCATACACCTTCATTATAACTATTGGTGGATGTTTCAGACCAGGTCATCAGGGACACGATGTCCGGCTGGTCACCCGGGTCAGAACCCTTGTGTGAATCATCAGCACAAACACTTCCAAATACCCAGTTACTACCCGCTGTGGCCCAGGGTCCGGGTGTATTGGGACCGGCACCGCCTTCTCCGTCCAGGAGAGAATAAGCACCAATCAACAAACCGGAAACACCAGCCTTGGTTGCAATAACATCCGGTGTATAACTACCAACGGGTGCTTTTTCCAAAAAGCTCTTATTACAGGCAAAAACCAGCCCCATGACCGCTATGCCGATCGGAATATATATTTTAAAATTCTTTCTTTTCATATGTTTTAATTTAACAGATATTCAATGAGTTAAAAAGTAAGACTGATACCACCGGTGAATGATCTCTGGTTACCCGGATAGGATCCATAGTCAATACCATAAGCTGCTGAGGATCCGCCAATTTCAGGATCAAGACCTGTATAGTTGGTAATCTGAAACAGGTTGGATGCCTGGAAAAATATCCTTAAGTGCTCGACGCCTACACTCTTTAACGAACTTTCCGGGATCGTATATCCGATTATAAAAGAACGCATTTTTAAGAAGGATCCGCTTTCTTTATAGAATGAATTCGGAACCGTGTTGGTGCTGAAAGTGGATGCATTTTCCAGGATCGGTGCTTTTGGATTCAGGTTGCTCGGCGTCCAGGAATTGTACAGCAGGTTGATACTCTTATTTCCCTGGAAGGAAGCCCACATATCTGTCCAGTAGCGTGTATAGTTGACGATATCGTTACCATAAGATCCGTAGAAGATAACAGTTGCATCAAAATTCTTATAGGTAAAATTCGCATTGAGTCCGTAGGTAAACTTCGGATTGGGATTTCCAAAGAAGGTACGGTCAGTCGCATCAATTTTACCGTCACCATTGATATCAGCATATTTGAAACGACCCGGAGCAGCATCCTGCTGGGTGGGTGATTTGGCAACATCTGCTGCATCTTTGAAATAACCAATTACATCGTATCCGTAAAAAGCTCCGATCGGATGACCTACCTGGTTCCTTACAAAATCTCCGATACGGCTGCCACCTGTTGTGAAATAACCCCCGGCATTCGGAATGCTCATGACTTCACTTTTATAGGTTGTGAAGATACCGGTCAGGTTTAATTTCGATACCGGGCTGATGGTTGCATGATAGGTAAGGCTCATGTCAACCCCGTTATTCTGCACGTCCCCGATATTAACAAAGGGGGCCTGTGCACCACCTGGTTCTGAGCTCGGGTAAGCACCGGAAGTGGCGGCTGCATTGTCCTGGAACAATAACCCGTTGATTTTTTTCTGGTAGTACTCGATGGTGAACTCAATTTTATTTTTCAATAAAACCGCGTCCATACCAACATTTGTTATCACGTCACCTTCCCAGCCGGTATTGGGACTTCCGTATTGTGTTGCATGGAATCCAAGCACTGTGCTATTGCTGGTTCCTGCGATATCATAGTAAGAAGAACCTGCGCCGGCACCATATAATGTAAACTGGTTGGAGGGGGGGGTATTTGCATATGAACCCAGTTTACCCCAGCTGCCCCTGAGTTTCAGGAAGTTCAGCCAGGTGATGTTGCTCATAAAATCTTCCTGTGTCAGAACCCATCCTGCTGAAAACGCGGGGAAATTACCGTAGGTCTGATCCGGTCCGAAAACGGAAGCACCATCACGACGGATCGTTGCAGTGAAGAGGTAGCGGTCGTTATAGGAATAAATACCTTGTGCAAACAGGGAGTATAATGAGGCCTGTCCGACACCACTGCCATTGACCTGTCCTTTCGGATCTCCGTTACTTAAAGTCCAGAGGTTTTGGTTATCTGAGAAATAATTGATTCTCGTACCGCTCATGCCTCTGTTATATGAATCGATGGCTTCAGAACCGACAAACACTTTTACATTACTCTTTCCAAAAGTATTGGAATAGGTAAGTGTATTGGTCCAGTCCCAGTAGCTACCGTAGCTTGCATTTTCAGCAAAACCATTGGATCCGTTGTTTTCAGCATTTTCATACGTATGATAGGTATAAGCCCAGCTGTAATTATTCTGAACCGTACCACCAATGCTGGTCCGGAAAGTAAAGTGCTTCAGGAAGTCCACTTCACCCCAGGCATTACCCATAATCTGCCAGGTGTTTCCCCGGTTATTAGCAGTTCTGTCCTGGACTGCAACCGGGTTGGGTGAGTTACCTAATTCAGGGCCATTGGAACCGGCCCAGTTACCCTGGCTGTCGTGAACGGGAATGATCGGTTGTTCACGATAATCGTAGTTAATGGTATTTTCACCGAAGTAAGAGATCTGCGGGTTGTTCAGGTAAAATGCATAGAAATTTTCACCTACCCGGATTCCCTTGGTCAGGTTAAATGTCGTATTCATCCTGGCCATATATCTTTTCAGATAGGTATCGATCAGGGTTCCCTGCTGGTCGAAATAACCCAGGGAGAAGTAATACTGGGATTTATCACTGCCGCCGGACATACCTACCGTATGACTTTGAATTGGCGCCTGTTTGAATAATTCGTGGAACCAGTCTGTACCCTGCTTGTTGGCTGCAGTGATCTGGTAGATCGGGCCCTTGCTGTAATCCACATTATATAATGAAGGATCTACTGCGGGACTGCCTGCTGAAGCTCCGCCGGGAGTAATATAATCAGGAAGCACCGGTGTGGCGCCATTGCCATATTGCTGGGAAGAAGGGTATCCGTTGGCGGCAACCTGTCCGGATGTAATATCCGCCTGCCAGAGCGCATTCGCCAACTCCTGTGAGTTCAGGAGGTGGAACGGGTTTCCTGATAAAGGAAGCTGGGTACCATAGTAACCGTCATAGGTCAGCGTAGGTTTTCCGCTTGATTTACCTCTTTTGGTTGTGATGATAACAACACCGTTTGAACCGCGTACACCAAAGATGGAAGCAGAAGCATCTTTCAGCACCTGTACGGATTCGATGTCGTTTGAATTGATATCATGGAAAGGCAGTGGCACCCCGTCCACAATATACAGGGGATCGGTATTACCAAAAGAAGTTACGCCACGAACGAACACGTTGGTCGGTCCGCCGGGTGCACCCGATGTAATTACCGTTACCCCGGCAGCCTGTCCCTGCAACATTTGTTCAGGACTACCTGCCTGGATGTTTTTCATGTCCTTCACATTCACAACATCAACCGCACCGGTCAGATCTTTCTTTTTCTGAGTGGTGTACCCTGTAACGACAACATCATTCAGGGATGTGGTGGATGTGGAAAGGAAAACATCTCCGATGGTGTTTCCCTTTACAGGAACCGTCATGGATTCGTACCCTACAATAGTAATTACCAGATGAGTCACTTTCTGGGAGGATGTAATGGTAAAAGACCCATCAGATCCTGTTAAAGTGGCTGACTTGCCTCCTTTTACCTGTACTGTTGCTCCGACGACCGGTTGCTTGTCCGTGCTGCTTAAAACACGTCCAGTAATCGATGTTTGAGCGAATAGACTTAAGCTGAGGAAAAGAAGGAATGCGGTGTTCAGCCCCGCGAGGAGTTTAAATTTAGTTGGCATAAGCAATTCGTCTTTTGGTTTAACGATGTTAAATTATGACCAAATTTATGATTTCTTTATAGATGACCTAATATTTTTTTAACTTTTAATTGTGTGTTATTATCTACCTGATTGAAACTAAAAACTTATGTGTTAAATGAACATATTCTTTGGGCCCTGCCGGCAGAATATTTACGTCACTGATTCAATTTTATTTACTTTGCGATTATGAACAAAAAATTCCGGTTAGTTTTGATCGTCCTGTTCATCGGGTCGGGACTGTTTTCCTGTGTTAAAAGACAGGGTAAAAAAGAATTGGAGGATAACCTGAAAGCCGCCATGGGCGTGTATCTGAACCACCGCCCGGGAATCGACACCTCACGTGTTCAGTTCACTGTTCTGGAAGTAGTGTATTACGATGATAAAAAAGATTATATCTGTGATTTCAAAGTGCATATGAAAGAGAAAACACCTGATCAGATCAAGGATACCACCGGAACCATGCGTGCACGGATTTCAAGAGATTTCAAAGACGTTACCAGGAGTTACTGATTCTAAAATAATTCGGGTATTGGCGGAGATGTTAAAATAATAGCAATTTCCGGGTTGTCTCCGCCGGCATGCTTTTTATCTTTGGGTATGCAGGATTACCAAAGAATCGAACAGGCCATCCGCTTTATCCGCGAAAATTTCCGGGAACAGCCGGACCTGGACGAAGTGGCCCGCCAGATCCATCTCAGCCCCTTCCATTTTCAACGCCTGTTCAGGGAATGGGCCGGCGTGAGTCCTAAAAAATTCCTCCAGTTCACGAGCATTGAATTCGCCAAAAAGCTCCTCCATGCGCAGGAAACCCTGGCAGCCGTCAGCTTTGAGACCGGTTTATCCGGCACCAGCCGCCTCCACGACTTATTTATTCAGATAGAAGGCATGACCCCCGGCGAATACCGGCAGGGTGGTAAAAACCTGCACATATATTATAGTCACACGGAAACCCTTTTCGGGAACATCCTGATTGCCTCTACCGAAAAAGGTATCTGCCATATTTCTTTTGTGCAGGACAAGCCGGAGCCGGAAGCTGTCCGCAGCCGGTTCCCCGCAGCAGTACTGGAACAAAAAACCGATCGGCACCAGCAACAGGCCCTGAAATTGTTCCGGGACGACTGGTCGGACCTCGACCGGGTCAAGTTGCATTTAAAGGGCACCCCCTTTCAGATCAAGGTTTGGAATGCTCTCCTGCAGATACCCATGGGTTCCCTGAAATCCTATCTCGCGATCGCGAAGCAGACAGGGGATGCCCGCGCATCCAGGGCCGTCGGCACAGCCGTCGGGTCGAATCCCGTCGCTTACCTGATCCCCTGCCACCGGGTCATCACCTCTTCAGGGAACCTGGGCGGGTATCATTGGGGTATCGACCGGAAATCAGCGATCATCGGATGGGAGGCGGCGCGGCAGCATGTGGTTGACGATTGGGAGTGATGAGTTATGAGTGATGAATTATGAATTATGAGTTAGGCGTTAGGCGTTCAGCGGCTTAAGGCAGACCGGGAGAATTTTTACCCGTAATTTTGCAATGCCGTATAACGACCGGAATATTAATGATAAAGCCTAAAAAAAATTAGCACATCCCTTATGAAAAAGATCTCATTCCGCCTTTCAGATTTCCAGCCGGCCCGTCTCCTGCCTGGCCTGATCCTCCTGTGCACCCTGGCGACAGCCTGCAATCAAAAACCATCTGCCGGAATCCACCCGGCTGCAACAACCCAAACCGACTCGGCAAAACACCGGTACACCCCGGAAATGGTGGACAATAAAAAAGATCCTTCCTGCGGCATGCCTGTTACAGCCGGCATCATGGACACAGTACATTATAAAGGAAAAGTGTATGGCTTTTGCTCGGATGAATGCAAACAGCTGTTCTTAAAAGATCCCGGGACGCTTGCAAAGAATGCGGAAATGAAATAGGTTTCGGGCGGAACGCTGAACTCCTAACGCTGAACGCCTAACGCTGAACGCCTAACTCATCACTCATAATTCATAACTCATAACTCAAAACTCATAACCATCAACTCTTCCCATGTTTCAGCACCTTCGCTTCCACATAGAAAATCGTTTCTTCCGCAATATTTTTCGACTGGTCGCCCACCCGTTCCAGCCTTCTGATAATGGATAAATTGATCAGGGCCTGGTAACAGTCGTCCGGATGTTCTTCCAGGTACCTGACCGTAGCAGCCGGGGCATCAATATTGATTTTGTCCAGGAACTCATCTTTCTGGAAAACACTTCTCGCCAGGCCGGTATCCTCTTTTTCAAAAGCATGAAGCGTGTCTTCCAGTATATTGATGGCTTCATCATACATGGTAACGGTATCCGTAATTTTCAGAAGTTCGGGATTGAAGGGCTTATCGGCGCTCAGTATGTATTTGGCCACACCCTCCGCGATGTCCCCGATACGCTCGAGGTTGGAATTGATTTTTAAAACGGCCAGCACAAACCGAAGATCCACGGCCACCGGTGTGAGCAGGGCAAAGATATTTTCACAGTCCCGGTCAATTTTCAATTCCGATCCGTTCACCCGTTTTTCCCGCGATACCACTTCACGCGCCAGGTCCTTATCAAAGTTAACCATCGCGATATTCGACTTGACCAGCTGCGAATGCACCAGGCTCCACATATTGATCACTTCCTTTTTCAGCTCATTCAGTTCAATTGCTAATTGTGACATAATACCTTGATTAAATATTCTGACTTAACTAAATCTTCCGGTAATATAATTCTGCGTCCGTTTGTCCTGCGGGTTGGTAAACATAAGCTTGGTATCGTCAAACTCTACCAGTTCACCCAGATAAAAAAAAGCCGTCTTATCACTTACCCGGGCCGCCTGCTGCATATTATGGGTAACGATCACCAGGGTATAGGTTTTTTTCAGATCATGCAGCAATTCTTCGATGCTCGAAGTGGATATCGGATCCAGTGCCGAAGTGGGTTCATCAAGTAATAATACTTCCGGCTCCATGGCGATGGCACGGGCGATACATAATCGCTGCTGCTGTCCGCCGGAAAGGAAGGTTCCTTTTTTATATAAAGAATCTTTGACTTCTTTCCAGAGTGCCGCTTTAGACAGCGACTCCTCCACTTTCTGGTCTCTCTCAGCCTTGGGAAGTTTCAGGCCGTTCAGTTTATAACCGGCAATCACATTATCGTAAATGCTGAGGTTCGGGAACGGATTCGGCCTTTGAAATACCATCCCGATTTTAAGCCGCACGAAGATGGGATGCATTTCATACACGTTCTCATTGTTCAGGATCATTTCCCCGTTGCAGGTTGCACCAGGGATCAGCTCATGCATCCGGTTGATACAGCGCAGGTAGGTTGTTTTGCCGCAACCGGAGGGCCCCATCACCGCAACGATATTGTTTTTTGGAATATCCATGTTGACATTCTTCACCACGTGGTTGGTTCCGAAATAAGCATTGAAATTCCGGCTTTTTATAATTGTACGTTCCATCTTCTGGTTGTCAGCTTAGTAATAATATTTAATAGCAATACCGTAAATAATAAAATCAGCGCGGCACCCCAGGCCATATTGTGCCAGTCGTCATACGGACTGGTGGCGTAATTAAAAATCATCAGCGGCAGGCTCTGCATGGGTTTGGCCAGGTTAATATTGAGGTAAGGATTCCCGAATGCAGTAAATAACAGGGGGGCTGTTTCCCCGGCAATACGTGCAATGGATAACATGATACCCGACAGGATACCGCTGATACCACAGGGCACGATCACCTTCAGGATCACCCGGTGATAAGGAAGGCCGAGCGCAAGCCCGGCTTCTTTTAGGGAGAAAGGGATCATTTTCAGGGTCTCTTCCGTTGACCGGATCAGGATGGGCAGCATCATAATAGCCAGGGCAACACTTCCTGAAAATGCTGAAAACGTGCCGACGGGTTTTACGATCCAGAAATATACCACGATGCCGATAACGATGGAAGGAACACCCTGTAAGACATCTACTGACAAACGGCTCCAGTAAGAAAGGCGGCCGGTTTTATTTTCGCTTAAATAGATACCGCACATGATGCCGAGTGGAACAGCCAACACGGATGCGGTCAGCACAATCAACGCAGACCCGATCAGGGCATTTGCAATACCACCGCCGGTTTCTCCCACAGGTTTCGGAATCTTCGTCAGGAAGGTCCAGTTGATTTTTGTAATGCCTTCCCTGAATATATACAGGATAATCAGCAGGAGTGGCACCGTGATCAGAAATGCAAAGAATACGATCAGTGCCTGCACACCCTTGCTTTTTCCCACCCGGTATTTTACGTTTACGTTCATAATTTATTCGGTTGTAAACTTCTTGATGATACGTTTCCCGGCCATATTGATAACCACCGTTACAAGAAATAAAACCAGTCCCAGCTCAATCAGGGCAGATAAATAGACTGTATGATCTGCCTCCGTAAATTCATTGGCAATCACACTGGCCATGGTATTGCCCGGAGCAAAAATACTGGTGGGGATCATACTGGTATTCCCGATCACCATGGTAACCGCCATGGTTTCTCCCAGGGCCCTTCCCAGCGAAAGCAGGATGCCGGCAAACAATCCGGATTTAGTATAGGGCAGGATTACATTTTTAATCACTTCATAGCGGGTTGCACCTAATGAATAAGCTGCTTCTTTTAAAGGAGACGGCACCAGGCGGATCATTTCCCGGCCGAGGGAGGCCGCATACGGAATAATCATGATGGCCAGGATCAGGGAAGCTGTAAAAATGCCGATGCCATAGGGCAGAACACCCAGCTTGATTTCCAGCGTTCGTACCAGGGGAACGAGCACCAGCAGGCCCCAGAAACCGTAGATCACCGAAGGCACTGCTGCGATCAGCTCCACGGTATTCTTTAAAAAACTGGAAAGCCATCCTTTGGGATTGTATTCACCCAGGTAAATCGCAATGGCAAAGGAAAAAGGAATGGAAATAATCAGCGCCAGGAAGGAGGTGAGCAGGGTACCCAGTAAAAAAGGGGCAGCGCCATACACATTATTGACCGGATCCCAGGTGGTTCCCCAGAGGTATCTGGCTCCCAGGTGCCTGATGGACGGGATGGATTCGACGATGAGCGTAACCAGAATGCCCAGCACCAGGACGATCATCCCTGCCCCGATACCGACCAGCGTACGTTTAAAAAGGGATTCCGCTCTTATTTGTCCGTAGGAATTCTTTGTCTTTCTTTTTCGCTTCGTTTCATCCATAATCTGAATAAAATAACTTACCCGCAAAACTGAATTTGCGGGCAAGTTAAAACGATTTTACCCTAGTTGTATTAACTAATTATCATTATAAAATTGCTTTACCGTCATATGTCGCAGATTTCAAAATCTTCTCTGCCACTTTTAATGCTTCATCCGATAACGGAGCATAATTCAGCGGAGTTGCAAAAGCCTGCCCTTCGTGAATATTCCACCATAATAATTTCAGCAGCCGGGTAGCCTGTTCCAGGGAACGGCCTTTATAATTCTGCTCCTTGTAAATGATCACCCAGGTAAAACCGCTGATCGGATAGCCATCCGGCGCATCCGTGTCTGTCAGGAATATTTTTGAATCCTCGGGCAGGGTCACATTTCCGGCCGCAGTTACGGATGCAATGGAAGGCAGGATGAAATTACCTTTTTTGTTTCTGATTTTTGCATAGTCCATTTTATTCTGCAGGGCATAGATCAGTTCCACATACCCGATCGCACCGGGGGTTTGCTTTACCAGCCCGGACACACCTTCATTTCCCTTCCCGCCCAGACCTGCAGGCCAGTTTACGGCACCGCCGCTTCCAACTTTTGTTTTCCAGTCAGCACTTACCTTGGATAAATAGTTGGTGAAGATGGCAGTTGTACCGCTTCCGTCTGAACGGTGGGCTACCAGGATCGGTAAGGCAGGAATGGTGACTCCTTTATTGATTGAAGCAATCCGTGCATCGTTCCATATTTTAATTTTTCCCAGGAAGATATCTGCAATGACATCCGGGGTCAGGTTAATATTATTATTATTGCCAGGCAGGTTATAGGTTAACACTACGGCTCCGGAAGCCTGGGTGATATGCAGCACCGGGGCGCCGATTTTGGCAGTCTGCTCTTCGTTTAGCGGGCCATCCGATGCACCAAAGTCAACCGTTTTATTGGTCAGCTGTAAGATGCCGCCACCCGAACCGATACTCTGGTAGTTTACCTGTATGCCGGTCTTCGCATTGTAATCCGAAAA
>WSSedB1CaDRAFT_10000322_pt1 | contig 21687 bp, 14 predicted proteins | sample WetSurSB1Cattail_FD_9460 | JGI IMG/M metagenome (IMG submission 9460)
CCCAGCCACTCGGCGTGCGTCACCGTATCTGACCAGCAGACAATGCCGTGGTTGGTCAACAGGATCGTGTTGTGATCCTCAACAAACGGCAGCACCGACTCTGCAAACACCTGGGTGCCAGGCGTCTCGTAGGGCGCCACGGCCACCGGGCCAATGAACAGTTCAAACTCGGTAACGTAGCCCGTAGGCGGCGCCGAACCCGTTACCGCATAGGCGGTCGCGTAGGACGGATGGCAGTGCACCACGGCGCGGGCGCGAGGGTTGGCCTTGTAGATCTCCAGGTGCAGCAGCAGCTCGCTGGTACGCGGCCGGTTACCGGCCACAATTTCACCCTGCAGGTTCGCCAGGCAGATGTCTGCCGGCTCCATGTCGCGCTTGCTGATCAGCGTCGGCGTGCACAGCACATACTGCGATCCCAGCCGCACGCTGATGTTGCCGCCGTTGCCGTCCACATAGCTGCGCTCCCACAGCTTGCGGCCCACGTCGAGAATCTCGGCACGCAGCGCTGTGGCCTCCGGCGAGCTGGCCAGCTCTGTCGGCGAAGGCTCCGGCACGGTCTGCATCTCTTCCCCTGCCTGATCGGCAATCGGCATTGTTGGTTGCGCCATGGCGCGACTCCTTCAGGAGAATCTGGGTCCTGGCCAGCTGCGCCGGCTACTGCTGTTTCAAGCATCCCACAAGAAAGCTATAGGACAAAATCGCTTCGTATGCAGGTGACTGGGGTCACGGCTGAAAAAGTGCTGTTTCCGCTCCATACCGCAATGGAAAACTACTCTGCCCGTACCAGTTTGCGCTGCAGCTCCTCCAGCGTCTGCCCCTTCGTCTCCGGAAAGAAGAACAGCACAGTCAAGAACTGCACCACTGTCATACAAGCAAAAAACACAAACGGCGAAGCAGTACTCACCGAGTGCACCACAATCGGAAAGCTCCCGGCGATTGCCGCGTTCATGAACCAGTGGCTCGCGCTGCCCGCGCCCTGGCCCTTCGAACGCACTGAAGTGGGAAAGACCTCGCCGATATAAACCCAGATCACCGCTCCCTGCGACAGCGCAAAGAACGCAATATAAGTAATCAGCAACCACACCAGCATTCCATGGTGCGCGTTCGTATGAAAGATCCACGCCACCCCGGCCAGGCAGCTGGCGGTGCCCGCCGCGCCAATCAGCAGCAACGTCTTCCGTCCCAGTTTGTCGATCACGCTCATGCCCACCATCGTGAAAATCAGGTTGGTAAAGCCGATCGCAATCGCCTGCTGGTCGCCCGAAAGCTGGCTGAAACCCGCTGAAGCAAAGATGTCGTTGATGTAGTAGAGAATCGCATTGATCCCCGCCAACTGGTTGAAGGCGCCAATCGAGATGGCCAGAAACAGTGGATAACGGTACTTCCACTGAAACACGCGCTCATGCGCAGTCGCGTGCTCCTGCTGCAGCGCGGAACGAATGTCGGCCAGTTCTGCTTCCGGGTCCGGATCGCCCATCATCTTGAGCACTTCCAGCGCCTCATCGATGCGGTTCTTCGAGGCCGACCAGCGCGGGCTGCGCGGAATGCCGAACAGCATGATCAGGAAGCCCACCGCCGGAATGCCCGCCACGCCCACCTGCCACCGCCACTCTGTAGCGCCCAGGTGCATGGTGCGAATCACGTAGTTCGACATGTATGCGGCCATGATGCCGAAGACCACGTTGAACTGAAACAGCGCCACAAAGCGGCCACGCCACTTGGCCGGCGCCAACTCCGCAATGTACACCGGCCCCAGTACCGACGACGCGCCGATGCCCAGCCCACCGATAAACCTGAAGACCAGAAACGCATCCCAATTCCACGCAAAGGCGCAACCAGCCGCGGAAACGACATAGAGCACAGCCGTCAGACGAAGCGTCTCGCGGCTCCCCAGCCGTTGCCCAATCTGCCCCGCGCCCAGAGCGCCAATCACGGTTCCCACCAATCCGATGGCAACCGTGAACCCCTTGTTCTGCGGGCTTAGATTGTAAAGATTAACCAGTGCGTCAATCGCGCCGGCGATCACAACCGTGTCGAAGCCAAACAACAGCCCACCGAGGGCGCCGGTCAGGGTCGCCTTCATCAGATTTGCATTTGGACGCATCGTAGGAAGTTCCTGAAATTCGCAACTATCCTACAGAGCGGAGCCGTCCACGGTAAACCCGCGGCTGATCAATACCGTCTGCTACGCCGGCAGCACCAGGAGCACGCGGCACTGCTCCTTGCTCCCGGCGCTCCAGGCCATCGGCGCCTGGCTGTCAATGTAGGCGCAATCGCCCGTTTCCAGCACCTCCACCATGCCGCTGGAGTCCATCCGCAGCTTCCCCGCCACCACGTACACAAAGCCGCAGAGCGCTCCGCTCGGTACCGGCATGCAGGACGTCCCGTCAGGCGCGAGATCAATGCTTTCGGCGTGCAGTCCAACGTGCTCCACCATGGCGTGCAGCGGAGTGCGCCGCACCGAGTCGCTACTGCGGCCCTTGCCTTCGAGCTGCGCCCGCCGAGTGATAGAAAGACTGTGCCGCTGAGGCTCACTGAAGAAGTAGCTCAAGCCCACGCCATAGACGCGGCAGATCGTGGTCAGCGTTGGCAACGTCGGAATCATGCGGTCGGTTTCCAGCTTCGACAACAGCGCCGTCGAGAGGCCCGTTTCCGTAGCCAGCCGCGAGAGCGTCAGCCGCTTGCGTGTGCGCAGCGCGCGAAGCTTCATGCCGATGCAATAAGGCTCAAGCGACCAGCGGGCGTAGGAATTCTGGTTGATCATGGCTCTGAGTTTCGCCGCCCGCATTGGGGAAATTCTTGAAGAATCCCTGAAGTTTCCTGTCAAGGCTGATGCACCGATGCACGCTTGTTGCCGCATTCACGCTGATCCGGCGCATAATGGCAGCCTGCGCCGGGCCGCGTGCGCCGGAGCCATCTCTATGCAAAGGAGCTGCCGCCGTGATCACCTCCCTTGTCGTAGCCGCACTGTCTCGCCCGCTGTTTCGTTCCCCCGCAAACCGCCATGCCGGATTTGTTCTCGCCGCGGCGCTCTGCGCCTGCCTCGGCGCGGCCCAGGACAAGCCCACCGCCCCCGCGCCCGATGTACTCGTGCTCGCCAACGGCGACACGCTCCACGGCAAGTTCGTCAGCGCCATCCAGGGCAAGGTCACCTTCCACTCGGATGTCATCGGCGACATCTCGCTCGGCTGGGACAAGATCCGCGAGTTGCACACCGTTGGGCACTTCGCGGTGCTCGACAAGAACACTCGCCTCCACGGCCGCCGCAGCGAAGGCGCAATCCCCAGCGGCGCCATCGCAGTCGAAAACCAGGAGGTGCGCATCCAGGTGGAAGGCGTCCCTGCCCCACCCCCTATCCCCATCCACGACACAGTCTTCATCCTCGACGTACCCACCCTCGATCGCGAGATCAAGCACCATCCAAGCCCGCTGTCCGGCTGGAATGGCGCAGCGGCCGCAGGAGCCACACTGGTTTCGGCCACGCAGAACCAGTACTCCTTCTCCGGCGGCATTGACCTGGTGCGCGCCGTGCCCACGGTCGCCTGGCTCANCCCCCGCAACCGAACCTCGCTCGGCTTCACCGGCTCGTTCGCCAAAATCACCGAGCCCTCCTACACCGACTCCACCGGCGCCTTTGTCCCTGAAGTCACCACCAAGTCCGCCATCTACCACGCCGGAGCCGAGCGCGACACGTACTTCTCACTCCGTGGCTATGCCCTGGCGCAGGTTGCCTTTGACCACAACTACAGTCAGGATCTGGACCTGCAGCAGATTTACGGGGGCGGTCTTGGCTGGACAGTCCTCAAGACGCCCCGCCAGGTGGCCGACCTGAAAGCCACCGCCCAGTATGTAAAGCAATCGTTTCTGAGCAGCTCAACCGGCAATGAGAACCTGGTCGGCTCCACCTTCTCCGCCAGCTATACGCTGCACACTCACGTGTTCACCTTCAACCAGAACCTGTCATATCTTCCGGCCTACAACAATCCGCACGCCTATTCGGTCGCAGAGACAAATTCACTTGCATTTCCCGCCTACAAGAACCTGAGCTTTACCCTCGGTACGCTGGACTCCTACCTCAACAATCCGCCCGAGTCCTTGCCGCCCACGCGGCGCAATTCCTTCCAATTCACCATGGGGCTCAGCTACGCAATCCGGACGAAGGATTAGAGCCTGTTCACTCTGCTCGAGCAGGCCTACCGTTACCCTTCCGGCACCTCCCGAGGCTGCAATCACGCGCTTTTCGCGATGAATTGCATTCGAAACCCCGACCTATGTCTCATTGCAGGACGAAGTTGCGTGACCTTGTAACCGCTCCGTAACCATCGTTTGGCATTACTCCCCAATCAATGGTCATCCCTCCATGTTTCTCCACAAACTCGGGAGCATAATGGGACAAACTCGTGCGTCTTGAGCTTATGTTGTGCCAACGGTCCAGGGAAGAAATACTCTGCGAACCGCGTGATTTGCCATGCTGTCTGCACGGCATCAGCGCCTCCTCGCAAGGCATGCGGAGAAAGATGCTTTCCTCGAACCTGGCGGCTCTGAACCGCGAGCTGGGCCCGCGCAGCGACACACAAACGTAGTGTACTGACAAAAGAAAACGACTTGGTTTGCATGAAAACTGCATCGCTTTTTCTACCCGATCTGCACGAACCTGAATTTGTTTTTTCCAGTTTCCGATTGAGGTCCGATGGGACTCTCCTCAAGGGTGGCGAACCGATTCACCTGCCTCCCAAGGAACTGGCAACCCTGCGACTGCTGCTCACGCATGCGGGGCAGATTGTTTCGCCAATGCAGCTCAAGACATCTCTGTGGGGCGACGTGCATGTCACCGCAGACAGCGTGCCCCGGTGCGTCTCCTCGCTCCGCGCAGCGTTGATGCCCGATGACTGCATTCAGACGATCTACAAGAAGGGCTACCGCCTGACTGCAGCCGTGCACCTGGAGCACGGTAGCGCTCCGGAAACGGCCCCGCGGCTGGCTGTGATGCCGTTTGCCGGCGGCCCCTTGGTGCCCGAACACCTGGGCCCGGCGGTTGCCGAGGAGACGCTCGTGCGCTTGTGCCGCGACTTCGGCGCGCGCAGTGCTCCCTTCACGCTTCTGGCTCGCGACTCGGTTGCGACCTTGGCACAGCAGGGGCGCAGCGCCGCACAAGTGGGCCACGCACTGCAAGCCGACTTGGTGTTGACCGGCACTCTGCGAGCGCAAATGTCCAATTACCGCCTCCGTGCAGAGCTCATCCGCGTTTCCGACGACGCTCAGCTTTGGGTGGAGGATTTCCTTGTTCCACAGGCGCAAACGGCCGGCCTCGAGTGCGCCCTTGCTGAACGCCTGGCCTTCCGCCTCGGCATGGTCGCGCCCGGCAACGGGCTGAGCGTCGCCTCTACCGACGCCACCGGAGATCCGGAGAGCGAAGAAGCCTACGCACGATTCCAGCGCGGACATCAGGACTTGCATAACCCGGGCCGCCTTCGCATGCAGGATGGTCTGCAGAACCTGCTCCGCGCCACCGAACTCGACCCCACGCTCACGCAGGCACAGGTCGACCTGATCCACCTGTGTCTGAAGCAGTCTCTATTCGGCTACCTCTCGCCCGCCGTGGCCGCCGAGCAGGCCCGGCGCGCCGCGAAAACAATTCCGGAAGACCATCCCGCCGCAGTCGCCGTGTTGCCCGCGCTCGGCTGGATTCGCTTCCACGTCGACCGCAACATGAGCTCTGCACTCAACGCTTTTGAGCAGTGCGCGCACCTGCCCCACGATCCCTGTACCACACGCTGGCGTGTTGCCTTTGCCCTGAGCCGTGCGCACTGGGAGGAGGCGGAGCGACTGCTCGAGTCGGCCCTGCGCGTGGACCCGTTTTCACCCTGGCTCCATGCCCAGCTGGCCTGGTGCTGGCACCTGGCCCGCAAGCCGGAGAAGAGCCTGGAGCAGGCCCTGCGTTCCGTGGAACTGTTTGCGGACGACGAGGGCACCGGTCTTTACGGCGTCATCGTGCTGGCCTATAACGGCCAGGCCGAACGCGCCTTGAAACTGGCCGAGCGGCTGTCTCAGAGCACGCCGAACTGCGACATCGTATCCGCAGCGCAAGCCTATGCTCTGGCCTGCGCAGGCCAGCTCTCTGAAGCCGCAGCCATCGTGGAGACGCTGCAATGGCTCAGCCGTGAGCGCTATGTGTCCAATTCATTCACCCCCGCCGTCTGCCAGCTGCTGGGAGATACCGAAGGGGCCATCAACGAGTTGCGCGCCGCCAAGGAAGCGCGCTGTCCGTGGTTCTTCCAGATGTTGGCCGACCCGCGGCTGGACCCGCTGCACAACCACCCGGAGTTCATGCGCATGCGGGCAAGCCTCGACGAAATGGAGGCAATTGCGGCCCGCGAGCGTATCCTGCGCGAAGAGCTGATGTTCGGTCGATTGATGCAAGTAAACCGATAAAGCTAGCCAAAACCGGCCTCTGCCCTGTAGAGTTTCTGCGGGCCGGTCTTCGCCGCCATACCGACACCCTGTCGTGTGCGCCAGAATCGAAGCCTTTGCCCGGAGGATCCGGAGATGATGCTTCGCCACTCTCTAGTTTTTGTGCTCGCCATGGTTGCCGCCGGGCTTCTCGCCCCTGCCCAGCAACCTGCTTATCTTGACCCCAAGTTGCCCGCTGTCGAGCGCGCTCACGACCTTGTCGGACGCATGACGCTCGAGGAGAAGGCCGCCCAGCTTGAGGACTACGCCACCGCCATTCCGCGCCTCGGCATTCCCGACTACCAGACATGGAACGAAGCCCTGCACGGTGTGGCACGCGCAGGCTACGCCACCGTCTTTCCCCAGGCCATCGGCATGGGGGCCACTTGGGACCCCGCGCTCGTCCGCTCCATGGGCACCGTCATCTCCGTTGAAGCGCGCGCCAAGTACAACCAGGCCCAGCGCGAGGGCAACCACCGCATCTTCTACGGACTCACCTTCTGGTCGCCCAACATCAACATCTTTCGCGATCCCCGCTGGGGCCGCGGCCAGGAGACCTATGGTGAAGATCCCTTCCTGACCGGCCGCATGGGCATCGCCTTCATTGAGGGCGTGCAGGGCAACGACCTCAACCACCTGCGCGCCGTCGCCACCAGCAAGCACTTCGCCGTGCACTCCGGCCCGGAATCGCTGCGCCACGGCTTCAACGTCGACCCCAGCCCGCGTGATTTGGAAGAAACCTACCTGCCCGCCTTCCGCGCCACCGTCACTGAGGGCCACGTGCAGTCCGTCATGTGCGCCTACAACTCCATCGACGAGTTCCCCGCCTGCACCAACAAGATGCTTCTCAAGGAGCACCTACGCGACGCCTGGGGCTTCAAGGGCTTCGTCGTCTCCGACTGCGGCGCCATCGTCGACGTCTTCCAGGGCCACAAAAAGACCACCGACATTCAGCACGCCGCCGCTCTTTCGCTCGATGCCGGCACTGACCTCTCCTGCAGCATCTGGACTCCCGGCTTCAACACCCTCGCCGACGCCGTCCATCAGGGCCTCGCTACTGAGGCACAGGTCACGCAGGCCGCCGAGCGCCTCTACACCGCGCGCTTCCAACTCGGCCTCTTCGATCCCCAAGGCTCCAACCAGCTCGACAGCGTTGGATTTTCTGAAGCCGGCTCGCCCGTCAACCGCCTCCAGGCGCTCAAGGCCGCCGAGGAAAGCATCGTCCTCCTCAAGAACAGCGGCATCCTGCCGCTCAAGGGCTCCACTGCCCACATCGCCGTCATTGGCCCCACAGCAGACCTTCTGCCCTCTATCCTCGGCAACTACGTCGGCACGCCCGTTAAGCCCGTCACTCCGCTTGACGGCATGCTCGAGCAGTTCAAGAGCACACCCATCCTTTATGCCCAGGGTTCCACTCTGGCCAACGGTGTGGGCGTACCTGTGCCGCGCACCGCCTTCGGCCTCGGCAAGGGCCTGAAGACCGAGTTCTTCGCCACACCCGACTGGACAGGCCGCCCCGTCGCCGTCACCACAGAGCCCGCCGTGCAGAGCGACTGGGAAAACGCCCAGCCCGTGCCCCAGGTTGAGACGACTAACTACTCCGTGCGCTGGAGCGGCACGCTGACCCCGCCTGCCGCCGGCCACTACGTCTTCTCGCTCGAGTCCGGTGACAGCTTCCCGTATTCGCCCAAGGAGTCATACCGCCTGCTCATCGACGGCAAGGTCATCTCTGAAGGCAGCCTGCGCCAGGGCCAGGACCTGTCGGCGATGGGCAATTTCAAGGCCGCACCCGGCGCCTCGCCCACCGCGCCGCCGGTCATGGACTTCCCCAAGCCGCCCTCCATCCCCGTCGACTTTGCAGACGCTAATCCACATCAGTTTGTGCTCGAGTACTCCCACTCCAGCGACCGCTCCGGCGGCGGCCTCACTCTCAAGTGGGAAGCCCCCGCGCAGGCGCAGATCAACGAGGCCGTGGACCAAGCCAAACAGGCAGAAGTGGTCGTCGCCTTCGTCGGCCTCTCACCCCAGCTTGAAGGTGAAGAGATGCGCATCAAGATCGACGGCTTCAGCGGCGGCGACCGCACCAGCCTCGACCTGCCCGCGCCGCAGCAGAAACTGCTTGAAGCCGTAGCCGCCACCGGCAAGCCCGTCATCGTCGTGCTGCAAAGCGGTAGCGCCGTCGCCCTCAACTGGGCCAACCAGCACGCTGCGGCAGTCCTCGAAGCCTGGTATCCCGGCGTCGAAGGCGGCACCGCCATCGCCAAAACCCTGAAAGGCCTCAACAACCCGGCCGGCCGCCTGCCCGTCACCTTCTACGCCTCGCTCGACGGCCTGCCCGCATTCACTGACTACACACTCAGGGGCCGCACCTACCGCTACTACACCGGCAAGCCGCTCTGGGGCTTCGGCTACGGCCTCAGCTACTCCACCTTCAAATACAGCCCGGTCAAGCTCTCGGCGGAAACGCTCAAGGCCGGTGATCCGATCACCGCCACTGTCACCGTCACTAACACTGGCTCAGCCGGCGGCGACGAAGTCGTCGAAGCCTACCTCCGGACGCCGCAAGCCGGCGGCCCCATTCACTCGCTCGTCGCCTTTGAGCGCGTCAAGATCGCCCCCGGCGCCAGCCGCGAGGTCACCCTCAAGATCGATCCCCGCTCACTCTCGAGCGTCGACGATCAGGGCAACCGCGCCATCCTCGCCGGCAAGTACACCCTCACCGTAGGCGGCGCGCAGCCAGAGGAGACGCAAGCCAAATCCGAAGCCGCCTTCACAGTAACCGGCACCGCGCCACTGCCCAAGTAAGCGGGCTCAGACGCAAGAGCGGTGGCTGAGATTCAACTCTCTGCCACCGCTTTATTTTTGCCCAATCTGGAAGTGCCAAGCTCCCAAAAGCCCGCAGCGCAACCGGTACAGCCGCACCACTCCAACAAAAAACGGCGGCAGAAGGATCGCCCTCTGCCGCCACCGGTGTGAACAACAACCGCAGTTGCTCTCTGCCAAACTTGTTTGCTCTATTGAGCCAGCCCCGCGCCCGGAGCAGGCCCGTCAAACCCCATATCGGGAACGTTGTCCCCATCCAGCGCGCCCTGCGGTCCCGGCGGAGGAGGCGTTGTGTTGTCCCCCTGCCCGGGTTGGCTGCCTTGTCCCGGACGACGGCTGCCCGGCGCTCCGCCGTCGTCCATTCGAGGGCGGCTTTCGCGCAATTCCTTCAACTGTTTCCACTGGTCCGGCGTCAGCTTGCTGCGCAGCGCCAGCAGAAAGCGTGCATTCGCCTTCTCCAGCTCAGCGCGCGCCTGCACCGTCTTGTCGATCTGCGCCAGAATCTTTCCCTCGTCCGGCTGTTCGGCGTCCATCAGCGAATGCATTGGAAGCTCTGCCTTCTCCAGGTTCGCGCGCAGATCGATCAGCTTTTCGCGATGCGCCTGCAGAATCTGGTCAAACACCTTGCGCTGATCATCAGTCAACTTCAGCTTCTCGATCACGCGAGGATTGTTCCACCAGCGCATTTCAAAACCGCGCCCGCCAAACGAGCGTTCCATGGGCGGACGGCGCGGTCCCATGTCCGTCGGTTGGCCCATCGGCCCAGGCCCGGGTTCCTGACCCCATGCCGCGGCGGCCATCAGCACGCCCGAAAGTATGACCAACATGCGTCCCGCTCGAATACTCTTCATACCCATCTCCTGGTTGCGTCCTGCCCTGTGGCCAGCGGCCGCGTTTATCGTTCGGTTTCGTTTTCGTCCGCCACCTGGATCAGCGGCTCCATCGCACTGGGCACAGCGCGGGACACGGCCGTGTCCACGCTGGCCAGCATGTCTTCTTCCCACTGCGCCTGCTCGCGTGCCTTCTCCGCAGCAACCTCGCGCTGACGCTCAGCCTCGCGCGCCGCGGCCGCCTGCGCCGCCAGCTGCCGCTGGTGATACTCGTACACACCTGCCGTGCCCGTGCCGACCAGCAGTACCGCTGCCAAGCCCCAGCCTGCGGCCAGCCGCCAGGTCCGCTGCGCCACTGTGCTCCGCCTCGTGCGTGGCCGGTGGAACTCCGCATCGCTCCATGCGTGCACGCTGGATTTGAACTCACCAAGCGCCTGCTTCAGCACAGGATCGAGCGCCTCCATCTGTTCGAAATCCTCAGTCACAGGCTCTTCGGCCCGCTTTGTCCGCTTCCTAAGACCCTTCATCGGCCCCCTCTCAACTCCGTACGCACCTTCCCCAACGCTCGCGACAAGTGCGCCTTCACCGTTCCCTCGCTCAGACCAGTGGCCTGCGCGATCTCGCCCAACTCCATCTCCTCCACGTAGCGCAGCACAAACACCGTGCGCTGCCGCTCGCTCAGCCCTTCCACCGCGCGCCACACCTGACCCACCCGTTCCTTGGCCAGCAGCTTCTGTTCCTGGCTCCTCTCTCCGCTGGGCAGCCAGTCGCTGGCCTCTTCCACGTCCACTGAGTTGGTGCACGTCTGCCGCCAGAACTGCAGCCGCCGGTTGCGCCAGTGATCCTTCTGCAGATTGATCGCAATCCGCATCAGCCACGTCATGGCGCTGGACTCGCCGCGAAAGCCCGCCCAGTTGCGGTGGGCCTTCAAAAAACACTCCTGGGTTAAGGTCTCCGCCAGGTCCGCGTCGCGCGTGGAGGCCAGCAGAAAACGGAAGATGTGCTGGCGATGGCTCGCCACAACACGCGAAAACTCCTGCGCGGCATTCTCATCCGCTTTCAGTGTCATCAGAGAGTCCAATGCAGTGCAGGTCGCCATCGATTGGGTAGACGCCCGCACGCTGAGCAAGTTTACAGATCTCGTACATACTTCGACGGTGAGCACGCCAGAATTGATCACACCCCGGTCCGCGAAGTGCGCCCACGCGCGAAGATTTTCCCTGCACGGTGTGGGGCGAACTGGTAAACTGGCCCGGTAAACGCTTACTGCGCTTCACAGACCTACAAGGACGTCCACCATGCTCCTCGCATCTCTCCGCTCCCAGGTCCTCCACGCCAACAAGGAAATCTCCCGCCGTGGCCTCGCTCCGCACACCTTCGGCAACGTCAGCGGCATCGACCGCTCCGCCTCTCAGCCCCTTGTCGTCATCAAGCCCAGCGGCGTGGACTACGCCACCATGACTGAAGCCGACCTGGTCGTCACCGACCTCGACGGCAAAATCGTCGAAGGCTCGCTCCGTCCCTCCAGCGACCTCGACACTCACACCCTGCTCTACCGCGAATTTCCCCAGATCGGTGGTATCGTGCACACCCACTCCGAGTTCGCCACCTCCTGGGCCCAGGCGTGCCGACCTATTCCCTGCCTCGGCACCACCCACGCCGACTACTTCCACGGCCCCGTCCCTGTCACTGACCCGCTCACGGCCGACGAGGTCGCCGTGGCCTACGTGCGCAACACTGGCGCTGTCATCGCCCGCCACTTCCGCTCCCACAACCTTGACCCCGTCTCCGTCCCCGGCGTGCTCGTCGCCGGCCACGCGCCCTTTGCCTGGGGCAAATCTGCAGCCGAAGCGGTCGAGCACGCCGACGTGCTCGAGTACATCGCCCGCATGGCCTTCCGCAGCGTACTGCTCAATCCTGCCGTTACCGGCGTCCCGCCCTATGTGGCCGAGTACCACTACCTGCGCAAGCACGGACCCAAGGCAACCTACGGCCAGGGCTGAAACCTACGCTCCGTGCCCTCAGCTCCACAAAAAACATGCGAAATGCCGACTGGAATCGCCGTAAACTGGCCGCAGTCGGCATTTTTCTCCCCTGCTCGAAAGATACAGTTTTCAGAATGTCGATCCACCTTCACGTATCATCATTATGATTTTCTGCATTTTCCACATGGCTGTTGTTGCCCCCAATGCAACCTTTGGAGCAGCAATCCGTCTGTATCTTGCAGATTCTCAAATAATTGAGAATCCAATGTGACAAACCGCCGGCGGCGCACAGGGTGGCAACCGACGTGCACTGTAATCATTAGTTCCAAAGGAACTCCCCCGATGGAGACGAATCTATTCAACCGGTTGCAAGCAACGCTGCTGGCCGTAGCCACGGTCGGTCTCGTGTTCCTTGCCGTGTTGAATTTCCGCCAGGAGAGCCAGTTCCAGCAGCCGTTTGATGGTGTCTGGTGGATCGAGGCGCCCGGCGGCCAGGGACTCATCGCGGACAAGGTCCTCCCCGAAAGCCCCGCTCGGCGCGCCGGCATCCAGCACAACGACCTGCTCACCGCCGTCAACGGCGCTCCGATGGTTCACCTTTCCGACCTCGAGCGGGAGCTTTACCGCACCGGCGTCTACATCCGCGCCCACTACTCCATCACCCGCCAGGGTCTCGCGCTTGACGCGCCGATTGACGTGGCCCCGGTTCCGCCGGACCGCAGCGTGCAGCAGGCCCTGCGCCTCATCGGCCTCATTTATCTGGCCATCGGCATCTACGTCCTCTTCCGCCGGTGGACCGCTCCGCGCGCCACGCACTTCTACCTCTTCTGTCTGGTCTCGTTCGCGCTCAATGCCCTCAAATACACCGGCGAGTGGGATGCGCTCGACAAAACTGTCTTCTGGCTCAACGTTCTCGCCGAGTCGCTGCAACCCGCACTCTTCCTCCACTTCGCACTCAGCTTCCCTGAGGAGCGCATCCGCTCCATCCGCCGCATGCTGCTGCCGCTGGTTTATGCGCCTGGCGCCGCGCTGCTTGGCCTGTGGCTCTACGCCATCAACTTCTGGGAAGCCACCGGCCTGCTGAAGCACCGCCTCGACCAGGTGGGCACCGGCTACGACGCCGCTTTCTACGTCCTGGCAGCCACGCTGTTCATGAGCAGCTACCGGCGTGCCGACACACCGCTGCTCCGCCAGCAACTCAAGTGGCTCACCCGCGGCGCCCTGCTCGCCGTTCTACCCTTCACGCTGCTCTACGCGATTCCCTTCCTCTTTGACCTGCGCATGCCCAGCCTGCTCACCAAGCTGGCCGGACTGTCGCTGGTGTTCCTGCCTCTCACCTTTGCCTGGGCCATCGTGCGTTATCGCCTGATGGACACCGACCTGATCTTCAAGCGCGGCGTGGCTTACACGCTGGCCACGGCCCTCCTGCTCGGCGCCTACTTCGGCATCATCGCCCTCATCGCCGAGGTGGTGCACACCCGGCTGCCTGAGACCATGAGCCGCATGCGTGAAGGAGCGCTGGTCGTCGCCATCCTCGTCACGGCGGCCGTTTTCGATCCGTTAAAGCGCCGCATTCAGGGCTGGGTCGACCGCGCCTTCGACCGCCAGCGCTACGACTACCGCAAAGCCCTCGTCGAGTTCGGACGCGAGCTCAGCTCCGAGACCGATCTGCGCGCCCTGCTCGAGTCGATCGTAGAGCGCTTGCCCCACACACTTCTGGTCTCCCGCGTGGCCGTCTTTCTGGCCGATGCTCACGGCGCCCTGCGGCTTGCAGCCGCGCATGGCCTGCCGCCCGAAGCCGGCACTGTACAAATCCAGGGCGGCCCCGGCTCGCTCGATCTCAGCTTCCTCAACTTCGATGCAGCCACCGACCACTCGCACATCTTTCTCGAAAACGCCGCGCAGGCCCTGCACCTGAGCGAGAGCGAGCGCCAGACCGCCGCCCTGCTCGACCTGAACTACTATCTGCCTTGTCGAGTGCAGGACGGTGCCAAGACGCGCACCATCGCCGTCATCGGCCTCGGCCGCACCGTGGGCGGCGACTTTCTCTCGAGCGAAGACGTCGAGCTGCTCGAGTCGCTGGCCAGCTATATCGGTATTGCCCTGCAGAACGCTTCCCTCTACGCCCGCCTGGAAGAAAAGATCTCCGAGTTTGAGCGCCTCAAGGAGTTCAACGAGAACATCGTCGAATCCATCAACGTCGGCATTCTCGCCATCGACCTCGACGACCGCATCGAGAGCTGGAACGCTCAGATGGAAGCCATGTACGCACTCAGCCGCGGGGAAGCCCTCGGCCAGCCGCTCCGCGCGGTCTTTCCCGCGGAGTTCGCCGATGCCCTCGACAGCTTCCGTAACGAGTCCGGCGTCCATAACCTCTACAAGTTCCCGCTCACCACGCGCGCAGGCGAGCAACGCACCGCCAACATCGCCGTGGCTCCGCTGCTCTCACGCGACTTCGTCGTCGTGGGCCGTATCGTTCTGGTCGACGACATCACCGAGCGCGTTTCGCTTGAAGGCCAGCTCGCTCAGGCCGACAAGCTCAGCTCCATCGGCCTGCTCGCCGCCGGCGTCGCGCACGAAATCAACACCCCGCTCGCCGTCATCTCCTCTTACGCGCAAATGCTCTCCAAGCAGATGCGCGGCGACCAGCGCCTCGGCCCCGTGCTCGAAAAGATCACCCAGCAGAGCTTCCGCGCCTCAGAGATCGCCAACGGACTGCTCAACTTCTCGCGCACCTCCACCACTGAGTTCCGCGAAACCAATCTCAACCAGGTCATTCGCGACACGCTCTCGCTGCTCGAGCATCAGTTCAAGACCGCGCAGGTGCAAGTGGAACTCAACCTCGCTGACGATCTGCCGCCCATCCACGGCAACCCCGGCAAGCTGCAGCAGGTCTTTCTCAATCTCATGCTCAACGCCAAGGAAGCCATGCCCGGTGGCGGCCAGCTGCGCATTAGCACGCTGTCCAACGGCCACGTCGAGGCCACCATCACTGACTCCGGCGCAGGCATCGCGCCCGAGCATCTCAAGCGAATCTACGATCCCTTCTTCACCACCAAGACCATGCCCAAGCCGGGCGAACGACGCGGCACCGGGCTGGGTCTCTCCGTCTCCTACGGCATCATCCAGGAGCACGCGGGCAAAATCCAGGTCGAGAGCGCGGTCGGCGCCGGCACAACATTTCATCTTGAGTTTCCCCTCTTAAGGAAGACCGTAAATGTCTGAGGTCGAACAGTCGTTGAATTTATCTGCGTCCGGCTCTGCGCTATCTCCCTCCACGGGAACCAGCATCCTTGTCATTGACGATGAAGCCGGTATTCGCGAGTCGCTTGAGGTGTTGCTCACGCTTGAGGGCTACGGCGTGCGCACCGCAAACGACGGCGAGCAGGGTCTGCGTATTCTCGAGATAGAAAACTTCGATCTAGTCCTCCTCGACCTCGCCCTGCCCGGCCAGAGCGGCCTCGAACTCCTGCCGCAGATCAAGGAGCGCCAGCCTGAAACGCCGGTCATCATGATCACCGCCTACGGCACCGTCGACAACGTCGTCGAAGCCATCCGCGCCGGCGCTGAGAACTTCGTCCAGAAGCCCTGGGACAACGAAAAGCTGATGGCCGACATCCGCTCGGCCGTTGCCCGCCACCGCGCGGAAGAAGAAAACCTGCAGCTCAAGCGCACCCTCAAGCAGCGCTACAACTTCTCCAACATCGTCGGCAAATCCGACTCCATGCTGCGCATCTTCGACCTCATTGCACAGGTCGCGCCATCCCGCTCCACCGTTCTCATCCAGGGCGAAAGCGGTACCGGCAAGGAAGTCATCGCCAAGGCTATCCACGCCAATTCGCCGCGCAAAGACAAGCCCTTCGTCCCCATCAACACCGGCGCCATGCCGTCGGAGCTGCTCGAGTCCACGCTCTTCGGCCACGTCAAGGGTGCGTTCACCTCCGCCATCGCATCGAAGAAGGGCCTCTTCGAAGTCGCTAACGGTGGCACGCTCTTCCTCGACGAAATTGCCACCATGGGCATGGACACGCAGGCCAAGATCTTGCGCGTGCTGCAAGACAAGCGCTTCATGCATCTCGGCGGCATCCAGGAAATTCAGGTCGACGTGCGCATCCTCGCCGCCACCAACGTCGATCTGCGCCAGGCCGTGCGCGACGGGCGCTTCCGCGAAGATCTCTTCTACCGCCTCAACGTAATCACCGTCGACCTGCCACCGCTGCGTGCGCGTCGCGAAGACATCCCGCTGCTCACCCAACACTTTCTCGACTTCTACGCCAACGAGAACGGTCTCGCCCCGCGCCGCCTCTCATCCGACGCCATGCGCGCGCTGGTCGACTACGATTGGCCAGGCAACGTGCGCGAGTTGGAGAACTGTATCGAGCGCGGCGTCGTGCTCTCCTCCGGCCCCGTCATCGGTTCTGACCTGCTGCCCGGCCACATCACCGGCCGCAGCTTCCAGGACGCGCTGCTCGAGCACAATCCCAATGCCTCGCTCTTCGACATCATTGAAGACATTGAGCGCCGCATCATCGTTGAAAAGCTGGAGCGCTGCAACGGCAATCAGACCGAAGCCGCCGAGGGGTTCCGCATCCCACTCTCCACGCTCAATCAGAAGATCAAACGCCTCAACATCGAGATCCGCAAGCGCGGCCGCGAGTAGCAGACAGCCGTCATCTGTCAGTTCTCAGCAGCGCATCCATCGCACGAAAAGGGTGCCCCATTCTTCGCGCAGTTTCATCGCGCGAAGGGTGGGAAAGCACCGCCCCCACCTCAGCACAAACAAATCCGCCACACTCAGTGCTGTCATCCTGAATGAAGTTGCGCGCGCCACGAAATCGAAAGCCTCGCAGTCGCTATTCGCGATGCGCTCCCACCACATACTTGGGTGCCCCGGGTCCGAGTTTTCGGACCCGGGAAAGCGCAACGGCAGGCCCGCCGCTATCTCACTTCTTCTGAGTTCTAAGGGGCTTGTACTCGTCGACCGGAAAATCGTCGTACGGATTATGGACGCGCAGGCGATGTGCAAGATATGCGCTGCGCCATTTCTGCTGAACGACAATTACCCACGGCCTTGGCTGGCACTGTTGGCTTCGGCACTCCCAATAGTCGTCCGGCCGAAAATAGAAACCATCGTTGATGCACACCCCGAGGCCGTCTCCGTCGCACGCCGGTTCCCATATAGGCCGGCCTCGAACCTCGCTCATCAAAATGTCCAGACACAAATAACCAACCGGAACGTCCATCGCCTGCGTGATCGTGTTTCCGTCGAACCGCATCTTTGTTAAGCGAGCATCTGAAAGACAGTCGACGAGGATGGGCAGACCACGCCGCCCAAGCCGAATCAGGTCAACCACAGCGGACGCCGGTTCCCGGTAGCCATACGGAGGTTCTGTGCTCTCGGGATACACGACACTCGCATCCGCCGCACCATCCTCGAAATAGCGGGTACCGTAGTCCTGCACGGTAATCAGCGGATCAATGAGTCGATGGTATTCGTCGGCTCTGCTGAGTGGCGCAGGCTTCGCCACTGCCGCCGGCGCCAAGCCGAGCAAAACCGCAAGAACAGTAACAGTCGCTAGCAATTGTCGAACGCACTTCAGAACATGCCCCCTCGGAGTGCATTGGCAATACTCTACGCACGCAACGCGAGTGCGCGCACATTGTTCGCTCACCGCACCTCCGCCCACCGCGTCAAAAACTTCCGCAACTCCGCCGGCGGCTTCAACCAAACATCCGCTTCAGTCTCGCGTTCCTTCCGCCGCATCAGCACACTCAAATGCGGCCCGCGCGCCGCATTCACCGCGCGAAACGCAGCCTCATCCGTGAGATCGTCGCCCAGGTACGTCACCGCCGCACCCGCCGCGCTCTCGCGAATGATCTGCTCGACAGCCCCGCCCTTGTCGCGCCCTGCGCGCAGTTCCACGCCACCGTCAAAGTCCAGCAGCCGCAGCCCGTCTATCCGCGCTGCCGGCTCGAACAGCTCCCGCGCTCGACGCTCGATAGCCCGCGCCTGCTCCAGCGTGCGCCCGCGCCAGTGCATCACCGCCGCATTCAGCTTGTATTCGAACAGACCGCCCAGCGCATCTCGATGCAGCTGCTGCCGCAGCTCTTCAAGCACCCGCCACACCGCAGGGGCCTGCTCTTCCAGTTCGCGTTGCCCGTCCGGATAGAGCCGCTCCGCCCCGTGCAGCCCCCACACTTCCACCGCAGGCTCCAGTGGCAGCATCGCCGGAATCTCGTGTGGCGGCCTCCCGGTGATCACAGCGATCCGTGTCCGCCCCTGCGTTTGAATCCGTTTCAGCAGCTCCGGCACACCAGCCCACGGCCGCGCCTGAAAGCGATCCACGCGAAACCCGGCCAGCGTGCCGTCGTAGTCCAGCAACAGAAGTGCTTCTCGCGCGCCCTGCAACGCGCCAAAAAATCCATCCAGCTTTCGTGCAGCTTTTTCGTTCAATGCAAGAGGTCTCACTTACGCCAGTTTACGTTGCCTCCGCTCCCAAACTGCGGCAGGGGCAGGACCAAACGGCTCATGCGCTTCCACCTCGCTCAGGCGAATCTCGCGCAGATCCGTCAGCACATTCGCCGCCCAGCGATAGATGTTGTGCTCCATCACCTGTCGCCGCAGCCGCTGCATGCGCTCATGCCGCTCGCTCCAATCCATCTCCAAACCCCGATGCATTGCCTCTGCCACGCCCGCAATGTCGTACGGATTCACCACCAGCGCATCCCGCAGCTCCACCGCCGCGCCCGTAAACTTACTCAGGATCAGCACGCCGTCCTCGTCGTCACGCGCTGCCACATATTCCTTCGCCACCAGGTTCATCCCATCGTGCAACGACGTCACCAGGCACAGGTCCGAGGCACGGTACCAGCGGTCCACCTCCGCATGGCTGCATTGCCGTTCGATCAGCACAATCGGCCTCCAGTGTGGCGTCTGGAATCGCTCATTGATCCTTATCGCCACTGCGTTCACGCGCCGGTGCAGGTCGTCGTAGGCGGGAATACGCGTACGGCTCGGCGCTGCAATCTGCACCAGCGTCAGCCGTTCGCGATGCCACGGATGCTCTTCGAGCAGATGCTCCAGCGCGAGTAGTCGTTCCACAATACCCTTCGTGTAATCCATCCGGTCCACGCCCACGGCCAGCGTCTCCGCGCGTACGCCAAACTCGCGCAACAGCTCCCGGCGCTCTTCTCCGCGGCGCATTCCGCTCTCGATCGCATCCGTCGCAGGGCCCTCCGTGAGCGTGCCGTCAAACGCGACACTCACCGGGTACGGCCGCACCGTTGTGATGTGTCCGTGGCGGCTGACCGTCATGTGCTCGCGATCCGTGCGCGCCTCAAACACGCGATCTACGGTCGAAAGAAAATTGTTGCAATGCAGAGGAATGTGGAAGCCGATCAGGTCCGCGCCCAGCAGCCCATCCAGTAGCTCCGCCTGCCACGGGCAAATCCCGAACGCCTCCGGATTCGGCCAGGGAATATGCCAGAAGATCGCTACGCGCGCATCCGGTCGCGCCGCCTTCACCATCCGCGGCAGCAGCGTGAAATGGTAGTCCTGCACAAACACTACCGGGTTCGCACTGCCTTCCATCTCTTCAAGCAGCGCTTGGGCAAATCGCTCGTTGATGCGCTGATAACACTCCCAGTCGCCAGGCCGGAACGTAGGCCGCGTGTGCGCAATATGACAAAGCGGCCACAGTCCTTCGTTGGCAAATCCGTCATAATAGCGCGCTTCTTCCTCGGCAGAAAGCCACACACGCCGGAGCGTGTAGCGCGGATCATCGGGCGGCACGCGCAGCCGGTCGAACTCGTCCACTGTCTCGGCGTCTGCATTTCCGCTGCCGCTTGCCACCCATACGCCATCGCAAGCGCGCAGCACTGGTTCAATCGCCGTCACCAATCCGCTCGGCGGCACTACGCAAGTGATCTCACGCCCCTGTCGCACGTGCATGTAGGGCTCGCGGTTCGACACCGCAAAGATCCGGCTCTCGCCAGCCTGCTCGCGCATCTTCGCCGCCAGTCGTTCGGCCGTCCACAAGTTCTCGCCCGCCACCCTCAGCCGCGCTTCAGCTTCAGCCGCAGCGCGCGCCTCCATCAGGCTTTCAGCCAGTGTCTCCACCTCGCGCGCCAGTGGCGTAAACAGATTCAACTCCTCCGTCTTCGTCGAAGTTCCGTCCACGTTCCCCGTGCGCAGCCTCCGCAGCCGTTCGGCTACACGCGTCATCGGCCGCATCAGGAACCACCGCACCATGGCCATCGTGATGACCGCGATCACCACCACCATTGCAACAATGCGCCAGAAGCTTCGACGCCACACGTTGTTGCCCTCGGTGCGAATCGACGTCGCGTCACTCACCAGCACCAGCGCGCCTTCCAGACGGTTGCCGTTGTGCAGCGGAAGAGCCTGCTCCAGCCACTGCGCATCGCCCATGTGGCCAAAGGCACTCGAGTTCGTGCCCTTGCGCAGCGTCTTCTCGACCACTGAAGGCGTCAGCCCCTGGATCAGCGCCGACGGGCCGGATAAAGCCACCGGCTGGCCCTGCGCATCGTAGATCACGATCGCTGCAACGCCCGTGCGCGTCCGCGCCTCCTTCAGAAAACTCGGCAGTGCGACAGTAAAGTCGACGGCAAGGCTCTGTTCAATCGAGGGCTGCAGACTCAGACCGATCCAACCCGAGCGGCGCACCAGGTCTTCACGCAGAAAATGTCTGTGCGCTAACACCTCCAGATAGGTAGAGGCAATCGATACGGCAGTCACACTCGCCACCAGCGCCAGAATCAGACGCAAACGAAATGAATGCATGCTCAGCCTCGCCTTTCCCGGGTCAATCGACTTAGATGCGCGCAACCCCCGAAAGGAATACCCGCCGCCTTGGCGTACCCCCATGCGCTATCCTGTGGGGAGCGCGAGAAAGCAACCCTCTCGGGCGCATCCTACTGACTGGAAAAGCCATGGCCATCGACAGGATCGAGAGAACGGCCCAGCAGATTGTCCTCACCTTGCAGGACTATTCGCTGTTCGCCGCCCGCGCGTTTCTCAATCTGTTTCGGCCACCCATCTACTGGTCCGACTTCCTTCTTCAGTCGGACATCATAGGCGTAGGCTCGCTTTCCATCGTCGTGCTCTCCGGAATGTCCACCGGCGGCGTGCTGGCTCTGCAGTCCGCAGCCACTCTGGCCAACTTCGGCGCCACCGCCATCACGGGGCAATTCGTCTCGCTCACCATGATCCGCGAGCTCGGCCCCGTGCTCACTGGCGTCATGGTCTCCGGACGCAACGCCTCTTCCATGGCCTCTGAGCTTGGCTCCATGGTCGTCACCGAGCAGATCGACGCTATGCGTGCGCTCGGCGTAGACCCCATCCGCAAGCTGGTCACACCGCGCATCTTCGCCAGCATCGCGATGCTGTTCTTCCTCACCATCGTGGCCGACGCCTTCGGCATCGTTGGCGGCGGCCTCGTCACCGTCTTCATGAATCACCAGAACGGCACGCAGTATCTCAACCAGTCCTGGGAGCACATCCGCTTCCCCGACATCGTGCAGGGACTCATCAAGCCGCTCTTCTTCGGCTACATTCTCAGCTCCATCGGCTGCTTCTA
>WSSedB1CaDRAFT_10000323_pt1 | contig 21686 bp, 11 predicted proteins | sample WetSurSB1Cattail_FD_9460 | JGI IMG/M metagenome (IMG submission 9460)
GTGGTTCTCCACCTCCCACTCACCCTGCAGGCCGTAGATGGCATAGCGCGGCGCGGTCACGCTGCCGCCGTCGATCAGCGGCGGATAGCCGCCAATGCCCACCAGCCCGCCCCACGTGCGCGTGCCGATCAACTTGCCGATCTGCGCCTTGCGGAAGTACCACGGCATGCAGTCGCCACCCGACCCTGAGTTCTGGTTGATAAGCATCGCTTTGGGCCCGAAGATCGCGCCCACCGGATCGTGGATCGGCTTCCCGTCACGCTCCTGCGCACCCGAGAGCGGGAAGCGCCGCAGCACATCGACGACGTAATCGGCAATGTAGCCGCCCTCGTTCCAGCGCTCATCCAGCACCAGCGCCTGCTTGTTAAGCTGCGCGTAGAAGTAGCGGTTGAAGCTGTCGTAGCCCGCGCCCGCGGTGTTGGGCATGTAGACGTAAGCCACCTTACCGCCGGAAAGCTCATCCACCTTGCGGCGATTGCTCTCCACCCAATCCAGGTTGCGCAGCCCGTCTTCATCGTCGATGGGCACCACGGTCACGTCGCGCCCGTCCTTGCCGTCGGCGTTCGGCCCCACGTGGATCACCGTCTGCTTCCCGGCCGTGCCATTGAAGGCCGCATAGAGATTGTCTGTGCCCTTCAGGTCCCGGCCGTTCACAGCGAGTAGGTATTCGCCTTCCTTCACGTACACTCCGGGCAGCGTAAGCGGCGACGCCAGCCCGGGCGTCCAGTTCTGCCCGCCCAGTATCTTCGCGATGCGATAGCGGCCGTTCTCCACCTTATAGTCGGCGCCCAGCAGGCCAGTCTTCGGCGCGTTGTCGTGCGGCTGCGGCCCGCGAATGAACATGTGTCCCACAGTCACCTCGCCCAGCATCTCCGTGGAGAGATAGCTGAACTCTGCGCGCGACGCGAGCCCGTCAAGGTAGGGCTTGTACTTGACCTCGATCTTGGGAATGCTCAGGCCATGCGTGTTCGGGTCGTAGAGGAAGTCGCGTTGAATGCGCCACGTCTCGTGATAGATCTGCCGCCACTCAGCGCGCAGATCAATGGTGGTCTGCATACCGCCCAGGTTCAGCGGCTTCCCGGGGCTGTCGTTGCCGGGCTTCAGGTCGTCGGCTCCGGCAATGGTAAAGCCGCCCTTCCGCGCATACATTACCTTGGAGCCATCCGCGGAGACGGTCAGCCCGTCCACATCGCCCAACACCTGCTCGGGCTGCCGCTTCTCCAGCGTGAACCGCCAAACCGCGCGAATGTTGGCGCCGTCGCCGTCTTCATCCGACGAACGGCCCACCGGCGCACCCTCAGCCAGATACAGAACGCCCGCCTTGCCCGCCGTCAGTCCGTTGTAGTTGCGCGCCGGAATGGGCAGCGACAGGATACGGTTGCCAATGCCTTCCAGATCTACAGTGACCTTGACGGTCTTGTCCTTGTCCTTGTCTCTGTCCTTGTCGTCCTTCGCCTCGTCTTTTTTGTCGGCCGACTTGTCCTTGTCGCTTGACTTGTCGTCCTTCTTCTCGTCCTTGGCGTCCTTCTTGTCTTCGTCTTTCTTCTCGCCCTTTACCTTCTCGTCATCGCTCTCCGGCGGAATGGGCGACGCACCATCCTTGGCCAGCACCGCTACGTAGGCCGCACTGCTCTGCGTGCGGTCCAGTGACGACAGATCGATGCCCGCGTTCGACGGGCCATCATTCGTCGACGCCAGGAAGTAGAGATACTTGCCGTTCGCATCGAACGCCGGGTTCGTCGCGTCGCTCATGCCGTCGGTCACTTGAGTGAACTTATTCGTGTCGAGCGAATAGAGGAAGATCGCGTTCAACTGGTTATCCAGATCGCGCTGGTAGGCGATCCACTTCGAGTCCGGCGACCAAACTTGCCCGAAGCCCCCGCCAAAACTGCCGTAGGTGCCCTTGTCCACCAGCACCGGCTTGCCCGCCTCGGCGGACTTGCCATCGGGCACATCCACCACCCAAAGGCGCAGATGCTTGTCAGAGTAGGCAATGTGCTTCGAATCCGGCGACCACGTTGGACCGTAGAAGTAGCTCGGCTCAGGCCCGAGGTCAATCGCCGTAGGCGCCTTGAAACCCGTCTGTTCCTGCAGATACAGCTTGTACTCGCCCGAGGCGTCAGAGAAATACGCAATCGTCTTGCCGTCCGGCGACCACGCGGGGTTGCGCTCGGCAGCACCGGGCGTGTTGGTCAGGTTGCGCGTGTCGCCCTTCTCCGCTGGCACGGTAAAGATCTCGCCATGCGCCTCAAACGCAGCGCGCGCACCGCTGGGCGAGAGTGCCGCATTGCGAATCTCGTCCGCACGCACCGCCGCCAGATGTGGCTCCAGATTCGGCAACTCGCCGTGAATCGTGATCGCAACCGGCGTGTCCTTGTTCGTCGCTGTGTCGAGCAGGTGGATGGAGCCGAACTGCTCATACACAAGCCCGCCGGGACCAGCCTGGAAGGTCTTCAGGTCGAGCCCTTTGTTGGACACCACGTCGGTCACAGCCTTCGAGTCAACGTCATAGCGGAACAGAGTCACCGCGCCACTGCGGTCAGAGAGAAAGTAGATCGCATTGCCCACCCACACGGGGTTGGCGTCATTCGAGTTCTCGCGTGGCATCTTCACCAGCTCCAGCGTCTTCAGGTTCACAATCCAGATCGGCGTTGTCTGCCCGCCCACGTAGCGCTTCCACGCTGGCTGCCACTTGGTGAAAGGCTGGTAAGCAATCGATCCCCCGTCAGGCGAGAACGAGCCCTGAACGCCGCTCGGCAGAGGCAGCGGCTCGGGCACGCCGGAACCGTCGGCGTGCACCAGGAACAGCTTGCCAAAGTGGCGATGGCTGAGCGCCATGCTCGCCGCAAGCACGCTCTTGCCGTCACGCGACCATCCCATCACCGTACTGCCCGCAGGGTGCCACGTGATGCGCCGCGGCACTCCGCCGCCCGCAGGCACGATGTAGACATCGGTGTTGCCCTGCAGGTGTGCCGAGTAGGCGACCTCCGACCCGTCAGGCGAGTAGAACGGGCCCGCCGTGACGTGGCCGTTCGACGTAAGCCTCTCTGCTTCGCCGCCTGCGCGGCTCACCGTCCACACATCATCGGCGTAAAGAAAGGCAATCTTGTCCTGAGCCAGCGACGGGTTGCGCAGCAGCAACGGAGCCTGGGCGCGCGCAGTCGGAGCCAGAAAAACAACAGAAACCACCAGAACAAGCGCAAACACAAACTGCGCCAGGCGGGAAAAAGCGTGCTTCATTGTGCCTCCATCGGGTACGAGATACGCGCCGGCTCTTGAACGGCGGACAAACTCCAGGGGCAGAGTGTGGTGCTGATATGCGTCCAGCCGCTGCCAGCGCGCACTCACTCAAGAAGACGCACCCGCGTACTGCAGAACCGCCGCCTGATGCCTGCACATACGGGAATTGCGGGCAGGCGGTTCCCTCAACGGCAAACCATGGCACCCATGCTACCAGCGCCCACCGGTGTGGCAACGGGAATCGCATCTGCGTGTCCCGCGATTCCAGCCCCGCCTCGGCCCGGCTCATGTATCGTTTTTTAAAGCGGACTGCGCGCAGTGCGCACCACATCTATGAACGTTCTCGAACAGCTTTTCGCACAGCATTTCCACACACCGGCCGAGCGCGTGCAGCCGCTGCAGGGCCAGCTCGGCGGCTCTGGTCGCGCCATCCTCCGGGTCACCGGCGGAGGCCGCACCGCCGTGGGTGTTGTCTATCCCGTGCGCGAGGAGAACGTGGCCTTCCTCGAGTTCTCCCGCCATTTTCGCCGCCACGGCCTGTCCGTACCGGAAATCTACGCCGAGGATTTGGGGCAAGGCGCATATCTCGAAGAGGATCTGGGCGACGTCACGCTGTTCGACTTCCTGGGCGCGCACCGCAGCGGAGATACGCTCGCTCCCGACGTCTTGGAAGCCTACCGCAAAGTCGTCGCCGTGCTGCCCCGCTTCCAGGTGGACGCCGGTCGCGACCTCAACTACAAGGTCTGCTACCCACGCGCCAGCTTCGACCGCCAGTCCATCAACTGGGACCTGAACTACTTCAAGTACTACTTCCTCCGCCTCGCCGGCATCCCCTTCAACGAGCAGGCGCTTGAAGACGACTTCAGTCGCCTCACCAAGTTCCTGCTCACCGCCGACCGCGACTACTTCCTCTATCGTGACTTCCAGTCGCGCAATGTGATGCTCCGCGATGGCGAACCGTGGTTCCTCGACTACCAGGGAGGGCGCAAAGGCGCTCTGCAGTACGACATCGCTTCCCTGCTCTTCGACGGCAAAGCCGACCTGCCTCCCGACGTGCGCCAGGAACTACTTGATCACTACCTCGACTGCCTCGGCAAATCCATCAAGTTCGATCGCGCCGCCTTCCTCGAGCACTACTACGCATTCGTCTACGTGCGTATCCTGCAGGCGCTCGGCGCCTACGGCTTTCGCGGCTTCTACGAGCGCAAGGCACATTTTCTGCAGAGCGTACCCTTCGCGCTCAAGAACCTGCGCTGGCTGGCGCACAACGTCAAGCTTCCCATCGCGCTGCCCGCGCTGCTCGAGGCGCTGCAGAGCATGCTTTCGTCAGAAACGCTCAACAACCTCGCGGCATCCGCCGACAACCTGACCGTGCGCGTCTGCAGTTTCTCCTTCCATCGCGAATTGCCCACCGACCCCTCCGGTAACGGCGGCGGCTTCATCTTCGACACACGCAGCCTACCCAACCCCGGCCGCGAAGAGCGCTTCAAGCCGCTTACCGGCCGCGACGCGCCCGTCATCGAATACCTGAAGCAGCAGGACAGCGTGCACCAGTACTTCGCCCACGTTCTGTCGCTGGTTGACACTAGCGTAAGCGCCTACCAGAAGCGCGGCTTCAAGAATCTAATGGTCTCGTTTGGATGCACCGGCGGCCAGCATCGCTCCGTCTTTCTGGCCGAGCAACTGGCCGCACACCTGCGCAACATCAATGGCGTCGATGTCGTCGTGCAGCACATGGAGCAGGAGCACTGGCCCGAATGAAAGCCATGGTTCTGGCCGCGGGCCTGGGCACACGGCTGCGCCCGCTCACCGACGACCGGCCCAAAGCGCTCGTCCGGGTCGCCGGACGCACTATGCTCGAAATCACCCTGCACCGCCTCCAGAGCTTCGGCATCCGTGAGGTCATTGTCAATGCGCACCACTTCGCCGACCTGCTCGTCAGCTACCTCACAGCCCACAACAACTTCGGCCTGCACATCGAAATCTCGCGCGAGGACCTGCTGCTCGACACCGGCGGTGGTATCAAAAAAGCGGCTGATTTCTTCCTGCGCGATGGAAATCTCGATGCACCATTCTTGGTGCACAACGTGGACGTGCTCAGCGACATCGACCTCGACGCTCTAAAAGTGTTCCACGTGGAACATTCTGCGCTGGCCACGCTGGCAGTGCAGCAGCGCACTACCTCACGCTACCTGCTGTTCGACCGGACTAACCACCTGTGCGGCCGCCGAGCCGGCTTCGACGGCCCCACTGAGATGGCACGACCAGCGGCCGAAACCCACGCGTTCGCATTCTGTGGCATCCACATCCTCTCACCGCGCATCTTCTCACTGCTCACCGAGGAAGGCGCGTTCTCCATCATCCCCGCGTACCTGCGCTTGGCCGCGCAGGGCGAAATCATCGCCGCATTCCGTGCGGATGCCTATCATTGGCGCGACCTCGGCCGCCCGGAAAGCATAACCCAAGCCGCCGACGAACTCACGCGCGGCCTCGCCGACTGAGCGCTGCGCTCGCCATCGGTCAAATCCCAGCCCTGTGATTGGTAGAGCTTCTCCCGGCCCTTCAACATGCCAGTTTGTCTCATTCCAACTTACACAGATTCTGCCGGTCACTCCAAGCGAGGGGCAAGTTTCGGCGGCTCAGGAACCGCCTGACACAACTGCAATTCACGGTGTATGCTGCAGCAACTGCTATGAGTCTTCGAGTCCTCCGCTTCCTCGCCACGGCCACCCTCGTCTCAATCATTTCTCCGCTGCTCGCGCAAGAGCCGGCGAAGAACAAACCAGAAGATACGGAAGTCTGGCAGCCGGAGCCGAAGATCGTCACTCCCGGCATGACCACGGCGAATCCCCCATCCGATGCCATCGTACTGTTCGACGGCAAGAACGAGGACGAGTGGGTTTCAGCCCAGGACCACTCTCCGGCCAGATGGTTGGTACACGATGGGATTCTGACAGTGAATAAGGCTGGCGGTGTAGGCAACATAGAAACGAGGCGCTTATTCAAGGATTACCAACTCCATATCGAGTGGAGGATTCCCGAGAGCGTAACCGGCTCCGGCCAGGCGCGAGGAAACAGTGGTGTCTTTCTGGCTTCCACCGGGCCCGGAGATGATGGGTATGAGTTACAGGTCCTCGATTCCTATAACAACAAAACCTATGTCAACGGCCAGGCCGGCAGCATTTACAAGCAGAGCGCTCCGCTCGTGAACCCGAACCGCAAACCCGGAGAGTGGCAGGGCTACGACGTGGTGTGGACAGCCCCGACATTCAACGATGACGGGACGCTGAAGACGGCTGCCTGCGTGACGGTCTTCTTGAATGGTGTGCTCGTGCAGAATCACTTTCAGTTGCGCGGCCAGACGCTTTACATCGGTCAGCCGTTTTACAAGAAGTACGACCGAGCACCCATCAAGCTACAGGCGCACGGCGACAAAAGCGAGCCGATCAGCTTCCGGAATATCTGGGTACGCGAACTCAATTAGCTGACTGAGGCCGGCCCGGCAGCGATCCGTGGGGTCTCGACAAAGCATGTCCATAGGAGACCGATGGGCTTCTATGGACATGGTGGTCCGTCGGAAAAGCTCCGCACCTGAGAACGACCACGACTTGGCATTCAGGACTAGATCAGCGTGCGTTGACCGTCAGGCTTTGTCCTGTGTACGTCACCTCTTGATTGACGTCCTTCGACTCAAGCGGACCAGCACCGTGCCCGCGATGAACGAACACGACTCGGAACGTGCGCGTCTGGACCATTCCCGGATAGCTGCCGCTGCGGGGACCGATCGTCAACTGACCCGACTTGTCGTCCCAGTGCATGGGGATGGTTGCGTGCTGACCTTTCTGATAGTCGTAGCTGTCGCCGCTGTCCTCATACAACTCAAAATCCCCGTTCGCTCCGCGGTAGATGCGGATCTCAACGGGCCCGTCCGGCTTTTGTCCCGTGTACTCGATCTCCGGCCCCAGCGGCAAAATCGAGCCGGCACGAACGTAGAGCGGAAGCGTATCGAGCGGAGCGTCAACTTCGAGATAGCTGTGACCCGAAGCTGTCTCTCCCGTCCAAAAGTCGTACCAGGCAGGTGAATCGGGAAGGTACAGCCTGCGCTTCGTCGCGTCCTGTTCGAGGACAGGGCTGACCAACAGAGCCGGGCCGAACATGAACTGGTCGCCGATGTCGCGCACCTTGGGGTCCGTACGCCAATCCATCACGAGAGGTCGCTGAATGGTGTAGTCATCCTTTGTGACGCGCCATGCCAGCGAGTAAATGTAGGGCATGAGCCTGTAGCGCAGCTTGTCGAACTTAAGCAGGGTGGGTTCGACGCGGTTGTACGTCCACAGCTCGTTGTGATCGCGGTGACCGTGCGTCCGAAAAACCGGGCAGAACGTGCCGTACTCGAACCAGCGCGCATACAGGTCCTGATAGGCCGGATCGAACTGTGTTTTACCCGGATCGGGCTGATGATAGCCGCCGATGTCTGTCGTCCAGTAAGGCAGGCCCGATACGGCGAAGTTCAGCCCTGCTGGAACCTGATGTTGAAGCGCCCACCAGCTGCTGTAGACATCGCCGGACCAAGTTGTGGCACCTACCCGCTGTTGCCCTAGAAACGCCGAGCGGGTGAGCAGATAGACACGCTTGTCTTGCGTTGTTGCCTTCCAGTGCTCCTGCACACCGAGTGTATGCATGAAGGGAAAGATGTTGGTATAGCTCATGCCATTACCAATCGCAATTTGTCTATCGCGCAAGATCGCGTCGCCCATATGCGGCCAGTACTCCTCAGGCTCAGCGCTATCAAGCCAAAAAGCATCCCAACCCTGCGCAAGGAGTTTGCCCGCAAGATGGCTCCAGTAGAAGTCGCGGGCCGCGGGATTGGTGGCATCATACACGTGGGCATCGGCGATATCGAAGCCCTTCGCATGCAGCTCCTTGAAGTTTTCCGAAGCAGGGTCGAAGAGCCCCCACACCGAGATCATCGTGTGGACATGCTCGTCGTGCAACTTCTTCAGGTCGCCAGGAACATCATGATAGTTGGCATTGAAAACAGGGTCGCCCTCCTTCGCCCACCAGAACCAGTCCTGCACAATAGCATCCAACGGGATGTGCTTTGAACGATATTGCGTTGCGATATCAATAATCTGTTCTGTCGAGATATACCGATCCTTTGACTGGAACAGACCATACGCCCACAACGGCAGGAGAGGCGCGTGGCCTGTCAGATTCCGATACTGATGGATGATCTCGTCCATCTCCGGACCAAGGATCAAGTAGTAATCGATATTGCTTTGTGCATTCGAGGTGAATCGGAACTCAAGCGGAAAACGGTTGTCTGCATAGCTGAATGCAGCAGTGTTCCACATGATCCCGTAGCCCTTCGTGGAAATCAGGAACGGGATCGCAACATCTGTGTTGTTCTGGCCTAGCTCGACAGTGTTGCCGCGATAGTTGAAGACTCCTCCCTGGTGCTGACCAAGACCGTAGAAGCCCTCCGTAGCGTCAGGAGCGAACCGATCTTCGACCTGATAGGTCTTGTCGCGATTGACTTCCATCGGCTTGTAGGTGCGCGGCAGGCCGAGGCCCTCTCGCAGTATCGACTCGCCGCCAGCAACCGCATAGGACACCTTGGCATCCTCGAGCGAAAGGCGAAACGTCAGCTTCGCCGTGCTGAGTGTTGCCTCCTTGTCCGTCGTCGCAACCGTGAATTGCCCGCCGGGACACGCTTCCGCTGCAGGGAGCATCCAGGGTTGGGCAGGTATCGTGCCTGACGTCGCAGCGGCGTGCGAAACGAAATGGAGGACCGAGTCGCGGCACACGCTGATCTCGATTGTCTCTGCGCTGGACTGGGCAACAAACCCCGTCTTCGTTTCGTGGATCGTTATCTTGGGCTGAGGGGGTAAATCTCCGGGAAGTTGCGCAGTGACATTCCCTGCACTGAAGACTGCGGAACCCACCAGCAGCGCAACAAGCTCCTTGCGCACTCTGGGCATATGAAAGCGAACTTGCATTGATCCTCCTTGTTACGTCGATCTCGTTGAGTGGCTCAGGCTACATCTGCGCCGGGGCCTGACGATGGAGTGTGGAATTCGGCTCGAGGTTTTGGAGGTACTCTATGTAACCCAGCAGTGCGCCCCAATGGTAGAACCGATCGCTATTCTTGACGTCGTCCCCCGTGCCGAGAATTGCGTTGTAATTCTCGTGCACGTGCCCTTTGTCATGCCATTCCTTCAGGAATAAGTCGTACGACTTCTGTGCAAACTCAGATCGAACACTTGCGTCATCATAGTTGCGCAGTCCGAGATACACCAGGTAGTGCATCGTTCCCCAAATTCGCCACGCCAGTAGTCCTGATATCCTGCGCAACGTGAATCCTGGAAATCATCACTGGGTTGAGTTGAAGCTCGTAGGCGGCCCAAAGTGCCCTCGTGGCGTTTGAGGTGCAACTTTCTATCTCACTGCCAACGGAATGCGTCAGCGCGTTACGGCATACAGGCCATAAAGACGACCTTCAGGAACTCGTGAAGCGACTCTCTGAGTTGCATCAGCAGTCACTCAAAAAGGAACCGGATAGAAAGCGGTACCGGCCGGTTGAGCAGGCTCCGCCTCCGCCCGACTGAACTGCTGCACGTCACGCCCCGCTCATGTGTCCGGCGCGAACACGCACGCCTAAATCCACCAGAGGTATCGGGGAGAACCGGCTGGCGGATAAGGGCTCGTCGGCGAAGATGTTTCGGCTTGATAACGACCACGTTAGCTACGAACAGGACAGAGCAATCTGAAAATCCATTAGAGAAATGATTTATTTGTCTTGACACCCCCGAAGAGCGCCCCCTATAGTTCGGCTCGTCTTCGTCTTTAAGTGGTGATCCCTGGTTCAGATCTATGCGGATCTTGGCGTTGTGACAAGACACAAATTCCTTATGACATGGAGGGATGCGAAGGATCATGTGGCATGCATGCAGAAGAGAGGTTTTGACTGCGATCGCTATGGTTGCGCTTGGCACGGGGCCGATCTTGAGTCAGGCGCCCCCGGACTCGCTCAAAAGCGGCTTCGAGAACCCACCCGCAGGCGCCAGGCCGCGTGTCTGGTGGCACTGGATGAACGGCAACATCAGCAAGGATGGCATCAAGCTCGATCTCGAGTGGATGCATCGCGCCGGCCTTGGCGGCTTCCAGAACTTCGACGCTGCCCTGCAGACTCCGCAGGTCGTCGATCATCGTCTCGCCTACATGACGCCCGAATGGAAAGACGCCTTCAAGTACTCCATCACCCTCGGCCAGCAGCTCGGCTTCGAAATGGCCATTGCCGGCTCTCCCGGCTGGAGCGAGTCCGGCGGCCCCTGGGTACCCGGCTCGCAGGGAATGAAGAAATACGTGTGGAGCGAGACGTTCGTGGAAGGCGGTAAGCCGTTCACCGGGACCCTGCCTCATCCGCCCTCCAACACCGGAGCTTTCCAGAATGAGGGTATTCACGACCAGCAGCCCCCGCCGGGCGCGATGCCCATGCCGCAGTTCTATGCCGACGCAGTCGTTGTGGCATTCAAGCGCCCCGCAGGCGACCAACCCCTCGATGCCCTGCATCCTAAAGTATCCGCCAGCGGCGGGTCTCCGGATTTCGCGCTTCTCACCGATGGCGACCTTGAAAAAACGACCGGCATTCCCATCCCCGAAGAAGGTCAGAGTTCCTGGATTCAATACGAGTTTGCCCAGCCGCAAACCATCCGCAGCGTCACATTTGTGACGAAGGATCCAAACTTTATCGAAGCCCTTGTCGCGGGGAGTGCGGCACCGGACAAGACCCTCGAAGCGTCTGACGACGGCCAGAGCTTCCACGAGATTGCTAAGCTCTCCGGCGGCGATTCACCGGAACACACTATTTCCTTTCCCGCGGAAACTGCGAAATATTTCCGGATCGTCTTCAAACGCACGCCCGCACCCAAGCCCCCGGACTGGGCCGCCGGGCTTGATCCTGCTTCCTTTGGCATCGAGTTGCCGACCAAGCCGACACAATATGAGATCGCGGAATTGGTCCTGCACCCCGGCGCTCGCGTCAATCACTGGGAAGAAAAGGCTGCCTTTGTACCTGAAGACGATCTCTACCAGTTCGCAACGCCGCCTGTCGATTCCGCCGACGCGGTAGTGAAATCAGATGTCATCGACCTCACTTCAAAGATGAGCCCTGACGGAAAGCTGGACTGGACGCCCCCACCGGGCGACTGGGTCGTTCTGCGGTTCGGCTACTCCCTACTGGGCATCACCAACCATCCGGCAACCGCGGAAGCGACCGGCCTCGAAGTGGACAAGATGGACCGCCGCTACGTGAAGGACTACTTCGAGAAGTACCTCGACAGCTACAAGCAAACCGTCGGCCCCGAGCTGATCGGCAAGCAGGGCATTCACTACGTCATCAACGACAGTTGGGAAGCCGGATCGCAGAACTGGACCGACAACATGATCGCGCAGTTCAAGAAGCTGCGCGGCTACGACCCAACACCGTGGCTGCCCGTGCTCACCGGCCGCATCGTCGAGAGCGCTGCCGCCAGTGACCGCTTCCTCTGGGATTTTCGCAAGACCATTGGCGACCTCATCGCCAACGAGCACTACGGCCAGCTTGAAGAAACACTCCACGCGTGGAACATGGGCCACTACGGCGAATCGCACGAAGGTGGCCGCGCTTTTGTGGCTGACGGCATGGAAGTGAAGAAGTTCAACGAAGTACCCATGAGCGCCATGTGGACCCAGACCCCCGGCGTGAACGAGGAGCAGTTCGGCTACAACGCAGACGACCGCGAGTCTGCTTCCGTGGCACACATCTACGGGCAGAACATCGCAGCCGCCGAGTCCATGACGGCCGCAGCCGCACCCTGGGCCTGGTCGCCCGCAACCCTCAAGCCCACCGCCGATCAGGAGTTCCTCAACGGCATCAACCGCTTCGTCATCCACGAGTCTGCACACCAGCCGCTGGTGGATAAGAACAAGGCTCCGGGCATGACTCTCGGGCCGTTCGGCCAGTGGTTCAACCGCAACGAAACCTGGGCCGAGCAGGCGCACGACTGGATCACCTATCTCGCGCGTACCAGCTTCCTCCTGCAGCAGGGTCGCTTCGGCGCAGACCTCATCTACTTCTACGGCGAAGACTCCAACGTCACCGCCATCTATGACAAGGTCTCACCCGAAGTTCCCGCCGGCTACGGCTTCGACTACGTCAACGCCGATGCCCTGATCCACGAGTTGCACGCAGCCAACGGCCGCATCGAAACCAAGGGCGGCATGAGCTATCACGTGCTCGGCCTCGCGCCATACAGCACCCACATGTCCCTGCCCGTACTGCGCGCAATTCATCAACTCGTGCAGGATGGTGCCGTTGTCGCTGGCTCCAAACCCGCCGACGACCCAAGCCTCTCCGACGATCAGGCCGAATTCCGCAAGCTCAACGACGAGCTCTTCGGCAACGGCACCGGCACGCACAAGGTCGGCATGGGCACGGTCTACGCTGGCCAGAACCTCGGTGACGTCTTCCACGCTCTCAACGTCGCGCCCGACTTCGACTACACCAAACCCGAAGCCGACACGCGCCTCGAGTTCGTCCACCGCAAGTTGACTGATGGCGATCTCTACTTTGTCGATAATCGCGGCGACAAGGAACAGAGCGTTGAAGCAATGTTCCGTGTCACTGGGAAAACTCCGGAACTGTGGCGCGCCGAAACCGGTAAGTCGGAGCCAGTCTCTTACAAGATCGCGGACGGACGCACCACGGTCCCGCTGAAGCTCGAACCGTGGGGCACGGTCTTCGTGGTGTTCCGCAAACCCGCCGCGGCTCCTGCTAAGACGCTGCCCCAAATCACCGAAACCAAGGTGGCCACAGTGGACGGTCCCTGGACCGTCAGCTTCCAGCCTGATCGCGGAGCACCAGCCTCGATCAAGATGGATACGCTGGCCTCCTGGAGCGACAGTGCGGATCCCGGCGTCAAGTACTTCTCCGGCATCGGCACCTACACCAAGACCATTCAGGCACCAGCGGACTGGTTCAAAAAGGGCGCAAAGCTTTGGATCGATCTGGGCGACGTCAAGAACCTCGCCGAGGTCACGGTCAACGGCAAGAGTCTCGGGCAGGTCTGGCACACGCCCTATCGTATCGACGCGACTGAAGCGCTCAAGCCGGGAGCCAACGAAGTCACCATCACGGTGGTCAACTCCTGGGTCAACCGCCTCATCGGCGACCAGCAGCCCAACGCCACCAAGTACACCTTTGCTGATGTAAAGCCTTATAAGGCGAAATCGCCGCTGCTTCCGTCCGGTCTGCTGGGACCAGTTGCCGTGGTGCGTGCTGCTACTGAGTAAGCAACCAACCCGAAAGCTGGCCTGCAAGGCAGCGGGTATTCCAGACGAGGCGAATCCGCACCAACGCGGGTTGGCCTCGTCTTACTTTGCTGAGGAAGAAGACGGTCGTAATGCTCAGACGTGAACTATTGAAATCCGGCGCGGCAGCCGCAGCCACGGCCATGATCAACCCCCTGCTCCGGGCAACTCCGTCGCACATGCCCGTAATCGATACGCATATTCACCTGTTCGACCCGGCGCGGCCCGGCGGCGTTCCCTGGCCCGAACCATCCAACTCTGCGCTTTACAAGCCGGCCCTTCCGCCTCGCTACGAAAAGCTTGCCCAACCGCATGGAGTGGTTGGTGCCATTGCCATCGAGTGCAGTCCATGGATGATCGACAATCTCTGGCTGCAGGATGTGGTGGAGAAAAACCCCACCATGCTGGGGTACATCGGTGATCTCGACCCGGCGGACGCCTCCTTTGCGGCGACTCTGGATTGGCTGCACCGTAGTCCTCTCCTTCTGGGCATCCGCTACGGGAATCTCTGGAATCGCGACCTGCTCGCGTCCATCCAGACACCTGCGTTCGTTGCAGGACTCAAGCTGCTTGCCCAGGCAGGCCTCGTTCTTGAAACAGCCAATCCCAATACCGCTCTCCTCGGCGCCGCCCTTGAGGTATGCGACCGCGTCCCCAACCTCCGCATCGTGATGGACCACCTGCCGCATGCCGATCTCCCCGCGGCTCCCAGTGCCCGCGCAGAATATGACAAGCATCTGCGCGAACTCGCCCAGCATCCCAACGTCTTTGCCAAGGGATCCGAGATTCCGAAGAAGATCGAAGGCCGCGTCTCGCTCGACGCGGGAACCTACAAGGCAAATCTTGATGCCCTCTGTGACCTGTTTGGCGAAGACCGCATGCTATTCGGAAGCGACTGGCCGAATAGCGACTCGATCGCCACGTACGATGAAACATTCAGGCTCGCGGAGGGCTGCATCGCTACCCGGACTCTCGCCGCGCAGCAGAAGTATTTCTGGAAGAACTCCATCGCCGTGTACCGTTGGAAGCCCCGCACCAGCGCGCAGAAAGAGCTACTGAGTTCCTGACCAGCTTCCAGGAGAAGGCCCCCGTGCCGCTCCTGCGTCTCCGCAGTGCGCTTACCGCCGCTGCGGACCCGCTGGGTAGAATGCGCGCAGGTTTGCCGGGGTCACCATCTCATGACGAACGAACGTGGCTGGCGGTACCGGACGCCCTCCGAGCAGATCGAGCGCGAGTGGAATCACGCCTTCTCCGTATTTTTCCGGAAAATAGCCGACCGATCCGATCAGCCGCGAATTCTTGGTGGCCAGCTCCGCATGCACTTCCGGGGATGCATTGTGGCCCACAATCGCACAGTGTTCTTCGCGCCCGGCATCGCGAAACGCCTGCAGAGCGCCGAGCGCGCACGGATCGTTGATCGCCACCACGAGAATCCGTTCCGCGCGACTGCGGCGCAAATGAGCCCGTGTCAGCGCCACAGTGTTTTCATAATGCCCCGTGGTTCGAAGGATCTTCACCTGGCGCTCCGATAGCCACACCAGCCGCTCCAGCACGCCGAGCATACCGCCCAGGATGCGCGCGTTCGGCACGTGTCCAGCCTTCGGCAACTCGAGTAACAGCAATTCGTCCACACGGCTCTCCCAATGCGCTTCGGCCCATCGCGCCAGGTAGCGTCCTGCGATGAGGCCCGCTTGGCTATTGTTCGCACCATAGAACACGGTCTGTGGATGCGGAATCTCCAATGCAATCACAGGAATGGCCGCAGTGCGGAATCGTGAGAAGATTTGCTCCGCAATCCGCGTGTCGGTCTGCGATTCGATGACCAGGTCCACGCGCTCACGCACAAACGTATCGGCATTGCGCAGCGCAGCGCGCGACGTATCTTCGTTGTCGAGTACCAACAGCTCAATATCCGCCGCCGCCGCGCTGCGACGTAGTGAATCCGTGACTGCCCGGCTGAAACCAAACTCGGCGCTCTGCATGCCATAACCGAAGCGAAACCGGTGCTGGCCAAGTGGCCGGATCGCCAGTTTGTACTTCGTCTCATCCACACGCGACAGCAGTTCGCAAGCCACGAGCGTACTCAACATGCGCAGAGCCGTCGTCTTATGCAACCCGGTACGGGCCACGATGTCAGTGAGGCGCAGACACTCCGACTGGTCTTTGAACACCTTCAGAACCTGGCAGGCACGAATCAGCGATTTCATAGAAATGGTCCGAATAGCGGAGCTTCTGTTCGTCCAAGTCTACGCGCAAACAGTCCGAACAATCGAGATCACACGACAAATCAACACAATATCGGAGTCTCTCCACTCGATAGTCCGTATCGTGGAACAAAATACGCAACACATGGAAAAGGTTTGCCTCAGTTGGATCAGAGGACTAGCTTGCCCGGTAGTCCCAAACGGAGGTGTGCGTGATCTGTGTATCCCAACGCAGGATCAGTCTTCCTGTCATTCTCTCTGTGGCCGTCGCGGCCTTTGCCGCCGCAGTGCCGCTCCTGGCGCAGGACGCGCCGCCCAAGGTGGAAATCGACTGGAACAAGGTCGTGATTGTCTCCCGCTCGACGGCCACGCTGCAAGTGGTTACGAACCCGATGCTCAATCCGGGAGCTCCCATTCACGACGGATCGTTCGCGGCCCTCAAGGCACTCGGAGCGGATTACGTGCGCTACGTGCCCTGGTTGCCCTATCCCAAAATCGCCGTCGCGGAGCTCGAGCCACCCACCAAAGACAAGACCTCCTGGGACTTTACCTACATCGATTCGGTCACAAGGGACTTCCTTGCGGCCACTGAAGGGCACTCAACGATCATCAACTTCAGCACCATCCCGGCATGGATGTTCAGGACCGACAAGCCGGTAACCTATCCGCAGGATCCCAACCAGGTCTTCTGGAACTACACGCAGGGAACTGAACTGCGCGACCCTACCGGAAAGGAACTTGGCGATTACTACGGGCGCCTGGTGAGCTGGTTCACGAAAGGTGGATTTACCGACGAAAATGGCAAATTCCACGAGTCCGGCTACCACTACGACTTTCCCTATTGGGAAGTGCTCAACGAGATCGACTTCGAGCACACCACCACGCCGGAGGACTACACCAGGCGCTACGACGCGATCGTGGAAGGAATCAGAAAGGTCAGTCCGAATACCAAATTCGTTGGTCTCGCGCTTGCGGCCCCCGGCGCCAACCCCAAGTACTTCGAACATTTTCTTGACCCCCGCAATCACAAGCCGGGCATCCCCCTCGACTACATTTCGTTCCACTTCTACGCCTCGCCGTCTCTCGATGAAGACCTGAACGGTTGGCAGCACACTTTCTTCAACCAGGCGCAGGGATTTCTGGCAACCACCCGTTACATCCTCGCCATCCGCGATCGTCTCTCTCCGCAAACCAGGATCGACACCGACGAGCTTGGCGTGATCCTTCCCACCGACGATCAGGAGATCCGGGCGTCCAAAGCTCTACCGGACCACATTCCCCATCGCTACTGGAACGCTGCAGGTGCGCTCTATGGCTATCTGTTCGTCGAGCTCTCCAAACTCGGTGTCGACGTGATTGGTGAGTCGCAGCTCGTCGGCTACCCGTCGCAGTTTCCCAGCGTATCGATGATCGACTACAACAACGGAAAGCCCAACGCACGCTACTGGGTGCTCAAGCTCATCAAAGACAACTTCCATCCAGGAGACAAACTCGTAGCCAATAAAGCTGGAGATAGCGGCGATGTGCTGATCCAGGGCTTTCTCACGCCACAGGGCAAAAAGATTCTGCTCGTCAACAAGACGAATAGCGAGAAGACGCTCAAGCTCAATTCGGACATACAAGGCGCATCCACCCGCACGGTGGACGAAGAGACCGGCGACGATACACCACGTGTTGGCAATGTAACCGGTTCCGACCTGAAGCTCGCACCATTTGCCGTGGTCGTGCTCAGTGCTCAGTAGGATTGCAACCATCAAGCATGCCGGCCCACACCAGAACAGGGAAATGACTTGGGTTCCCTTTGTGCCAGGCCGGCTTGCTGTTGGCTTCAACTGAACGTGAACTCAACTCATGACGGCGGGTGGAGCAGATGACGGACACACAACTGCGCGTAGGTCTGTGCGGCATCGGCCTTGAGGCCTATTGGCCGCAATTCGAAGGACTCCACGACCGCCTGCAGGCGTATGTGCGCCAGGTCGGCGATAAGCTGGAGCAGGCCGGTGCGCTGGTGGAGTTTCTCGGCCTGGTCGACACGCCGCAGAAAGGCCGTGAGGCCGGCCGTGCCTGCCGCCGCGCCGATGTTGACCTTCTGGTCATCTACGTCACCACATACGCTCTCTCAAGCACGGTACTGCCCATGGTGCAGAGGGCACACGTTCCTGTCCTCGTGCTCAACCTGCAGCCCGAGGCGGCAATTGACTACCAGGCATTCAACCAGTTGCCCAATCGCACCGCAATGACCGGAGAGTGGCTGGCCTTCTGCTCAGCCTGCCCGGTGCCAGAGATTGCCAATGTCCTGCGCCGAGCCGGCATTGCGTTCCACCAGGTCACCGGCGTGCTCGGGGATCCCGGTCTCTGGAGCGACATTGAGGAGTGGATCGCCGCCGCCCGCGTGAAAAAGGCGCTCGCCGAAAATCGACTCGGCCTTCTAGGGCATTACTACAGTGGCATGCTTGACATCGTCACTGATGTTACACAGGTGGCCATCACTTTCGGCAGCCATGTGGAACATCTTGAAGTGGATGAACTTAGCGCCCTGCGCACTGCCGTGACCGGCCAGCAGATAGATGACCGCATTGCCGACTTCCGCCGGCACTTCGATGTGCAACCGGACTGCGCGGAAGCAGAACTGGCGCGCGCGGCAAGGACCTCCGTTGCCCTGGATCAATTCGTGGCGCAACACGATCTGCAGTCGCTGGCCTACTACTACATGGGCAGCGGACTGCCCGCCAACGAAGACACCATGAGTTCCATTATTCTGGGCACGTCGTTGCTCACGGCGCGCGGAATCCCGGTTGCCGGCGAGTACGAAGTGAAGAATGTGCTGGCGATGAAGATCATGGATTGCTTCGACGCGGGCGGCTCGTTCACCGAGTACTACGCGCTCGACCTTAAGAGCGATCATGTCTTGATGGGGCATGATGGGCCGGGACACCTGGCCATTGCTGAAGACAAAACCAAGGTGCGCCCGTTGGCCGTGTATCACGGCAAGGCAGGCCAGGGGCTGTCCGTCGAGATGAGCGTGAAACACGGCCCGGTAACCCTGCTATCGGTCGTGGAAGACAAGACGCGCGGATTCAAATTGCTGGCCGCCCATGCCGAATGTGTTCCCGGCGAAGTGCTCAAGATCGGCAATACCAACAGCCACTACCGCTTTTCGATTGGTGCGAAGGGATTCGTCGAAGCGTGGAACGCGGAAGGACCGGCCCATCACTGCGCCATCGGTGTCGGTCACCTGGCCGGGAAGCTCAGCAAGCTGGCGAGCCTCCTCGATATCCCGTTTGTGCAGGTCTGCTGACCGCGCCATCGAGGGCTGCGCTGCCGTGTCCGCAGGCACAATGGCGGTCGCGGTACCGCAGCATCAAGACAGGTGGAAGACTTCTTGCATAAATGGGAATCGCTCACCGGTGCGCGTCTCCTGTACGGGGACGAAGTAGGCGCTCATGGCCTGCTGCCAGCGCGTATTCACCGGATCTGCCTCAATCTTGTCCCACACGGTGTCAAAGTCTTGTGCGATGTGCATGTAGAGAAACAGCAGCTCGTCGCGCCGAAAGATTGAATACTCCGAGATTCCAGCGCCTTTCAGCAGCGCGAGCATCTCCGGCCATACCGCCGCATGGGACTTGTCATAGTCCTCGCCAGTGCCCGGTTTCAGTCGTAACAGAAAGGCAATGCGTTGCATCTGACGTCCTCCTTGAACTTCACTCTGCGTCCGCCTCAGTGGGCATGCCGCGTCTCGATCAGGGTCACGGGGCCGAGCATGCCCGACGGCAGCGGCTCCAGATTCTGCATGTCCTGTGGAATGAACTCAACACCATATCGGTCATACAAAAGCCGGTAGTTGGGCGTGGAAAAGCCCGCCATCTCGTTGATGGCCGTGTTCCCAACCGTAATCACAATTTCGTTCTTTCCCGGTACAAGATAGGGCGTGACGTCCACTCGGAACGGTGGATGCCACACAACCCCCGCCGCCTTCCCGTTGACAGACACTTCCGCGGCCTCTCTAACCGGTCCTTCAAGGTAAGCGCGCATGTTGAACCGCGGCAGCGGGTCCGGGAGAGGAACCGGCGTGCCTTGTCCGAAGTCCAACACGAAGCTCCCGTGTTGCTGCAGATCCCCGGGAGCGATATCGACACTCTTGCGATAGATGGCTCGCCCCGAATAGTAGCGAAGCGCAGATCGGTCGGCCCAAGAATCAAGGTCCTGCATGTCGACGCTCTGATTCTCACCAAACGTCACATGCCACTCGTGCGATAGGTCGATGTGATTGGTCTGTTCCGGAGCTTCAGATCGAACAGGCGAGAGCCCCGTGTCGGAAAAGAAGATCAGGCGCGACTCATAAGGCTCAAGGCTCAACTGAACGTGATGTGGATCCGGGATTCCCACTGTCTCGCCGGTGAATGCATCCCAGACCTCAGCGTGCTTCGCTGCCGAACGAAACGCCGCTTCGAATCGCTGTGCGCGATTACTGGTGTTCGCAACAAAATAGAGATCGCCGGTATCGAGGTGCCGATGAATGAAGCCCACCTCCGGTACGCCAGATGTAGTTACGAAATCCGCCGGAAGCCACTGTCGCAGCGAAGCGCCCAGAGTCTGTTCGTCCTTCACAAAGTGTGCGGTACTCACATCACCATGGAACAGTTGGTTGGAGGTCTCTCCGATGCGCGTCGTATCTTCCGATGCGTTCCTGTACCCGGGTGCAGTTCCCGGCAGTCGGCGTGTTGCAATCACGATACCTCCATGCCGCGCAAAATCGAGAACCTTGGCGTAGGTCTCTACAGGAATGCGATCGACCCCGGGGAGGATCAGAACCTTGTAAGGAATGCCGAGCTGGTTGATTGCATCGGCATCGAGGAAGTCGAAGTTGAAACCTGCATCAAGAATCTGCGGGATCACATCAGTACCGAGAAACTTCGGCAGCGACTCATCGATCGTAATATTCGATCCGGTCTCATCGAAACCGCCAAGTGAGGTGGCAGGCCTGTTCTTCTGGATGCGCGCCGCAAACGACGCCCACACGTCATCATTAGGCAGCAATAGCGCGACATCATTTGCGGGCTTGCCCAGTCGCAGCGCGTAACTAACGCGCTGCAGATATGCGCTCAGGCTGGGCATGACCGGAAACCACGGATCGTGCGCGTTAAACGCCGCCGCGGCGTAGAGGTGCCATCCGGGCTCTCCGGCCATGGGCGGCGAATACGGCCAACCGTGCCCGATCAGCTGATTGATGCCCTGCAGAAAATGCAGATCCGCCTCGGCCTTCATGTCCAGCGGCGTTGCCCGGAACGACGGCGAATGCAGCCACGTCCACGTCTCGGATGAAATGACGTTATGGCGGAAAAGGTGCCCGGCGGACGCGGCCCAGCGCGTATCAGAAAAATCGTGCCACATGCGGATGGTCGCCTTGCCTTCTCCCTCCGGCAGATCTTCATATCGATTGCTCGACAGCGTCACAGGAGGGAATCCATATGTCTGCGAACGAAACAGCGTATGGTGTTGATGCGCCCACGCGCGAATCGGCATCAGAAATCGTTCGTCGGCCAACTCGCTCAGTGTCTTTCCCCAGTCGTGGCGAATCGCCGCCGTCGACGGCCCCGCATCGCCTGCCAGCGCCGGAAGATGAGGCGTCAGATCGTAGCCCCGCCGTCGCTGGAATTCAACCAGCAGATCGGGAGTCCAATCGGAGCCGTAGTCTTCCAGGCTGTCGCTGAACACGGCATAGGGAGGGTGGTCTCCAAACGCCAACAGCAGCCGATCTCCCACGGCATGCAGATGGGTGGCGATTGCATCGCGGTCATAGTGATCCAGGACAAATCCCGCGGCGCCATCGGCCGCTCGCTTCACCATCATGCCAGTGCGGCTTGAAATGAAGAACAACACGCTCGACGATCC
>WSSedB1CaDRAFT_10000324_pt1 | contig 21682 bp, 12 predicted proteins | sample WetSurSB1Cattail_FD_9460 | JGI IMG/M metagenome (IMG submission 9460)
CCGCCAGCCATGCCGGCTCGTCTACGCCACGCACGTCACGCAGAAACTCGTAGATGTTGGTGAGGCCCATGCCGCTCACCACGCGCTCAAAGCTGATGCGTCCGTTGTACTTCTGCTTCAGGAAGCGCAGCAGGTCAATCTCGTTTTCGTTGCGCGGCGCGTAGTCAACGTGGCCGCCCTCGCTGGGATAGGGCACATGAGTTCGCCCGTTCCACGCCAGAAATCCTTCGCCCAGCCCAGTGCCCGCGGCAATCAGCGCGCGGTTGCCAGTCTGGCTTGCGTCGCCCTCGCTCAGCGTATAGATCTGGTCTGCGCTCAACTCGGCAATGCCGTAGCCGTTCGCTTCAAGGTCGTTGATCAGAAACACGTGCTGAATACCCAGATTCGTCGCCAGTTCCTGGCTGTCCAGCGTCCACGGCAGGTTGGTCAGGCGCAGCCGTCCGGCGCGCACTGGCCCCGGCACGCCAAAGCAGGCCGCCGTCACCTTCTCTGCTCCCAGAAACTGCTTGACAATCTCTTCCAGCCCGCCGAACTCCTTGGCCGCAAAGCGCTCGTCGCGGGTGTACTTCAGCTTGCCGTCCGTAAAGTCATAGAGCGCCAGATGGACCTTGGTGCCCCCCACATCGCCAGCCAGAATCATCGTTCCCTCTCCAAAACCCCGCAGCCCTCCCCATCGGTTGCGGGCAGAAGTGCAGCAGCGGCCTGATCCAGAATCAGAGTGAGTATACCGCTTGCGGGCCAGATCAGTTGACTCGGCAGCCGCTCCACATCGCGCTCCCCGATGAAAACGTCGCGCACCGTCTCTGCCTTGTCCGCACCGCCAATCAGGAAAAATACGGCCCCTGCCGAGTTGATCACCGGCCAGGTCAGCGTCAGCCGCCAGGTATTCTTCTGCGGAACGTGATTGGCTGCCACCAGCCGTCCCAGCTCGTGAATCGCGTCGGTATGCGGGAACAGGGAAGCTGTGTGCCCGTCCGGCCCCATACCAAGCGCCACCAGGTCAAACCGCGGCGTCTCGGCCCCCTCCAGGCGGAAGGTATTGCGCAGAAGAGACTCGTAGCGCGCCGCCGCTACCTCGGGCTCCAGCTCGCCCTCCATGCGGTGCACCTGTGCCGGGGGCAGCGGAACCGTGTCGAGCAGCACCTCGCGCGTCATGCGGTAATTACTGTCGGCGTGGTCCGGCGGCACGCAGCGCTCGTCCACCCAGTAGAGATCCAGCTTCTCCCACGGCATGCGCGCCTGCCACGGCTGCGCCGGATCGGCCAGCAACGCGAACGCGGCCTTGGGCGTCGAGCCGCCGCTCACAGCGATCCGTGCCCTCCCGCGCGTGGCCACGGCCTTCTCTGCCGCCTGCGTCATCTGTTCAGCGGCGTGCGCGGCCAGCGCCGCTGCATCCGCCACCACGTGGTAGTCAATCCTCAACTGCTTGCCCATCCAGCTCTGCTCCTCTGCTTCACCTTACACGGCGGCCGCTTCCGTCAGCCACCGCCTTTCGATCAAAACACGAAGGCGGCATCTCTTGAGATGAGATGCCGCCTTCAGTTGAATCCACGCCGCTGGCGCGCCTGCTTTACCGCCCCAGGTACACCCGGTACTGCTGCTCCAGGATGCCCGCGGCCCGTGCCAGCGCGAGCTTGGACAGATTGTACTGGTACAGGACCTCCACGAGGTTGGTCTGCGCGCGGGCCAGCGTCGCCTGCGCCGTCACCAGCGGCAGGTTGTCGTCCACGCCCGCGTTCACACGGTCGGTCTCATCGCTCAGTGCGCGCGTGGCCAGCTCCACATTCGATCGCGCGACTTCCACCTGCTTTTGCGTTGCCTCCACGTCCAGCAGCGCCGTGCGCACCTGCTGGTCAATGCGCCCGCGCGCATCTTCCAACTGCGAACGTACCCCTGCCAGCTCCGCCGCTGAGGCTTGCTCGTCACCGCGCAGGCTGGCTTCGCGGAACAGCGGAAAGCTCAGCGTGCCCACAGCGGCAAAGTTGCCGTGCGTGCCTGCACCGTTCACTGTATCCGTGCCCCAGTAGCCGCCAAAGCTCAGTGTGGGCAGCCGCTGACTGCGATACGCCGCATGCACAGCCTTCATCTCTTCCACCTGGTTCTGCAGATTCTGGTAGTCTTGCCGGTTCTTATAGGCCACAGCGCGCACCTCTTCCGGCGTCTGCGAGGCCAGGTCACTGTACGGAGTCGCGTCGGTCAGTTGAATCTTCTGCCCGGGGTCAATGCCGATCTCGCGCTTCAGCAGGATCAGGCTCTTGTCCAAAAGGTTCTGTGCCTGGATCACCACCTGCTGCTGCGTCTGCAACTGCACCCGCGCGCGCAGTTCGTCCAGATTGGAAGCAGTACCGGCCTCGTGGGCCTGGTGCATCTGGTCAAACAGCAACCGATCCTCCTGCTCCAGCGCTATTGCGTCATCCACCTCGCTGGCTGCTGCCAGGGCGCGCAGATACGCTGTCGCCACCTGCTGCACCACTTCACCGCGCGCCGACATCTTGCTGAAATATGCCGCCCGCTCGGCCGCGCCCGCTGCCCGCCAGCCCGCAATCACCGGGCCGGAAAACAGAATCTCCTGGAAGTAGATCCGTCCCCGCGTCAGGTCGTTCTTTGTGATTGTGGAAATGTTGCTCGTATCCACGCCCATCAGCTTGCCGAACTCTGCCAAGGTGCTCGGCCCAAAGCCGGCTTCCACCAGGTTGTGCTGGTAGACGCCCGTGCCACCCCCCACCGTAATGGTGGGCAGGAACTCCTGCAACGCCTCGTTCTTCTCGCCGTGAATGGCCTTTTCGGCGTTCTCAGCTTCCTTCAGGCCCAGATTCGTCTCCAGACCGCGCCGCACCGCCTCGTCCAGCGAGAGATGCAGCACCGCGTCCGTCGCCGGCTTCAGCGTCACGCTGCCGTAAAAGGGGTTCCTCGCCGAACTGGGGTTGGACTCCTGCGCACTGCCACGCGCACCTGTGCCGGCCAGCGCCGCACACAGCACCACTACCCCGGCCTGCCGGAAGAAAATAGATACCTTTCTGCTCACAACCATCATTCTTTCAGATGAATCAGCCGCCGCAAGGATTCCCGTCACAGGCGGAAAATCGAAGATTTCGGCGTCGACCGGAGACAATATCCGATTTTTTGGCGTTTTCAACGCGGCGAAATGACCCGCTTAGCCCGTCATACCTACAGGTACGCCTTCAATCGCTGTGTAAAAGACCGCCATGCCCGATTCCTGCTGCGCAGTCGCTCCGTATCGGCGCCGTGTCACGCTGTTTCTGCTCTGTTCGTTGGCAGTTCTCGTCACCGCCGCTCTCCTGCTCCCTGATCGCTCCGGAGTTGCCGCTGGTTCCGTGTCTGCCCACCGGTCAGTTCCGCCGGTTCGCGCAGCACTCTCCATCGATTACCCCGAGGACGGCTCCATCTTCCCGCCCGGTATCACTCCGCCCACGTTCATCTGGCGCGATCCAGCCGCCGTCTCGTGGCATATCGACCTCACCTTTGCCGACGGCTCGCCCGCCCTCCACGCTGTAACGACTGGCGAGCGGATTCACATCGGTCCAATCGACCCTCGTTGCGTGGCCCCCACCAACAAGCTCCCGCAACTCACTCCGCAGCAGGTCGCTTCCTGGACATGGAAGCCCGCTGCTGCCCTCTGGACCTCAATCCAGCAGCACTCTGCCGCGCACCAGGCCACGCTCACAGTCACCGGCTACAGCAGTACCGGCATTCCTGTCTCCGAGTCCCGCATCGCCTTCTCCACATCCACTGATCCTGTCGGCGCGCCCATCTTCTACCGCGACGTGCCCCTCATGCCCACCGCCAACATCGACGGCACCGTACAGCCCCTCGCCCCGGGAGCCATCCACCTCATCAACTGGCGCCTGCGCGACATCCGCCGCCCCGAGAGCCACACCGTCCTCACCAACATGCCTACCTGTCTCAACTGCCACTCGTTTTCAGCCGACGGCAAGACCATGGGCATCGATGTTGACGGGCCCAACAACGACAAAGGGCTCTACGCCGTCGTGCCTCTGCAGCGCCGTGTCTCCATTGCGAGCAAGGACATCGTTCAGTGGAACACCGACGGCAAGGTAGGCAAAATCCGTGTCGGATTCATGACGCAGATTTCGCCCAATGGCCAATACGCCGTCAGCACCTTCTCCGGCTCTGACCTCGAGTTTGCCAAGACCTACTACGTCAAGAACTTCACTGACTACCGCTTCCTCCAGGTCTTCTACCCCACCAAGGGCATCCTCGAGTGGTACAGCCGCGCCAGCGGCCTCCGCCAGCCCCTGCCCGGCGCCGACGATCCCCGCTACGTGCAGACCGGTGGCGTCTGGAGCCCCGACGGTAAGTGGATCGTCTTTGCCCGCGCCCTTGCCCGTGAACCCCGCATATCCGGCCAGTCCGATGCCGCCTTTGCCAACGATCCCAACGAAACCCAGATCCAGTACGACCTGTACCGCGTGCCCTTCAACGACGGCCGCGGCGGTACACCCGAGCCCATCGCCGGTGCCTCAGCGAACGGCATGAGCAACAGTTTTCCCAAGGTTTCGCCCGACGGCAGATGGATCGTCTTTGTGCAGTGCAAGAGCGGCGAGGTGATGCGCCCCGACAGCCAGCTCTATATCCTGCCCTTCAGTGGAGGCGAAGCCCGTCGCCTGCGCGCCAACACCCTGCACATGAACTCCTGGCACAGCTTCTCGCCCAACGGCCGCTGGCTCGTCTTCTCCTCCAAAGCTCGCTCGCCCTACACGCAGATGTACCTCACCCACATTGACGCCGACGGCAACTCCAGTCCAGCCATCCTCATCGACAACGCCACCGCTTCCAACCGCGCCGTCAACCTGCCTGAGTTCGTCAACATCGCAGGAGACGGCATCGAAGACATCCAGGTTCCCGCCGTCGACGTCTATCGTCTCATCGAGAAGGCCCTCGACCAGGAAGACCAAAAGAACTACCGGCAGGCCATGGCCACCCTCGAACACGCCCGCAGTCTGGCTCCGGAAGACGCGCGCATCTACAACGACATCGCCGCCGCCTTCTACGCGCAGGGCGATCTGCCCCACGCCATTGAGCAGGCCCGCCAGGCCATCGCCATCAACCCCGCCCTCGTGCAAGGGCATTACAATCTCGGCGCCTTCCTGCTGCAACAGGGCCAGCCCGCCCAGGCGCTGCCCGAGTTCGAGCGCGCACTCGATCTCAACCCGCGTTTTCCCTCCGGTGAGGAGGCCATCGCCGATGCTTACGCCGCCATGCGCAACGACCGTGAGGCGCTCGATCATTTTCGCCAGGCCCTTGTGCAGTCACCCAAGGCCGTCAATGCCCTGGTCGGCGCAGCTCGCATCCTTTCCAGCTCCCGCGATGCCAGCCTCCGCGACGGCGCTGAGGCCGTCAATCTGGCCGAGCAAGCCAGCCAACTCACAGGCAATGCCAGCCCCATGGTTCTCGACACCCTGGGGGCTGCTTACGCCGAAGCCGGCCGGTTCGATCAGGCACTCGCCACCGCGCAGCGTGCCCTCGACCTCGCCACAGCCCAGGGAGACACCACCGCCGCCGCGCTAATCCGCACCCGTCTCCGCCTCTACCAGTCGCGCCAGCCCTACCGCAATTAGACGGTGGACCAGCCTGCAGCCATCGATTGACTCTCAGTGCGCAAGACCACGCAAAAGAAGAGGGCCCGACCAGCGCCACAACGCACCAGTCGGACCCTCAGTTGATTCGCTACCACTCACCACTAACTGGTGTGGCTATTCTTCCTCCTCGTCCACCGGCCGCTTCGCATTGGCCAGAATCTTCTCTGCCACCAACTGCGGAACGATGTCGTAGTGGTCCACTTCCATCCGGTAGCTGCCCTTGCCCTGCGTCATCGATGTCAGGTTTGTGCCGTAGGTCAGCATCTCCGCCATGGGTACCTCGGCGTTGATCACCGTCGTCCGGCCCTTCGACTCCATGCCCTGCACGCGGCCGCGCCGCCCGTTCAGGTCGCCCATCAGAGTGCCGGCAAACTCGTCCGGCGCCTCGATCTCAACCTTCATCACCGGCTCCAGCAGGCAAGGCTTGGCCTGTTCCATCGCTTTCCTGAACGCCAGTCGCCCCGCCTTCTTGAACGACATTTCATTCGAGTCCACGTCGTGGTAGCTGCCGTCGTACACCGTCACCTTGAAGTCCACCACCGGGTACCCGGCCAGGAAGCCGCGTGCCGCCGTCTCGATAATGCCTTTCTCCACCGCCGGAATGAACTGCCGCGGAATCGCCCCGCCAAACACTTCGTTGGCAAACTCGAACCCGCCTCCGCGCGGCATGGGCTCCATACGGATCTTGCAGTCGCCAAACTGCCCGTGGCCGCCCGACTGCTTCTTGTGCCGCCCCTGCGCGTCAGCCTTCCCGCGAATCGTCTCGCGGTAGGGTACCTTCGGCGCCTTCAGCGTCACCTCTGCGTGGTAGCGCTTCTTCAGCCGCGACACAATCGCCTCAATGTGTGGCTGGCCCGCGCCCGCAATCAGGAACTCGTTGGTCTGCGGATCACGGAAGAAGCGGATCAGCAGGTCCTCTTCCATCAGTTTGTGGATGGCCGGGGCCAGTTTGTCCTCATCCGCGCGCGACTTCGGTTCAATGGCGTAGGTCATTGCCGGCTCGGGCAGCGCCATCAGCTCAACCTGAATCTCCGCGCCCTTGGCACCCAGCGTGTCGCCGGTAAAGGTATCGCGCAGTTTAGCCACTGCGCCCAGGTCGCCGGCGTGCAGTTCGGCTACCTCCACCGCTTTGCGCCCCTGCATCACGCTCAGGTGGCTGAGCCGCTCCTGCCCGCGCCGCGCATAGTTTTCCAGCGTCACGTCGTTTTTGATCACGCCGCTGATCACCTTGAAGTAGCTGATGCGTCCCGCGAATGGATCGCTCATCGTTTTGAAGACCACCAGCCCTGCAGGCTCGCTGTCGTCCACTTTGCGGAACGACTTGGCGGATCCGGGCCCGCTGTCCGCGTCGCCATTGGCAGCCACCGTCTGCAGCGTCGCAGCCTTCACCGGGAAGGGCGCGCGCTCGGTCGGTGCCGGTGCATATACCTTGATGAAGTCCAGCAGATGGTCGGTCGCAATGTTCGCCGCGCCCGAGGCAAACAGTACCGGGAAGATGCGGTCCTCGCGAATCGCCTCGTGCAATGCCGTAATCAGGTGCTGCTCGGGAATCGTGCCCTGGGCAAAGAACTCCTCCATCAGCTCGTCCTTGCCTTCGGCCACCAGCTCCACCAGCGCCTCATGCGCCGCCTTGGCCGGGCCCACCAGCTGCGCTGGAATCTCGCCGATCTTGCCCGCGCCGTTGCCCCCCGGCGCGTAATGGAACGCTTCCATCGTCACCAGGTCCACCACCCCATGGAACCCATCCGCACCGCTGATCGGCAACTGCACCGGCACGCACTGCCGGCCCCACCGTTCCTGCAGGTCTTCGATCAACGCACTCAGTCCGCCGCCACCGCCCGCCTTCGGGTGGTCCATCTGGTTCACCACCACAATGCGTGGAATATTGGCCTCTTCAGCAAACCGCCACACCCGCTCCGTCACAGGCTCCGCGCCGTTCTGCGCGTTCACCACCACCACCGCTGCCTCCACCGGCATCAGCGCCGCGCGCGCCTCGTGCGTAAACATATGGAAGCCGGGGGTATCCACAAAATTGATCTTCACGCCCTGCCACTCGGCAAAGGCCACCGCGTTCTGCATCGTTATGCCGCGGGCAATCTCTTCCTCGTCATAGGCGGTTACAGCCGTGCCGTCTTCCACACGGCCCTGCGTTGGAGTGGCTTTGGCGGCATGCAGCAGAGCAGCGACGAGCGTGGTTTTGCCGCTGTGCGCATGCCCCACTACAGCTACGTTGCGGATCTCACTTCCCTGGTACGTTTTCATAGGGTTTCTCCTCTGGTGACGCGTAGATATGCGGCCACAGGCGAGCCAGCGCTCGCCCTGCGGCGAAAATCTGTCAGGAATGCGCGCAGCGACGGAGCTCCGTGCAAGCAAGAGTTCTGTTTTCGAGATGCGATGTTGGAGCTCAGCCGCACAGCGAATGCGCGGCAGCGAAGCGGGAAGGGGCGGCACAAGAATCCCGTTAGGGCGTCCCGGAGGACGTCAGCGGTTCCGAATTGCCGGGCTCGAGGGCCCAGTCTGCCGTCTTCCTCGTCCATCGCGAGTGTCCCCGGCAGGCGCCGCGGCAAGCAGAACTAGATGAATCCGCCGGGCGTCTTGCTTTAAGACAACGGATGCTATCACAGCCGAAGTGTGAACGTCCTGTGACACGAAGCACACGTCGGGGAGGTCGCCGCGTGCGCTTTGGCGCTTCGCAACAATGCATAAACGTGTGTGCATCCCGCTGACGAGCCGCCGCCCGCACTTACCAGGACAGCACCGGCAACAGGCTTGAGTAGTCGTCCGTCCAGAGCCGCAGGCCGGGCAGCGCCGTTGCCGGATGCCCGTGGCCCACCACGCCCGGCTGCGCAAAGAAGGCCGGATTGTCCGTCAGCAGGAGCCACGACGCGCCAAACTCCCCGCGCTCGTCGTTGGCAGGCGTGCTAACGCGCATCGCCGTCATCTCCGCCGACTGCGCCAGCAGCGCGATCGGCGGCTCCAGGTCCACGTGCTGGTTTGAGATATGGAAGGCCAGAATCCCGCCCGGAGCCAGCTGCTGCCGGTAGAGTGTTACCGCCTCTGCCGTCAACAGGTGCAGTGGGATCGCATCGCCGGAGAAGGCGTCCACCACTAGGACGTCGAAGTGCTGCGGCGCTTCATGCGCCAGCGAGAGCCGCCCGTCGCCCTCCACCACGTCCACGCGTGCGCCCGACTCGCGCATATAGCTGAAGACCTCGCGCGCAATTGGCTCCACTGCTGGGTTGATCTCGTAGAAGCGGAAGCGGTCGCCGGGACGGCCGTAGGCTGCCAGCGTGCCCGCGCCCAACCCGATCACGCCCACCGTGCGCGCCTGCCCTTGGCAGCAGTAACGCAGCGCAAGGCCCACGCCGGAGTCCTCGGCGTAGTACGTGGTAGGCATCTTCCTCTGTTCATCCGTGCCAAAGATCTGCGACCCATGCTGGATCGAGCCATTGGTCAGCGTGCGCAGTTCCGCGCCCGGGTAGCCGTAGTTCTGCTTTACGCGCAGCGCGCCGTAGAAGTTGCGCACCGCAGCCACGGTCTGCCGTTGGCTGGCAATTTGTAGCCAGCCTACCAGCACGGCCAGCGTCACGCTCGAACTCACCCACAGCAGCCGCTGGTTCCAGCCATCGCGCCACGTTACTGCCGCAGCCAGCAGCGCCGTCGCCAGAAACGTGATCGCCAGATCGTAGTTGAAGCGGAACACCAGCGGCGCGCCAATGCCGACCAGGAACGAACCCAACGCGCCGCCTGCGGCAAACAGCAGGTAGAAGAGCGTCGATTCACTGGTGCGCTGTGGCCGCAGAGCGTACGCCTCCGTGTGCAGAAAGTAGCAGGCAAATAGCAATTCCAGCAGGTAGAAGCCAATGCTGATGCGCATGGGTAGCGAGGCCTCGGTCTGCGTCAGCATGTAGGCCAGCCCGCCCATCAGAACAATCAGCAGCCGCATCACCAGCGCACGATGTGCCAGCCCAGGAAATTCGAACGCAACGATCAGTGTAATGAGGTAAACGCCCAACGGCAGAATCCACAGCAGCGGAATCGCCGCGATATTCGCAGTCAGGTAACTGGTCACCGCGCTCAATTGCATCGCCGCGCCCATCGGCAGCAGCACCCACAGCAACTTGTGCCAAACGGACGTCGCGGGTGCGCTCTCGTCGTCGATGATTCGTCTGACCGTGGGCGCCGGAACGAGTGCTCTCCAGCGCGCCTTGAGCGTGAGCGCCGCGGAAAGCGCAACAAAGACGCAGAAGCCCGCAGTCCATCCCATGCGCTGTGCGCGCAGCGTGAACTGCGGCTCGATCAGCCCTGGATACAGCGCCAGCGCCAGCAGCGAGGCCAGGTTCGAGAGCGCGAACAGCCGGTAGGGAATTGCCGTCCCCTCAATGCGCGCCCACCACACCTGCATCAGCGGGCTTGTCGCGCCCAGTGCCAGAAATGGAACGCCAATCCACAGTGAAAGTGCGGCGAACACCGCCGCCACCGGAGCTTCTGCGCCAAAGCCCGGCTCCAGGCTGCGCCCGGCCCAGGCCACGGCGGCCAGTGCGGCCACGGCCAGCAACACGAGGTGCAGCGTCCAGCGCGAGCTGCGCGCCAGCCAGTGTGCATAGAGATAAGCAAGGAGCAGTGCAGTCTGAAAGAAGACAAGACATGTAACCCAGACGGCTGCGGAGCCGCCCAGCGCCGGCAGCAGTTGCTTGGCCGCGATGGGTTCAACCAGAAACAGTAGAAAGGAGCCAAGAAACACAGCGCCCGCAAACAGCCAGCGCAACGGGTTCATGCCAACCTCAAAGGGCCGCGGCGCAGGCAGATCGCAGACGTATTTGGAGCGCCGCCGCGGATCGGATTCAGGTAAAGCCGGATGCTATCACAGCAGCAGTTGTCGTTGTGGTACAGTCTGCTTACCTGCAGCGCTGCTCCGGCCCCGGCTTCTTCCAGAACGAGTTTGCTCGAGGTGATCACCAAATGCCGTTGCCCGGCAGCCTTCCCCACGACCCCGCTCTGGCCGCAGACGAGGCTACGCGCATAGGCGTCGCCGTACAGCGCAAGGCCGCCTGGCGCCTGCTCCCCATCCTCTCCATCGGCTACGGCCTGGCTTATATCGACCGCATTAACATCAGCTTTGCGTCCCTGCGCATGAACGCCGACCTGCATTTCAGCGCCACAGTCTACGGTATGGGAGCGGGGTTGTTCTTCATCGGCTATGCCGCGTGCGAAGTGCCGTCAAACCTGCTGCTGCTGCGCTTTGGCGCACGCCGCTGGCTGGCGCGCATCATGTTCACCTGGGGCCTGTTGGCCGCCGCCATGATGTTCGTGTGCACACCGATGCAGTTTTACTCCGTGCGCCTGCTGCTGGGCATGGCCGAGGCTGGTTTCTTCCCCGGTGTCCTCTACTACCTCACACTCTGGTTTCCGGCTGCCATGCGCGCACGGGCCGTCAGCCGGTTCTACATCGCTCTGCCTCTCGGCTCGGTCGTCATGGGCTCGCTGGCCGGATGGCTCCTTGGGCTCAACGGACAACTCGGCCTGTCCGGCTGGCAATGGCTCTTTCTGCTCGAGGGGTTGCCCGCGGCGCTGTACAGCTTCGTAATCTTGCGTCTGCTGCCGGACAAACCGGCAGACGCCGCTTGGCTCACGCCGCAGGAGAAAGCCTGGATCGCGCGGCAGCTCGAAGCTGACAGCGCCTATGCGCATCTCGGGCACTCTGCCGGAGTGCTGCGCGCACTGCTATCGCCCAAGGTTTGGATGATCGGCTCATTCTTCTTCTGCGTGCTCACCTGCAACTACGCGCTGGGCTTCTCGCTGCCCGCCATTCTGCAGGCCGCCACCGGCTGGAGTGTTGCGCATGTAGGCTATCTTGTTGCAGGCTTCGGCCTGGCCGGCGCGCTGTCCATGCTGCTCGGCGGCGCAAACTCGGATCGCACCGGCGACCGCGTGCTCCACTGCGTTGTGCCCTGCTGCGTGATGGCTGCCGGATATTTCATCGCCGGATCGGACGGGCCGGGCTGGCTGGTGGTCACGGCTTTGGCCATTGCCTTCATCGCATACAACGCACTGCAGGCTCCGGCGCTGGCCGTGCCCACGCAGTTCATGACGGGCCGCGCCGCTGCTGCGGGCATCGCCGCCATGAACACCATCACCATGTTTAGTGGTTTTGTGGGCCCGTACTGGATGGGCCGTGTGAAGGATGCAACTGGCAATTACGGCTTGGGCGTGCGCGGACTGGCCGTACCCAGCCTGGCTGCGGCCGTGGTCATGCTGGTGCTCACCCAGAGCCTTGCGCGGAGCCCTGTGCTGAGCCAAACCCTGGCCAACGAGCCGGCTTAAACCTGCACGGCGGCGGGCAGAATCTCGTCCACATCCACCCACTGCGTCGGGTACTTGCCTGTGTAGCAGGCCGTGCAGTAGCCGGTCGCGGGCTCTGTCTGGCAACTGGCCAGCAGGCCATCCAGCGAGAGATACGCCAGCGAGTCCGCCTCGATAAAGCGCCGGACCTCTTCTACGGAGTTGTTCGCCGCAATCAGGTCACGTTTGCTCGGCGTGTCCACGCCATAGAAGCACGGCGAGATGGTCGGCGGGCAGCTGATGCGTAGATGCACTTCCTTGGCGCCCGCGCCGCGCACCATGCGTACAATCTTGCGGCTAGTTGTGCCACGGATGATCGAGTCGTCGATGAGCACCACGCGCTTGCCTTCCAGCAGGTTGCGCACCGGGTTCAGCTTCAGGCGCACGCCAAAGTCGCGCACGCGCTGCTCAGGCTCAATAAACGTACGACCCACGTAGTGGTTGCGGATCAAGCCCAGCCGGAACGGAATACCGGCTTCTTCCGCGTAGCCCAGGGCCGCCGTCACGCCTGAGTCAGGCACCGGCACCACCACATCGGCAGGCACGTTGGACTCACGCGCCAGTTGCCGCCCCATCTGGTCGCGGCTCTCCTGCACCCAGCGGCCAAAGATGCGCGAGTCTGGCCTCGCAAAGTAGACCTGCTCAAAGATGCAGCTCGACTGCGGTACGCCGCTCGCGTACTGGCGGCTGGTCACGCCGTCTTCCGTCACCATCACCAGTTCGCCCGGCAGCACGTCGCGCTCATACTCAGCGCGCAGCAGGTCGAAGGCGCATGTCTCCGATGCGAAGACGATGGTGTCCGGGCCAACCGGGTTCTTGATGCGGCCCATCGAAAGTGGCCGGAAGCCGCGCGGATCGCGTGCCGCAAAGATGCGGTCGCGCGTCATCATCACGATGGAGAATGCGCCCTCCACGTGCGAGAGCGAGTCGGCAATCGCGTCCACAAGCGAACCCGCCTTGGAGTGCGCGATCAACTGCACAATGATCTCGGAATCCGACGTGGTCTGAAAATACGCGCCGTCGCGTTCCAGCCGCGAACGCAGATTGCCCAGGTTCACCAGGTTGCCATTGTGCGCAATCGCGATCAGGCCCTTGGTGGAGTCCACACGAATCGGCTGCGCGTTCAGCAGGGCCGAGTCGCCCGTGGTGGAGTAGCGCGTGTGTCCAATCGCCATAGAGCCGGGCAGCTTCTGCAGCACATCGTCGGTAAAGATTTCGGAGACGAGGCCCATGCCTTTGATGTTCGAGAGGTGCTGGCCGTCTGCCGTGGCAATGCCCGCCGACTCCTGCCCGCGATGCTGCAGCGCATAGAGCGCCAAATACGCCTGCCGCGCCGCATCCGGATGCCCATGAATTGCGGTAACCCCGCACTCCTCGCGGAGCTTGGGATCTTCAGGGCGCAGGGAATAGGGAGCAGAGAACAGGAAGTCAGCTTTGCGCGGATCGGTGTCTGCGGCGCCTGGAACTCCCTGGAACAGCAGCCGCCTCATGCGAGCACCTCGTCGTGGAGGGCAGACTCGAGGGCATTGGCCCAGACCTGACGCAGGCTCTCGAGCGGCGCTGAGATGAAAGGCTCGCCCTCAACTGCGATGTCCAGTCGTTTGCCCCCTGTGGTTCCGATGCGCGCGACCAGAAAATTGTATTCGGCGGCAAGCTTTTCGATTTTCGACAGATTCTCCGACGGTGCGGTGACGAGTACCGTAGATGCCGGTTCGGCAAACAAGCCGAAGAGCGGGTGAGCCAATAGCGACTGGTCTTGTTCGACTGTGGCGCCGATCCCCTTATGGAAAGCGGCGTGCGCCAGAGCCACGGCCAGGCCGCCATCGGCAATGTCGCACGCCGAGTGAATCAGCTTCTGCCAGCCGAGATCTCCGAGCAGTTTATGCAAGTCCGCTTCGGCGTCGAGGTCCAGCGCCGGCGGCGTTCCCCACAGGCTGTTCAGGACAACATGTGCAAACTCCGAAGAGCCAAATTCGGTCAGATTCGCAGCCGCCTCAGCCTCAGAGGCATCGGCCTCCTCGTGCACGCGAGGTTGCTTCTCGATCACCGGCAGTGGGTATTGGCTGATTGGCGGAGGATTCAGTGGAACCTCCAACTTCGGATCGGGCTCCTCGCCGTGCGGCACCGGCCAGAGCAATACGATCGCATCCTTTTCGCGCACGAAGTGCGCCGGCACAGCCTTCGTTACATCCTCCAGAATGCCCACAATCCCCAGCACCGGCGTCGGATAAATCCCCACGCCCTTCGTCTCGTTGTACAGAGACACGTTGCCGCCGGTGATCGGCGTGCCCAGCGCAGTACAGGCTTCGCTGATGCCGTCGATAGCCGCCGAAAGCTGTGCCATGATCTCCGGCTTCTCAGGATTGCCGAAGTTCAGGCAATTGGTTGCGGCCACAGGCGTCGCACCCGCGCAAGCCACCTTGCGCGCGGCTTCGGCTACGGCGTGCATTGCGCCCAGCTTCGGGTCCAGATACGCCCAGCGTCCGTTGCCGTCGAGCGCCATTGCCAGCCCGCGCTCGTGGCCCGGTGTGCCCGTGCCCTTGATGCGCATCACGCCCGCTTCACCGCCCGGGCCCTGCGCCGTGTTGGTCTGCACCATCGTGTCGTACTGCTCATGCACCCAGCGCTTGGAACAGATATTGGAGGACGCCAGCAGCGTCTTCAGGTCTGCCGTATAGTCGCGCGGCTTGCTCAACTCGGCCAGCACCTCAGCCGGAGCATCTAGCGGTACCGGCGCCTTCCACGTGCCCACAGGGCGGTTGTAGAGCGGTGCATCATCGGTGAGCGACTGGTTGGGAATGTCGGCCACCAGCACGCCGTGGTGCCGAATGCGCAGCCGAGGCTCGGGCTTCACCGTGCCCACGATCGTTGCGTCCAGACCCCACTTCGCGAAGACCTTCAGCACCTCGTTCTCGCGGCCCTTCTCGGCTACCAGCAGCATGCGCTCCTGGCTTTCCGAGAGCATGATTTCGTACGACGACATGCCGGTTTCGCGCTGCGGCACGTTGTCCAGCTCCACGTCCAGGCCTACGCCGCCGCGTGCACCCATCTCGCAGGTAGAGCAGGTCAGCCCGGCAGCGCCCATGTCCTGGATACCGACAATGGCGCCCGTCAGCATTGCCTCAAGGCAGGCCTCCAGCAGCAGCTTCTCCATGAACGGATCGCCGCACTGCACGTTGGGCCGCTTCTCTTCCGAGCCCTCGTGAAACTCCTCGCTGGCCATGGTCGCGCCGTGGATGCCGTCGCGGCCGGTCTTCGCGCCGACATAAATCACGGGGTTACCCGTGCCAGTGGCCTTGCCGTAGAAGATCTCGTCCTTGCGCACCAGACCGAGAGCAAAGGCGTTCACCAGCGGGTTACCGCTGTAGCAGGCCTCAAACTTCGTTTCGCCGCCCAGGTTGGGCACGCCAAAGCAGTTGCCGTAGCCCGCGATGCCGCTCACCACGCCCTCAACAATGGTGTGGTTTTTGTGCACGAGTTCGGGCTCCGTGCTGGCCTCGGGCACAATTGGCCCGAAGCGCAAGGAGTCCATCACCGCCAGCGGCCGCGCGCCCATCGTAAAAATGTCGCGCAGAATGCCGCCCACACCCGTCGCGGCGCCCTGGTAGGGCTCAATATAGCTGGGGTGGTTGTGGCTTTCGATCTTAAAGGCGCAGGCCCAACCGTCGCCCACGTCGATGATGCCGGCGTTTTCGCCCGGCCCCTGCACCACGCGGTCGCTCTTGGTGGGCAGCCGCTTCAGGTGCACACGGCTCGATTTGTAGGAGCAGTGCTCGCTCCACATTACGCTGTAAATGCCCAGTTCCGTTAGAGATGGAATGCGTCCCAGGGCCTTGAGTATACGGTCGTACTCGTCCGGAGTGATGCTGTGTTTAGACAGCAGCTCGGGGGTCACCGTAACCGGCTCGGGAACAACTGCAGAAGAGGCAGGTGTCATCACGATTGCCTCCATTGTCGCATGGGACGCGGGTCTGGAGCGCCGCGTCCGCATGTGGAAAGTGCGTCCGCTTCAATCCAAGGCAACAAAGGTGATGCAGGCCGGGCTCCCAACGCCGGTGTACTGGCCGGTTGAGGCCAGTGCGCCCGAGCTCGGGTCCATTCGGAAGCTGGTGATGGCGTCCGACCGGCGGTTGCAGACGAAGAAAAAGCGGTCAGTGGGGTCGATGCGGCACTGCACCGGGTAATCGCCCCCCGTCGCCGTCTCGCCAGTGAGCTCAAGGCGACCGCTGCCGTCGATGGAGAAGACCGCGATGCTGTCATGCAACCGGTTAGCGGCGTAGAGAATTTTGCCGTTCGGCGTCACCAGAACCTCCGATGCAAAGCTGGTTCCGGCAAAGCCGCTGGGCAGGGCGCTGACGGTCTGCTCCGCATGCAGCGCGCCGGTGGAAGGGTCATAGAGGAAGAAAACCACGGTCGAGGCTTCCTCCTGAATGGAGTAGAGCCAGCGGCCGTTGGGATGGAAGGCGAAGTGGCGCGGTCCATCGCCGGAGGGCAGCGCAACGTAAGGTGCATGGCCGGGCTTGGACAACTTTCCAGTTGCGGCGTCGAAACCATAAATGTAGATGCGGTCCTGGCCCAGGTCCGTCGCCAGCACGAATCTGTTGTTCGGACTCACAGCAATCATGTGCGCGTGCGGCGCGTCATGGCCGCTCACCGCAAAACTGCCGGCAGGGGCGCTCGAGGCATGCTCCGAACCAAGTTCGCCCTGGTCTCGGCGGACATCGACCGCGGAGCCGAGCGCGCCCGTAGGCAGAATCGGCAGCACGGCAATACTCCCTCCGCCATAATTCGCCACCAGCGCGAAGTTGCCGGTCGCATCCAGACTCAGGTGCGCCGGCCCCGCGCCTTCTGAGTTGACCGTGTTGATCGGCGTGAGCGCTCCTGTGTTTTCGTTGATGGCGAAGGCACTCACTGACCCGCTTGCGCCGTGGAAGTCCGCCACCTCGTTCACGGCATACAGAAAATTCCGTGAAGGATGCACCACGACCCACGACGGGCTCGGCGTCCGCGCGGCCAGCTTACGGTTCGTGAGTGCGCCGCTATGCGGGTCGAAATCGAACAGATAGATGCCTTCCCCGTTGCCAGAGGCGCCGGTGTAACTGCCCACGTAGGCGCGCACGCGACGAGGCTCCGGCGCCGCGATAGCCGGTAGGCGCTGCGCAATGGCAAGTGCGGAGGCTCTTTCAAGGAAATGGCGACGGGAAACAGCAGACGGCTTGAACATAAGAGCTCCTGTCAGCGAGTAAGTAGGTCAATAAGCAAGCGAGTAAACGGCCGTAGCTCAAAGCACCAGCGACGCAGCCAGCGTGAAGATCAGCGCAGAAACGGAGATGATGGTTTCGCAGACAGACCACGTCTTGATGGTTTCGGCCACGCTCATATTGAAGTACTCCTTCACCAGCCAGAAACCGCCGTCGTTCACATGCGAGAAGATCAGCGAACCGGCCCCGGTGGCAATAGCGAGCAGCTCCGGCCGCACGCCGTGGGCTGCGAGCGCGATGGGTGCCACAATGCCCGCAGCGGTACTCATGGAAACGGTGGCGGAGCCAGTAGCCAGGCGCAGCAGCGCAGCCAGCAGCCATGCCAGCACCAGCAGCGGCACGTGGCTGTTCATTGCCACGCCGATGATCGCCTGCGAAACGCCGCTTTCCTGCAGTACGCGGCCAAAGCCGCCGCCCGCTCCGACAAGCAGCGTGATGGTGGCCGTTGGCGCAAGGCACTCGTTGGTGAAACGCAAAACCGTTTCGCGCGAGAAGCCGCGCTGACGGCCGAGAGTGAAGAAGCTCACCAGCACGCCCACCAGCAGCGCGATGTCGTCGTTGCCGATAAAGTGCAGCGCCTGGTTCAGCCCGGTGCCAGGCGCGGATACGGCCTCTGCCCAACTGCCAATGAGCATCAGCATCACCGGCAGCAGGATCGTGAAGAGCGTGAGACCAAAGCCCGGCAAGCTGCTCTCTTCGCCGTGCTCCTCGAAATCGACGGCCATCGGGATATCCACCGCCAGGGGCACGCGCGGTGCAATGAACTTGGCGTAAAGCGGTCCTGCCAGGATGGCCGTGGGCAGGCCGATCAGCAGTGCGTAAAAGATGGTGCGGCCCACGTCGGCTTTGTAGATGGTGCAAGCCAGCAGCGCGGCAGGATGCGGCGGCACAAGGCCGTGCACCACAGAGAGGCCCGCGACCATGGGCAGGCCCACAAGGATGAACGATGTGCGCGTGCGGCGCGCGACCGTGAAGGCTATGGGGATGAGTAGAACGAAGCCGACCTCGAAGAAAGCAGGCAGGCCGACCACAAGGCCGATCACCATCATCGCCCAGTGCACGCGCTTTTCGCCGAACAGGCGGATGAGTGTCTGCGCAATCTGGTCGGCGCCGCCGGACTCGGCCATCATCTTGCCCAGCATCGTGCCCAGCGCAACCACAACGGCGATGTGTCCCAGAGTGGCTCCGAGTCCGGCTTCGAACGAGCGCACCACGGTGGCCAAAGGCATGCCCGTAACCAGCGCCAGGCCAAGCGAAGTGAGAAAGAGCGTGATGAACGGGTTAAGCTTGTACACCGCGATCAGTAGCACAAGACAGACGACGGCGATGAGCGCCGAGACAAGCAGAAAGATGCTGTGAGGATCGACCATGGCCTCGTAGTTTCTGTGCGGTTGCGGTGCGGTTAAGCAGAGCCGCTTGGGGTAGCGGCGCTATTTTGCAGCAGCTTTGTAGGCCACGCAGTCGATCTCTACCTTGCAGTCGACCACCATGCTGGAGACCACGCATGCGCGCGCCGGTGGATGCTCTCCGAAGTACTGCTTGAAGACGCCATTGAAGGACTGGAAGTCACGCGGGTCGTCGAGCCACACGCCGCAGCGAACCACATGCTCAGGGCCGTAGCCGGCTTCGTTCAGAATCGCGAGTAGATTCTTGATCGCCTGGTGTGCCTGCACGTCGACGTTGCCGGTGACCAGTTCGCCGTTGATCATCGGCACCTGCCCTGATACATAGAGCCAGCCGTCCGCTTCTACCGCGCGTGCAAAAGGCAGATGCTGCCCCCCGGTGCCTTTGCTGCCTTCAACGCCATACCGTTTGATGTCCATCATGCCTGCCGTTTGCGTTTCTTCGTCGAGCCAAAATCGGGTTGAGGTAAAGAGGAAAGCGTCACGCCGACGACGCCTGCACGGCGAGAATACCGCACGAAAACGCGAAGCCGCTCAGCATTGCGCTGATTGAAACTATAGACTATCTGCAACGCATTTTTGCGCAGGAATGATGCGTGTTTGCGCCGCATTTTCCATGGCGCGCGGAGGGGGCCGCAGCAGTGGGTTCGAACGGTAATCTGAGCAGCCGAAAGGGACGTGCGTGAAGTCTTCGCGGGAGTACGCAAGGGTGCTGTGCCTGGCAATAGCGGCGGCTGCCTGTGCGGTGCCGGTCATCGCGCAGCAGGACCCCGCGCAGGCGGCGCGGACGCTTGAGAAGCAGGGCAAAACTGCAGAGGCCGAGGCCGCATGGCGCACATTGGCGCGCGGCTATCCAACGAATCCCGAACCGCTCGCGCACCTGGGCCTGCTTGAAGCCCGGCAGGAGCACTACGGGGAAGCAATCACGTATTACAAGAAGGCGTTCGCATTGGCGCCCACGATGCCGGGCTTGCGCCTGAACCTTGGGCTAGCGTACTTCAAGCAGGGCAGCTATGCCGAGGCGCTCGCGATGCTGGAGCCACTGCGTCAGGCCGAGCCCGGAGACCTGCGCCTCAACATTCTTGTTGGCATGTCGCACTACGGGCTGGGTCAGTTTGCTGAGGCATCACCCTATCTGAAGCAGGCGTCGGATGCGGACACGCAGAACCTCACATTGCTTCTCACGCTCGCGCATAGCTGCCTGCTTTCCGGCCAGTATCCATGCGTGGTTGATGCGTATCATCGCCTCGTTGCACTCAACGCTGAATCGGCCGAAGCCGACATGCTGGTGGGCGAAGCTCTTGATGAGATGAAGGACAAAGAAGGCGCCATCCGTGAGTTGCGCGCAGCGGTCAAGGCAAATCCCAAAGAGCCAAACGTCCACTTTGGGCTCGGCTACCTGCTGTGGACGCAGTCGGCCTATGCAGAGGCCGCGCAGGAGTTCGCTGCTGAGTTGGCAAACGATCCACAGCACGCGCTCGCCACGCTCTACCTCGCGGATGCGGACATCCAGTTGGGAAAGATGGACGAGGCGCGTCCACTGCTGGAAGCTCTCGTAAAGAGCGAGCCGGAGAACGCGAAAGCGCATCTCGATCTCGGCGTTGTCTACGCCGAGGCGCAGCGCAACGACGAGGCAATTCGCGAGTATGAGGCCGCTGCAAAGCTTGCGCCCGACGACGCCAATGTGCACTGGCGGCTGGGCCGTTTGTATCGCGCCATGGGTCGCGCAGACGAAGCGAAGGCGGAGTTCGCGAAAACAGGCGACCTGAACAAGGCCGCAAACGAACGCCTGCTCAAGATCATGTCGACGATTCCTGCAAAGCAGCAGGCTCCGGCCGTTCCGTAGGATGCCGTGAACTCTCCAGCACGTGTGGACAATCCGTGCGAAAGCAAAAAGAGGCCGGGGCGTGAAGCCCCGGCCTTTAATTTGTGATGCATACCTGTGGAGCTAGAAGTAGAACTTCGCGCCAATCTGGATCCGGCGGGGACTGTGACCGCCGATCACTTGTCCGAAGGAACTGTCCTGCAGCGAGGTGTCGACGCTGCTGAAGCTCTCATGGTTGAAGGCGTTGAAGAACTCGCCGCGCAGTTGGAAGTGGTAGCGCTCGGCGAACTTGATGTTCTTGATCGCTGCCAGGTCCCAGTTCTGCAGGCCGGGGCCGATCAGCGGGTTGGAGCTTTCGCTGCCGAAGTGTCCGACGGCCTGGGCGAAAGACGAAGTGGAGAACCACTGGGTGCGCGTCTTGGTCTTGTGTATGACGCCCACCTGGTCCGCGCGCGTGGCGCCGAGGCCCAGGCCGACGTTCTGGCTGTTCGGGTCCCATGGATCGTAGGCCTGGGTGACCGAGAACGACGAACCCGAGACCATTGAGGTGATGCCCGACAACTCCCATCCGCCCAGCAGCTTGCCTTCCAGTCCCTGCTGTCCCTTGAAGAACGGCAGTTCGTAGATGTAGTTGGCCATAAAGATATGGGGCGTGTTGGTGGTCGACGGGCCGTAGTCGAGCTTCAGGTTGTAGGTGTCGGTTGCCATCGAACCGCGATCGTTGGAGTTGGTGGTCAGGTCCTTTGACCACGTGTAGGCGAGGCCCACCGTGAGGCCCTTTGAAGAGTGGTGGTTGAGCGTCACCTGCAGTGAGTTGTAGTTGTTGGTGAACACCGGTTCGCGGCTGGTGATCCCGGCATAGCCGGGATACGGCCGGATGTAGTTCACGCTGGTGGTTGCGTCATAAACCGAGTCCGGGCCGTTGATAGCCAGGCGCGCCCCGACCGTGGGCTGGTTCATGTTCACATCGCCCAGCAGATGGCGGGCCATGTTGCCCACGTAGGCAACTTCAAGCATGGTTGAGGGCAGCAACTCGCGCTGCACAGACAAGTTGAAGTTGGCGTAGTTGGGCACGCGGAAGATGGGTGTGCCAGTGGCAACCAGACCGTTGGGGCCGTAGGAAACGGCGGCCTCGCCGCCCAGCACCGCATCAAACGAGCCATTGTTTACAGTCGACGACTGTGCCAGCGGCGGATCGGCGAAGGCGTTCTGTTCCCAGATGCCATTTAG